>CAEZYQ010000029.1_pt1 | contig 38769 bp, 34 predicted proteins | sample 7265561 | NCBI WGS metagenome assembly CAEZYQ01 (sample SAMEA6813939, study PRJEB35770) | uncultured Nocardioides sp. | biome: Freshwater; feature: Freshwater reservoir; material: water | place: Czech Republic | collected 2017-04-14 | depth 30m m | reverse complement strand
TGCCGCTGTCCTCGCTCGTGCGCGCCACCGGCGACCAGCCGACCCGGCTGGTGCTCTTCCGCAGGCCCATCGAGCACCGGGCCTCGCGTCGCAGCGACCTCGAGGCCCTCGTGCTGACCGTCGTGGTCGAGCAGGTCGCCGAGCTCCTGGGCATCGACCCCTCCGACGTCGACCCGCGCTACTCCCCCGACGAGCCGGACTGATCGGGCTGACGGGGCTGACCGGGCACGACCAGCCCCGGCCGCACGTCGGGCACCAGCCCGACCCGCACCAGCTCGCGCAGCCCGACCACGGCCGCGCCCGCGCCGGAGCGCAGCCGCAGCACGCCCTGGACCGCCGTGCCCCGCGGCACGACCCGCAGCAACGTCGCACCGTCCGGCACCGGCACCTCGACCGCCAGGTCGGGCCCGACCTCGACGACCCGCTCGTCGACCTCGCGGCCGCGCTCGTCGAGCGCCAGGACCGTGACGGTGCCGAGCGCCTCCGCGCCACCGAGGACCAGCCGCGCCCCCGGCAGCGGGACCGGCACGAGCGTGGCCGTGACCACCGGCCCCTGGGGCACGACGGTGAGCAGGTCCCCGTCGACGCGGCCGCGGAAGCTCGCGGTCGTCGGCTGCGAGGAGACGACCTCGATCCCGAGCACGCCCTCGGCCACGTCCGAGCCGAGCACCCGGCTCAGCGAGAAGCGCCGCACGCTCTGCGGGTCGACCAGCACCTCTTCGAGCCCGGTGGGGGCGAAGGTCGACTCCGCGGTGACCAGGCGCAGCGAGACGCGGGCAGCGCTGTCGCTGGTGTTGGCGACGACGACGGCCGGTTCCTCGACGTCCGCGGGCAGCCCGAGCAGCAGCTGGGAGGTCGCCGGCTCGCGCTGCCCGGCGAGGTACTCCTTGATCGTCTCGCCCCGGCCCACCGGCACGAAGGAGTCGATCACCGTCGCGGCGAGGCGGCCGCGGTCGGTCGTGACCCGCAGCGTGAGCTCCTCGCGCTTGGGGATGGCTGAGCCGAGCTCGATCCGCGTCGTGGCACCACCGGCCACCGAGACCCCGCGCAGCTCGCCGCCGGCCCCGACCGGCCCGGACTGGCCGAGCACGGTGATCGTCGCGGTGGCGGGACCCTCGTCGGGGTTGTGCAGCTCCAGGACCGAGCGGTGCTCGGCGCCCGCACCGACACCGGTGAACCACTGGTCGCTGCTGGTGGCCGGGCAGTCGACGGCGCGCAGCCCGGGGCCGCCGTACCGCTGGGCCACGAGGCCGGGGGCCGACGATCCGCTGCCGGCGACCTCGTCGGCGTCGTCGAGCCGGGTGGCCGCGCCGGGCACGATCTCGACCTCGCGCTCCTCCTTGCCCACCAGCGCCGTGACCCGGCCCTCGGAGCCTCCGGCAGCGTCGGGGTCCGCGTCGGAGGCGACCAGCACGCCCCCGCCCTGGCCCGTCGGGCAGACCAGCGTCGCGCTCGTGAGCGCGACCTCCTCGGGTGCGCGGTCGCCCGGGCCGTCCGGGCCGACCCGGGTGTCGGTCAGCAGCGCCGCGCCCACGGTCAGCAGCGGGGCCACCACGGCGACGACCGCCAGGGCGCTCGGCCTTCCCACGGGTCTCCTCATCGGCGCGCCCTCCCCCGGCTGGCACGGCGGGTGGGCGCGCACTGCACCAGCGCGAGGACCAGCAGGCCCAGCTGGGCCACCAGGAGCACCGGGCGCAGCCAGGAGCCGTCGCCGTCGAGCGCCTCGGTGCCCGGCTCGCGGGCGACCCGCCAGGCCCGGGTGTCGCGGTCCTCCGCGGACGCCTGCGCCAGGCCGGCGGTGGCGTCGAGCACCGCTGCCACGTCACCGTCGGCGGGGGTCGGCAGCACGACGTACTCCACGCCCAGCTCGGCCAGCCGGTCGGCCGCACCCGCCGCGGTGTCGCTGACGAGCGCGCGGACCAGGTCGTCGAGCGCCGGGTCGGCAGGGCTGAGCGCCAGCACCTCGTCCTCCCCCACTGTCACGCCGTCGCCACGGCGGACCACGTGCGCGATGCCCTCCTCGACCGACCCGGTGAGCACCAGGATGCCGCGCTCGGGCGCGGTCTCCGCGCTCTGCACCATGTACGCCGGGACGCCGCTGGGGTCCTCGCCGGCGAGCTCCTGCTCGCCCCCGGCGAACCAGCCCAGCCCCACGATCGGCACCACCGCCGCGGCCGCGGCCGTGACCGCGAGCCCGGCGCGCCACGCGCCGGTGCGACCGCCGCCGCTGCGTCGTACCTCGACCGCACCCAGCGCACCGAGCACCGCCGCCGTAACCAGGCAGCCCTGCAGCGCCACGACCAGCACGGAGACCGACGCCGGCACCGACCCGCCGGCCAGGTCGAGGGTCACCCAGGACAGCCCCAGTGCGAGCAGGGCGACGACCGCGGCGAGCACCCACGCCAGCAGCACGGGCACGCGCGAGGGCCGCGGCAGCAGTGCGAGCAGCGCCAGCGCGACGAGCAGCAGCCCGGTCCACGAGGGGGCGCCCAGGCCACCGAGGCGACCCGTGAGGACGTCGAGGCCCGCCGGCGTCGCGCCCGGCAGCCGGCCCGCGCCGAGGAGCAGCGCCTCCGCGGCGCCGTGCTGCAGCGCCGGGACCCACCAGGGCAGCAGCAGACCCACCGGCACGCCGACCGCGAGGGCGGGCGGCACCCAGGCGGAGCGGTCGCCGAGCGCGGCCGGTGCCACCAGCCGCACGGCACCGAGGCCGAGACCGACGACCGTGACGGCCAGGAGCCAGGTCGTGGGCGCGAAGGCGACGACGAGCGTCAGCAGCACCCCGGTGCGCCAGCCAGCGCGCCAGCGGCGGTCGGGCTCGGGGTCGACGAAGCCGACCACCGCGTGCGCCAGCCAGGGCAGCACGGCCGCGGCGACGACCACGCCCAGGCGGCCCTGGCCCCAGGCGCCGCTCGTGGCCGGGACCAGCGCGTAGGTCGTCGCACCCCACAGCAGCACCCACCGCGGCAGCCCCCGCGGGGAGACCAGGCGTCCGAGCAGCCCGAGGAAGCGCCAGGCACCCCACAGCGCGAACGGGACCGCGAGCACGAGGAGCGCCGAGACCGCGGCGACCGCGGAGCCGCCGAGCAGGGTCCCGATCAGCGCCAGCACCACGACGTACGCCGGAGCGGGGACCGCGGTGCCGACGCCGAGCGCGTGCCAGGCCTCCAGGTGCAGCCGCCACCAGGCACCGGCACCGTCGGGCGCGGGCGACAGGGCGCCGCCCGACGCCGGGCCGAGGCCGGCGCGGGCCCCCGCGAGGAGGAGCACGACGACCACGGTGAGCAGCACGGCGACGGGGTTGGTGAGGAAGCGGGCGACCCAGCCGGTGTCGGCCTCCGGGACGTCCTCGTCCTCGGCCGGGCGGCGCGCCGCGAACGACTCGGGGTCGCGCTCGGCGGCGGCGAGACGACGGCGCTCGGCGACGTCCGCGGCCTGGTTGCCGGCGGCCGCGACCAGGTCACCGACGGCGTCCAGGCCGTGGCGGTAGGGCAGCCACCAGGGCGCGAGCAGGCCGCGCACGGCCGGGGACGGGCTGCCGGTGCGGGCCCGGCGCTCGCGGCGGGCGGCCCGCACGACGCCCGGCCGCACGGCCAGGAGGGCGGCCAACTCGTCGAGCGCCTCGCCCGGCGACCTCACGAGGAGGTAGCCGAGCACGCGCAGGAGGGTGCCGAGCACCAGCCGGACGACCAGCAGCGGCAGCAGGCGGGAGGAGGTGTTGGCCAGCAGCGTGTACAGCGCGCCGCGGCGCTCGTGGAAGTGGGTGTGCCGCCCGGTCAGCGCCGTGCGGCGCACGCCGCGGTGGGCGGCCTCGGCGTGGAAGACCACGGCCTGCGGGACGACCAGGGTCGTGCGACCGGCCGCGGCCGCCCGCCACCCGAGGTCGAGGTCGTTGCCGAAGAGCGGCAGCCGGTCGTCGAAGCCGCCCAGCTCCTCGAGGACCGCACGGCGCACGAGGAGCCCGGCGGAGTGCACGGCCAGCACCCGGCGTACGTCGTCGTGCTGGCCCTGGTCGTACTCCCCGCGCTCCAGACCGGTCTCCCGGCGACCGGTCGCGGAGATCGTGACGCCGACCTCGAGCAGCCGGCGCAGCGAGGGCCACTCACGCAGCTTGGGCCCGAGGAGGTCGGCCTCGGGGTGCTCGCGCGCGGCGGCCAGCAGCCGCTCCAGCGCGTCGGGGGCCGGGGTGGCGTCGTCGTGCAGGATCCACAGCCACTCCACGTCGCCCGCCTCCGCGGCCGCGACCCGGACGGCCTCGGGGAAGCCGGTGCCCGACGGCAGCGACCGCACGGCGCCGAAGGAGCGCTCCAGCAGGTCGGGTCCCTCGTCGCGGCTGCCGGTGTCGACGCAGACCACGTGGTCGGGGGCGTGGGTCTGGCTGCGCAGCCCCTCGACCACGACGGGCAGCCAGCGGGCTCCGTCGTGGCTGACGAGGAGGACGGCGACCGAACCCGGTCGTGCCTCCGGCACCGACCCGGACACGGTCGGCAAGCCTAAATGCGAGCGGCCCCGGTCCAGGACCGGGGCCACGCTCGGATCAGCGGCGTTCTCTTCTCAGACGGCACGCTTCTTCAGCTTGCGGCGTTCCCTCTCGGAGAGACCACCCCAGATGCCGAAGCGCTCGTCGTTGCTCAGCGCGGACTCCAGGCAGTCCTGGCGCACCTCGCAGGTGAGGCAGACCTTCTTGGCCTCCCTCGTGGATCCACCCTTCTCGGGGAAGAACGCCTCGGGGTCGGTCTGGGCGCACAGCGCGCGCTCCTGCCAGGACCCCTCCTCGCTCTCCGCCTCCAGGAGAAACAGCTCTCTCACGGCATCCAACCTCTCGACCCTGTGCGTCTTCGTCCGGCACCGAAGAACACTTGTGGAATTACATGCCTGTCGTAGCACGGACGTCAAGCGGAAGTCTGGTATTGGTCCAGCGCACCCACCCGGCGGGGTGGGCAGGGCGCGGAGCGCGTGGCAGGCTGCGGCAGAGTGGGCGCATGCGCGCATTGACTGTCCTCTCCGGCGGCATGGGCGGCGCCCGCTTCCTGCAGGGGCTGCTGCACGGCGTCCGCGAGGGGCTGCTGCCCGGTGTCGACCGCGATGCCGTGGTCACGGTCGTCGCCAACACCGCCGACGACATCTGGGTCCACGGGCTCAAGGTCTGCCCCGACCTCGACACCGTGATGTACACCCTCGGCGAGGGCATCGACCCCGAGCGCGGCTGGGGTCGGCGCGAGGAGACCTGGTCGGTGAAGGAGGAGCTGGCGGCGTACGGCGTGGAGCCGACGTGGTTCGGGCTCGGCGACCGCGACGTGGCGACCCACCTGGTCCGCACCCAGATGCTCGAGGCCGGCTACCCTCTCTCCGCGATCACCACCGCGCTGTGCCGGCGGTGGCTGGAGCCGACCCTCGGCGAGGGGCTGCGGCTGCTGCCGATGACCGACGACCGGGTCGAGACCCACGTGGTCGTCGCCGACCCCGACGAGCCGAGCGGGCGGCGCGCGATCCACTTCCAGGAGTACTGGGTGCGCCTGCGCGCCTCGGTGCCCGCCGAGACCGTCGTCGTCGTGGGCCTGGACCAGAGCACGCCCGGTCCCGGTGTGCTGGAGGCCATCGGCGAGGCCGACCTGGTGGTGCTACCGCCGTCGAACCCCGTCGTCTCGGTCGGCACCATCCTCGGTGTGCCGGGCATCCGCGACGCCCTGCGCGCCACGGCCGCCCCGGTCGTCGGCCTCTCCCCCATCGTCGGCGGCACGCACGTGCGCGGCATGGCCGAGCAGATGCTGCGCTCGATCGGTGTGGAGGTCAGCGCCCGCGGCGTGGGCCTGCACTACGGCGCCCGCTCGGCCGCGGGCGTGCTCGACGGCTGGCTGGTGGACTCCCGCGACGCCGACGCGCTGCCCGCGCTGCACGAGGCCGGCCTGGCGGCGGCCGCGGTGCCGCTGATGATGAGCGACCCGGCCGCGACCGCGGCGATGGCCGCGGCCGCGGTCGACCTGGTCACCCGGTGAGCGGGCGGCTCAGCCTCCTCGCCCCGGACGGCGTCGCCGAGGTCACCGAGGGCACCGACCTGGCCGCGCTGCTGCTCGGGGCGCTCGACGCCCTCGGCGAGCCGCTGGCCGACGGCGACGTCGTCGTCGTCACCAGCAAGGTGGTGAGCAAGGCCGAGGGCCGCACCCGTCCCGGTGATCGGGAGGCCGCGCTGGCGGAGGAGCTGTCCGCGCCCGGGGCACGCGTGGTGGCGCGCCGCGGCCCGACCACGATCGCGCGGACCCGGCACGGGCTGACGATGGCCGCTGCCGGCATCGACGCCTCGAACGTCGCGCTCGGCACCGTGGTGCTGCTGCCGCTGGACCCCGATGCCTCGGCCCGAGCGCTGCGTCGGCGGCTGCACGACCTGACGGGGCTGCGGCTGGGCGTCGTCGTCACCGACACCGCCGGGCGCGCCTGGCGCGAGGGCCAGACCGACATCGCGGTCGGCGCCGCCGGGCTGCTGGTCGCCGAGGACTTCGCCGGGCGGGTCGACGCGCACGGCAACGAGCTGGCCGTCACCGCCCCCGCGGTCGCGGACGAGATCGCCGGGGCGGTCGAGCTGGCCCAGGGCAAGCTCGGCGGGCGCCCCTTCGGCGTGGTGCGCGGAAGGGCCGACCTGGTGCTCGGCGTGGACGACGACGGCCCCGGCGCGCAGGCCCTGGTGCGGCCCGAGGGAGGGGACCTCTTCGGGTACGGCGCCCGCGAGGCCGTCGTGCGGGCCCTGCTGGGGGACCCGGGCGACCGGGCGCCCTTCGGGGCACCCGCCGCCCCCGAGGAGCTGGCCGAGGCCGTGCGCCGGGTCACCGCGCGGGCCGGCACCGCCGTCGGGGACGGCCTGGCCGTCGTCGTACCCCTCGAGCAGGAGGGGGCGGTCGCCGCGCTGGCCTTCGCCCACGGCTGGGAGGTCGAGTCACGACTTCGTGTCGAACCCGACGTCGAGGTCCGGTTGCGCCCCGCCACTCCGTAGACTCCCCGCGACACGCCCGCCAGGGGCACCACCCGATCGACGAGGACAGCCGAACCGTGGCCAAGCCCGCCAAGTCCGACCGCCAGGCGAAGATCGACCAGATCCGCAAGCAGCAGAAGGGCGCCGACGCCCGGCGCAACGTCGCCATCATCGGCACCTGCGCGGTCATCGCCCTCCTCATCATCGGCGCCGCGGCGTTCCGCCCGATCAAGGACTGGTGGGACCAGCGCGGCTTCGAGGACACCGAGCTCGCCGCGATCGGCGCGCCCGCGTCGGTCTGTGCCGAGCCGATCACCGAGTCCGCCGAGGGCAGCGGCCAGCACGTCCCCGAGGACCAGCAGGCCACCTACGACGCCTCCCCGCCGGCCTTCGGCCCGCACTGGAGCGTCCTGGGCCTGGCGCCGGTCCCGATCGGCCGCGAGTTCTACACCCCCGAGGACCGCCCCGAGCTCGAGCAGCTGCTGCACAACATGGAGCACGGCTTCACGGTGATGTGGTACGACGAGTCGCTCACCGACGACGCCGAGGCCATGACCGAGCTGCGCGCCATCGCCCGCAAGTTCTCCGACACCTCCGACCGCCGCAACGCCTTCATCGTCGCGCCGTGGACCTCCGAGGACGGCGAGCCCTTCCCCGACGACCAGACTGTCGCGCTGACCCACTGGTCGGCCGGCGGCGCCGGGGAGACCGACCCGGCCAAGCAGGTCGGCGTGTGGCAGTACTGCTCCGAGGTCAGCGGCGAGGCCGTCGAGACGTTCGTGCGCGACTACCCGCAGCTGGACAGCCCGGAGCCCTCGACCCAGCTCTGACCCTGCTCCCCTCGACCGACGTAGCCGCACGGTCACACCGCCGTGCGGCGAGCCCGCGGGAGCGGCAACGTCCACGGACCACCGTCTGCGGGTCTCAGCTCGACTGAACTGGAGGTCCTGCTCGGCACCTGCTGCCGGGTAGGACCTCCAGTTGATCACTGCAGGGCTCTCGTGGCGAACGACGCGCGCATCGAGAGCTCATGCGCACGCACGCAGCGGGACGCGGCACCGTGTTGTCGTTCCTCGGGCCCGGTGACCAGCGTGGAGGCTGTGGTCCAGCGGGTGGACCAGGACTTCCACGATCTCGAGCTGCCGCGACCTGACCGCCCTAGACGAGGTCGTCGCGCCCGGACTCCTTGAGCCCGGCGACGACGGCTTTGACGTCCTGGGCGCGGGCGCGGGTGGTGACGAGCAGCGCGTCGGGGGTGTCGACGACCACGACGTCCTGGAGGCCGACGACCGCGACGGTGCGTCCGCCGGTGACGACGAGGCCGGAGGCGTCGACGACCCGGACCGCGTCGTCGTCGCCGAGAACGACGAGGGGCTGCTCGCCGTCGCGGCCGAGCAGCTCAGCGAGGGAGTCGAAGTCGCCGATGTCGTCCCAGTCGAAGGCGGCGGGGACGGTCGCGACCCGGCCAGCCTCGGCGGCGGGCTCGGCGACGGCGTGGTCGAGGGCGATCCTGGGCAGCGACGGCCAGACCCGCTCGAGGGAACCGGGGTCGGCGGCGATCGCGCGCAGGGACTCCGCGAAGCGGGGGTGCCACTGAGCCAGCAGGTCGAGCAGCACCCCGGGCCGGACGACGAACATGCCGGCGTTCCAGCGGTAGCCGCCCTCGGCGAGGTAGCCCGTGGCCACCTCGACGCTGGGCTTCTCCACGAACGCCGCGACGTGCTGGGCGCCGGGGTGGCCGGGCAGCGCGTCGCCGGAACGGATGTAGCCGAACGCCGAGGAGGGGAAGGTCGGCTCGATGCCGAGCGTGACCAGCCAGCCCTCGCGGGCCACGTCGACGGCCGTGCGGACGGCCGCACCGAACGCCTCGGCGTCCGTGATGACGTGGTCGGCGGCGAAGGAGCCCATCACCGCGTCGGGGTGGCGGCGCTCCAGCAGGGCTGCGGCCAGCCCGATCGCGGCCATCGAGTCCCGGGCCGACGGCTCGGCCAGGATCGCCCCGGCCGGGAGGTCGCCGAGCTGGTCGGCGACCGCAGCGGCGTGGGCGGCACCGGTCACGACCACGATCCTCTCCCCCGCGAGCGGCGCGAGCCGGTCGTGGGTCTCCTGCAGCAGCGAGCGGCCGGTGCCGCGCAGGTCGCGCAGGAACTTGGGCGAGCCGGCGCGGGAGAGCGGCCACAGCCGGGTGCCGGCGCCGCCGGCGGGCACGACGGCCCAGAAGTCCTCGATCACGGAGGTCACCCTAGGGTCGGTCACGTGACGACGTTCGCCGATCTGCTGCAAACCCAGCTGCGCCGCGACCCGGGCCGGCCGTTCGTGACGTTCTACGACGTCGCCACCGGTGAGCGGACCGAGCTCTCGCTGACGACGTACGCCAACTGGGTGGCCAAGGCCGCCAACCTGCTCGTCGAGGAGCTCGACCTCGAGCAGGACGACGTGCTGCTGCTGGACCTGCCGAGCCACTGGCTGGGCCCGGTGTTCCTGGGGGCGGCGTGGACCGTCGGCCTGGAGGTGGCGTACGCCGGCGAGGACGCGACCCCGGACGCGGTCGTCTGCGGTCCGCAGGGCCTGGCGAGCTGGGCGCCACGGGCCGACGAGGTCGCGGTCGTCGCCTCCGCGTTGCACCCGCTGGGGCTGCGCTTCCCCGACGGCGTGCCGCCGGGCGTGCACGACCTCGGCGTGGAGATCTGGTCCCAGCCCGATGCCTTCCTCGGCCTCGCGGCCGTCGGCCCGTCGGAACCGGACTGGGAAGCGGCCGCCTCCGGGAGTCTCCTCACCGAGGGCGGCCGCCTCCTGTCGACGGCGAACCCGGCTTCCCCACCGGGACTCCCCGTCCTCACCGAGCCGCTCGCACGCGGCGGCTCGCTGGTCCTGGTCGTCGGTGCCGACGAGACCCGGCTCGAGTCGGTCGCGACCGACGAGCGCGTGACCGCGCGGCACCACCCCTAGGCTTCCCCAGCCAGGCCACCAGGTCTGCTAGTCCACCAGGTCGTAGGCCTCCGCCCCGTCGCCGATCACCCGCGGCGCCTTGAACCCCGTCGGCGTGCTCTCGACCAACAGCAGTCGCCCGGTCCCCCGCTCGCGCACCACCAGGTCGGGGCGGTCCGCCAGCCGGGCGTCGGAGATGCCGGTCACCAGGTCGTAGGACGACAGGTCCAAGGACAGGCTCCGCGAGGAGGACAGCCCTCCCGGGCCGTTGCCGGTGTAGAGCAGCAGCGAGCTGCTGCGCCGCACCAGGACGTCGGGGGCGCCGTCGCCGTCCCAGCGACCGACCCCGAGCTGCTGGGTGGCGTCGAGGGCGCTGTGGGCGACGTACGACGGGCCGAGCGGCGCAGTGCCGCGACCCGGGTAGATCCGCATCGGTCCGCCCGCGGGCTGCCCCATCAGATCCGGCCAGCCGTCGCCCGTCATGTCGCCGACCACCTCGAGCAACCGGACGTCGCCCATGCCGCCGCCGATCCGGACCGCCTTCGCGAAGGTGCCCTGACCGTCACCGGGACGCACCTTGACGGCGCCGTTCTTGCGCTGGCGCACCAGGAGGTCGCCGAGGCCGTCGCCGTCCCAGTCGCCGGCGTTGAGCACCAGGTCGGCGCCCTTCGCACCGACGTTGGTCTCGACGACGGCGCCGGTCTCCCAGGTGCCGGAGCCGGCGAGGACGAGGAGGTCGTCGCCGCGGCGGACCACGAGGTCGGGCGCGGTGGACCCGGTGAGGTCGCCGGCACCGGAGAGGTCGATGCGGCCCTTCAGCCGCTTGACCGGGCCGCGGGCCGCGCCCACCGTGCCGTCTCCGCGGCCCGGGAGCACGAAGGCGTGGCCGCCCTCGCGGCGCACGAGCAGGTCGACCAGACCGTCGGCGTTCCAGTCGGCCGCGCCGGTGACCGCGTCGTAGCGCGGGCCGCCCTGCACCAGGACCTCCGCGGCGCCGGTGCCGCCGGCGGGCAGCAACCAGAGCGTCCCGGCCGCGTCGCGGGCCACCAGGTCCGGGGTGCCGTCGGCGTCGAGGTCGCCGACGCCGGAGAGCAGGTCGTAGCCGGACCAGGAGGCGTCGGTGGCCAGCGGCCGGGCGGCGAACCCGCCGGTGCCGCGCGAGGTGAAGATGGTGGGACGGCCGGTCGCCGCGTCCCGGCCCACCAGGTCGCCGAGGCCGTCGCCGGTGATGTCGCCGGCGGCGGCGAGCAGGTCGTGTCCGCGGGTCGCGGTCGCGGTGCGGAGCGCCACGGTCTCGCCGCGGACCTCGACCGAGCCGTCGGGCAGCCGCCCCAGGACGTCGGGCCGCCCGTCACCGGTCAGGTCGGGCGAGACCAGCGTGGCGGCGTACCCGCCGACGCCGGAGGCGAGGACGACCGGCTTGCGGACGCTGGTCAGGCCGCCGGTGGGGACGATGACGACCCGCTTGTCCGAGGCGCGCCGTGCGACCAGGTCGGGGTGCGGGGTGCCGACGAGGTCGGAGTCGAGCTCGCGGCCCTCCCAGCCGACCTGGGCGGCGTCGGCGAGGCTGCGGATGTCGCCGAGCCGGGCGTAAAGGAACTTGCCGGGGCAGGCGGTCGAGCCGGCGTCGCGGTGGCCGTTGACCGCCGGGAAGGCCTTGCTGCCGACCTGCTGGCGGGGCGAGGAGGCGTCCACGCCGTGGAGCGAGAGCTTCCAGGCGAAGAGCGCACCGTAGGCCTCGACCATCGCCTGGGTCGGCTGGACGACCTCGAAGTTGCCGATCGCCGACATGGCGAAGGAGTAGTCGTTGTAACCGAGGGTGTGGGCGCCGACGACCGGGCGGTCGATGCCGCCCGCGCGGCCCTCCCAGATGCGCCCGAAGCGGTCGACGAGGAAGTTGTAGCCGACGTCGGACCAGCCGCGCGAGCGCGTGTGGTAGGCGTAGATCGAGCGCAGGATGCCGGGCACCTGGTCGCGGGTGTAGTCGTTGGCGTTGACCGTGTGGTGGACGAAGCCGGCTTGCACCTCGAAGTAGCGCAGCGAGCCCTTGTCGCGCAGGCTCTCGTCGGCGCCCCACTGCTCGCGGGAGAACACCTGGGGCTCCGGCGTGACCCCCGCGCGGGCGGCGGGACCCTCGGCCGCGGTCTGGACCGTCTCGGCAGCCTCGGCCGTGTCGAGCGCCGCGCGCTGGGTGACCGTGCTCGTCGCAGTGCCGGGGTCGATCAGGGCCAGGCGGAGGTCGCGGGGGGCGCCGTCCTCCGCGAGCACCGCCACCTGCACCCGGTCGACCTCGCCGACCAGGAGCGGCTCGGTGCCCGGACGCGCGCGACGGCCCTCGGGGCTGTCGGGGTCGGGGCCGTGCTCGTCGTGGTACTCCACGTCGGTCCAGCCGGACCACACGCCGTCGGTCTCGGTGCGGGCGCGCACGACCAGGTCCTCGTCCTCGACCTCGACCCCGTGCGCCCAGGTGACGCCGATGGCTGCGTAGCCGGTCACCGCCTCGGGGCGGCTGGTCACCATCTCCCCGCCGGAGGCAGCGCGGCGCGCGACCCCGGCGGGCGCCTGGGCGCCGACCAGCGGGACCTCACGGACGCTCGCCTCGACGGGGGCCGCCGGCAGCGTCGCGGCACGCCGCGCCACCCGCTCGTACGCCGTCAACGCGCCGCTCCCCTGGCCCTGCCCGGCCTGCGCACCGACGAAGCCGGACGCGGGCGGCTGGCGCACGACGTCGAGGCTGATCAGGCTGCTGGCGGGCGTGACGACGGCGGCCACGACACCGAGCGCCAGCAGCTGCTGGCAGGCGGAGACGAACCGTGACCGGTGGGGGTGCATCGAGGACCTCTTAGCGCGCGGGGAAGTTCACACTGCGCGCAACTTTCACACGAGTCACACCCGTCACGGAAGGTCTCGTGAGTAACTACAAACGTGTAATTTCCACTCGACACGCCGAGCAGGTCCGTTATTTTTCTGTGATCCTCGGTCCGACGAGCCGGCGTCAGACGTCGGCCCCGAGCTCCTCGTCGTCGTTGTTCTCGTCGTCGGAGTCGTAGTGGAGGAACTTGATCCCCTCGTCGACGTCACCGTCGAAGGCGAGCCGGCCGTTCTCCAGCACCAGCACCCGGTCGCACATGCGGCGCACCGAGCCCGCGGCGTGGCTGACGTAGAACAGCGTGCGACCGGAGTCGCGCACCTCCTCCATCTTGGCCATGCACTTGCGCTTGAACGGCTTGTCCCCCACCGCCAGCAGCTCGTCGGCCAGGAAGATGTCGCAGTCGACGTTGATGGCGATCGCGAACCCCAGTCGCGAGCTCATCCCCGAGGAGTAGTTGCCGACGGGCGAGTCGAGGTGGCGCCCGATGTCGGCGAACGCCGCGATGTCGTCGAAGCGGTCCTTGGTCTCCTGCTCGGTGAGCCCGAAGACCGCGGCGTTGAGGTAGATGTTGTCGCGGCCGGAGAGCTGGGGGTGGAAGCCCGCCCCGGTCGCGATGAGGCCGGCGATCCGGCCGCGGGTGAGGACCTGGCCGGTGTCGGGCTTCATCGTCCCGTTGATGAGCGTCAGCAGGGTCGACTTGCCCGAGCCGTTGAGGCCCATGAGGCCGATCGACTCCCCCTGCTTGACGGTGAAGGAGACGTCGTCGACGGCGTTGAACTCGTCCTTGGTCTTCTGGCCGCGGAACTTCGCCACCGTCACCTGCTTGAAGGTGCGGTGGTACCGCAGGCTGAAGGTCTTGGTGACGTTCTCGACCACGATCGAGGTGTCGGGGCTGTACTGCGTCGGTGTCTCGGTCACGTCAGGCGCTCCGGGATCTTGTTCTCGAACCGGCGGAAGACCAACTGGGCGATGACCAGCAGCACCACGGAGATCGCCAGCATGAGCAGGCCACGGCCGATCAGGTTGTCGGGGAGCTCGGTGGCGGCCGTCGCAGCGGGGTCCTCGGTCGTGCCGACCCAGAAGGCGCGCTGCACCAGCAGCACCGCGTTCGAGAGCGGGTTCCAGAGGTAGTACTCCGCTGCGGCGCCGAAGCGATCACTGACCAGGGAGTACGGGTAGATCATGGGGACGCCGAAGCGCACGAAGTTGGTCATGATGCTGACCACGCTGGCGAAGTCGCGGAAGTAGACGTTCGCGACGCTGAAGACGAGCGCCAACGCCGTCCCCAGGATCATCACGATGCCCAGGGCCAGGACGAAGGCAGCCATTCCCACGGCGCTGGGCGACCAGCCGACGACGAGGACCGTGACGGTCAGGATCACCAGCTGCGGCGCCACGTGGAAGAGCGAGACCATCATCGAGGCGACCGGGAACATCTCCTTGGGCAGCGCCATCTTCCGGATCAGCGCCTTGTTGCGCACGATCGAGCGGGTGCCGGCGTTGAAGGTCTCGGTGAAGAAGTGGACCACGATCAGGCCGCAGAAGATGTGGATCGCGAACTGCTCGGTCCTTCCCCGGTCCAGCAACATGCCGAAGACCACGATGTAGATGAACAACTGGGTCAGCGGGTTGATGTAGGACCAGATCAGCCCCAGGAACGACCCGGAGTAGCGGGCGTTGATCTCGCGCCGGACCAGAAGCTTGAGCAGGTAGCGCCGGCGGAAGACCTCGAGCAGACCTTGGGTCGCCGCCGGCGGCGCGAGCGGCGCGTCGACGACGTACGTCGTGCCGCCCGCGGGCTCGGGGCGCTCAGTCATCCGTGCCCATCCACGGCGACAGCGTGCGCTCCCAGGTCTGCGGCGAGGTGATGTCGCCGAGCGCGTCGCGGTACTCCCGCGCCAGCCGCGGCCACTCCCGCTTCAGCTCCTCGTGGAGCTTGAGCGTCTTGGTCAGCAGCTCGCGGAACTGCTCGGGGTCGCGCTGGTAGAACGCCGCCGACGTCCCGTCGTTCATGGAGACGACCGCCGAGTCGTAGGAGGCCAGGCGGTACCACTTGGCGTCCATCGCGCGGATCTCGGCCTCGGGGAACTCCCGCGACAGCGGGCGCGGCTTCTTCAGCTGCCGCAGCGGCTGCAGACCGGCGCTGACCAGCTGGGAGAGCCGGCCGGGCACCTCGGCGTCGTCGCGGCCCTTGCGCGGCGGCCTCTCGCGGCGCACCGGCGGGAAGGCGTCGCGGTCGACCTCGAGCCGCGCGTCGTCGTAGCCCGCGCGGATCCCGTTGACGTAGGGCAGCGTCTCGGGCAGGCGGTCGTGCAGGTGGCCGGGCCCGGACATGACGTCGAGCAGCGCCTGGTGCCGCATCGCGACGGTGGAGTACTGCATCGAGACCAGGTGCGCGATCTGGTGGTTGCGGCTCTCGCGCACCATCCGGCCGCCGTGGGGGTACGTCGAGTGCAGCAGGGCCGCGACGAAGCGGTTGCGCTGGTGCAGGTAGGACTGCCAGTCCACCGCGTCGTTCTTGTCGGTCCACGGCACGTGCCACACCGCCGCTCCGGGGAGCACGACGGTCGGGAAGCCGGCGGCGCGGGCGCGCAGGCCGAACTCGGAGTCGTCCCACTTGAGGAACAGCGGCAGCGAGAGCCCCACGGTCTCCAGCGTGACCCGCGGGATGAGGCACATGAACCAGCCGTTGAAGTCGACGTCGACCCGCTTGTGCAGCCAGCGCGAGGAGCGCAGGTTGCGGCTGGCGAAGTCCCAGTCGGCGAAGGTGTCGGTCGGCGACTGCCACCAGAACTTCCAGGGCTGGATGATCTCGCCGAAGCTGTGCATCCGGGACCGGCTGTAGATGTTGAACATGTGGCCGCCGACGATGGTCGGCCGCTTGGCCAGGTCGCCGAAGGTGACCGCCCGGATGATGCCCTCGGGCTCGCAGACGACGTCGTCGTCCATCATCATCGAGTACGTCGCGGTGCCCTTGCGCACCGACTCCAGCTGGCCCCGGGCGTAGCCGCCGGAGCCGCCGAGGTTGCCCTGCTCGATGACGCGCAGCTTGCCGGCGAGCAGCTTCTCCGCGGTCGGGAAGAACTCCGAGCCGGCGGCCTTGTCGGTGCCCTGCTCGATCACCATCACGGTGTCGAGGAAGGGGTGCAGCTCCTCGGCCTCGCCGAGCTGGACGAGCAGCTTGGCGCAGAAGTCGGGGCGGTTCATCGTGGTGATGACCAGATCGGTGGTGCCGTTCACCGCGCGGTCCTCGGGGACCTCCGCGGTCCACTCCGCGGACTCGACGACGACGTCGCCGTCACCGGCCACGACGTCGTACCAGTACCAGCCGCCGTCGATGAACGGCTTGAGGGTCAGGTCGAAGGAGAAGGTCTCCGGCTGGTCGGTCGTGGTCTCGGCGGCCTCGACGCGCTGGGAGTGGCCGCGGGCCATGGACTTGTAGACCAGCAGGGTGGCGCCGGCACCACGCAGGGTGACGGTCAGGCGCACCTGGTCCACGACGGTCCAGCGCCGCCAGTAGGAGGCGGGGAAGGCGTTGAAGTAGGTGCCGAAGGAGAGCCGCTCACCCTGCTCGACGCGCAGCGCGGTGCGCGACTCGATCTGGTCGGGGTGCAGCGCCTTGCCGGTGCTCGTGGACTGCCGCACGGCGGCGTTGTTGAGGTCCTTGGCCGCCCGGCTGCCGCCGACCTCGTACTTGTCGGCGTCGAGGCGGGCCTCCTCGGGGTCGACGTAGAGGGCCAGCACGTCGAAGTCACGGTCGACCGGCATGATCTGGCGCTGCAGGAGCCTGCGCGCCGTCTTCTGGGCCGTGCTCATGCGACGCCTCCGCTGGTGAAAGGTGCACCCTCGGCGAAGTGCGGCTTGATCTTGTTGTCGTACATCGACAGCGCCGAGCCGATCGCCATGTGCATGTCGAGGTACTGGTAGGTGCCGAGGCGGCCCCCGAAGAGCACCATCTCCTCGGCCTTGGCCTTCTCCCGGTAGCGCATGAGGATCTCGCGGTCCGCGGCGGTGTTGACCGGGTAGTACGGCTCGTCGCCCTCCTCTGCGAAGCGGCTGTACTCGTGCACGACGATCGTCTTGCCCGGCAGGTAGGTGCGCTCGGGGTGCAGGTGCTTGAACTCCAGCACCCGCGTCCACGGGACGTCCTGGTCGTTGGCGTTGACCACACCGGTGCCCTGGTAGTCGTCGACGTCGACGGTCTCGGCCTCGAGGTCGATGGTGCGCCACGACAGCCGGCCCTCGGAGTGGCCGAAGTACTCGTCGACCGGACCGGTGTAGACGACCGGGACCTTCCCGACGTACTCCTCGCGCACGTCCATGAAGTCGGTCTCGAGGCGGACCTCGATGTTCGGGTGGTCGGCCATCCGCTCGAGCCACGCGGTGTAGCCGTCGACCGGCAGGCCCTCGTAGGTGTCGTTGAAGTAGCGGTTGTCGAAGGTGTAGCGGACCGGGAGGCGCGTGATGATGTCCGCGCTCAGCTCCTTGGGGTCGGTCTGCCACTGCTTGGCGGTGTAGCCCTTGACAAACGCCTCGTAGAGGGGGCGGCCGATGAGGCTGATCGCCTTCTCCTCGAGGTTCGTGGCGTCCTCGGTGCGGATCTCGCTGGCCTGCTCGGCGATCAGCGCGCGGGCCTCGTCGGGGGTGTGGGACTTGCCGAAGAACTGGTTGATCAGCCCGAGGTTCATCGGGAAGGAGTAGACCTGCCCCTGGTACTTCGCGAAGACCCGGTGCTGGTAGCCCGTGAAGTCGGTGAAGCGGTTGACGTACTCCCACACGCGCTGGTTGGAGGTGTGGAAGAGGTGGGTGCCGTACTTGTGCACCTCGATCCCGGTCTCCTCGTCGAACTCGCTGTAGGCGTTGCCGCCGATGTGCGGGCGGCGCTCGAGGACCAGGACCCTCAGCCCCAGCTCGTCGGCACAGCGCTCGGCGATCGTGAGTCCGAAGAAGCCGGAGCCGACGACGACCAGATCAGGGGTGGAGCCAGGAGCAGACACGGTCGGTCAGTCTACGGACGAGGAGGGCTGCGAGCGCATCCCCCACGCTGCGGCCATGGCCCGGATCACGTTCCGCGCCTCCGCCCGTCCGCCGCGCAGCGGAGCCAGCAGCAGCACCGCGGCGACGATCAGCAGCGGCTTCATCCGCACCGCGAGGTTCTCGCCGTAGCGCAGGTGCACCACGAAGAGGTTGCGGTACATGTAGAAGCCCTTCCACCCCGCCAGGTCGTGCTGCTGGTCGAAGTCGAGCTGGCGCACGAGCACCGCGTCGCGCACCGCCCAGATGCGGCGACCGGTCCGCCGGGCGCGGATCGCGAAGTCCACGTCGTCGTAGAAGATGAAGTACGACGGGTCCGGGAGCCCCACCTCCGCCACGACGCCGCGGCGGACCATGAAGCCCTCGAAGGCGACGTTCTCGACCTCGACGAGCGCCGGCATCGCCTCGCGGGTGCCGTGGTCCTCGACCATCCCGGTCTTCGGCTTGACGACCCACGGGTGCGTGAGGTCGAAGCGGGTCGCGGCCTTCTCGCAGAGCCGGCCCTGGGTGTCCTCGCGGACGCTGGTCAGGCAGTCCTCGTCGACGGCCATGAGGACCGAGAGGCAGTCGGGAGCCGGCACCACGTCGTCGTCCATGAGCCAGAACCGGTCCCAGCCCTGCGCGTAGGCGGTGCGCAGGCCGAGGTGGAAGCCACCGGCGCCACCGAGGTTCTCCTCGGTGCGGACCACCTGCAGCGGCAGCCGGCCCCGGGTCAGCTCGGCCGCCAGGACGTCGGGGGTGTGGTCGGCGCTGTGGTTGTCCACGACGACCACGGCGTCCGGCGCGCGGTCGAGGGCGGCAAGGCCGTCGAGCATGCCGGTGAGCAGGTCGGCGCGGTTGAAGGTGACGACGACGACCGCGACCGTCTCGGGCGCGCTCACCGGAGGTACCGCCGGTGGCCCGTGAAGTCGCCCCGGAGCCCGGCGTACGCCGCCCGCGCGCTGAGGGCGAGGCGGCGCGGGTCGGGGCGGGTCAGGAGGTAGAACCACATGGTCTTGGCCCAGAACATCAGCACGTGCGGCCAGCCGCGGTAGTCACGCAGGTTGAGGGTGTTGTTGCGGGCCATGCAGTAGGCCTTGAGGTCGCTGGGGCTGTGGTTGTAGGTCGTGCGGCCGGCCATCATCGGCGTGCCGAGGTCACCCACGCTGGGGTGGTGGACCCGCGCGTCGGTGACCGTCGCGATGCGGGCGCCTGCCTGCTCGGCGCGGAGGCGGTACTCGTGGTCGTCGCCCCAGATGAAGAACTCCTCGCGCGGGTAGCCGATCCGCGTCGTCAGCTCGCGGGTCACCAGCACGCCGTTGAACGGGATGACGATCTCGTCGATCCGCTGCCGCTCGCCGCCGGCACGCTCGACGTCGGCCAGGGCGCGCACCACGCGCGTGCCGCCGGGCAGCCGGATCGGGAAGACCAGCCGGCCCGGGTCGGCCTCGTCCACGACCAGCGGCCCCCAGAAGTCGAGGTCGTCCTCGCGCAGCAGCCGCTCGAGGCAGTCGACCTCGGGCAGGCCGTCGTCGTCCATCAGCCACACGAGGTCCGCGCCGGTCTCCTCGACCGCCCACCGCAGGCCCTCGTGGAAGCCGCCCGCGCCGCCGCGGTTGTCGGCCAGCGTGCGGCCGCGGACGTCGGTCCGCCCGGCCAGCCACTCCCCCGTGCCGTCGGTGCTCGCGTTGTCGACCACCAGCACGTCGACCAGGGCGGGCGTGCGCTCACGGACCTCGGCCAGCCGGTCGACGAGGGTCGTCAGGAGGTCCAGCCGGTTGAAGGTGACCACCACCGCCACGACGCGCCTCACGGCCGTCACCCTAGGGGACGTGTGCGGCCGCCCACTCCTCGGCCAGGAGCGCGTATCCCACTTCGTCCAGCCACCCGAGCTCGTGGTGCCACAGCGCCTGGACCTCGTGCCGCTCCCGACGCATGCCGGCCTTCTCCAGCACCCGCACGGAGGCGTGGTTGGCGAGGTTGGCCGCGGCCGTGACCCGCCGCAGGCCCAGCCCGCCGAAGGCCGCTTCCAGCAACGCGCGTGCCGTCGCGGTCGCGATGCCCACTCCCTCGTGGCCGGGCCGCACGATGTAGCCGATCAGTCCGTCGGTCCCGGTCGGGTGGCCCGGCTGGCCGGCACCGTCCACGACGTCGAGGAACCCCATGCCGACGAGCTCGCCGTCACGCTCCAGGACGCACGAGAAGTCGGTCGGGCTGTCCGGGATCGTCAGCACCTCCCGCCGCAGGTCGTCGGGCTCGACCGAGGTGCGCACCATGAAGTGGTTGACGCCCGGGTCGTTGCGGAACTGCAGCAGGACCTCGACGTCTGCCTCCGTCGGCTCGCGGTAGAGCAGCCCGTCGCGCCGCGCTGGCCAGGGACTCGCCGCTTGATCGGTCATCGGCTGCACTGTGTCAGGACGAGTCGGGACTCGCGACTCCTGTCGTGTCAGCGTGTCTGAGGACTCTGCAGCGCGGCGTCCCGCACCAGGACCGACCGCGCCGCGAGTCCCCCACGAGCTGGTCGCACGGGCCGCAGAGTGGTCCCTCGAGGACGAGGTCGTGCTGGTCGACCAGGCACAGGACGTCGTCTTCACTCGCTCTCGACCGACCACCTGAACTGGAGGTCCTGGGCGGCACCTACTTCGGTCCAGGACCTCCGGATCGGCAGACGGGCCGGTGGGGTCGGGTCCAGGGCGTGCCGATAGCCCGGCCATCGGGTGGTGGTCGGGCTACGAGCGGGTGGTGCTCAGAGTGGGGTGGTGCCGTCGGGGTGGACGAGGTAGCGGTGGCCCAGTGGGCTGGTCCAGAGCCAGTGGCCTGGCGAGAGGCCTCGGACGGCCCAGGGTTTCCCTGCCGGTGAGGGGTGGGTCTTGGCGCGGTGGTCGTGCCGACACAGCGGGGCGAGGTTCTCGGTGCTGGTCTGGCCGAGTGGTCCGCCTCGGTCGGGTGGGACGTACTCGACGGTGTGGTCGAGGTCGGCGGACTCCGCGGGCCTACGGCAGTGCGGGAACGAGCACGTCGTCCTGGTGAGCTTCACGCGGGCCGCGATCCGGTCGGGGACCTCGTAGGAGTCCACGGCGACGGTGTCGGCCAGGTCCATGACGGGTTTGACGATGACCTGGGTCCCTGGGGTGCCGCACCACTCCCTGACTGCGTCGGCGGTCAGCAGCTGGCGGTGGTTGTCGAGGCGGGCGAGGTTGAGGCCGAGCGTTCCGGTGACGGGGTCGACCTGCGGGGCTCCGGTGAGGGCTGCGTCGGAGAGGTGGACTGTCAGGACCACCGTGCGGCGTGGGCCGGTCGGCGTGTCGGTCGCGCGGTCTCGACGACGCCCGTCGCTGGCGCTCCTCGCTGCTCGACCATCCTGCGTGGCGTCGTCCTGGTCGGGGAGGAGTTCTTGGCCGCGGGCGAGGTAGCCGAGGGCCTTGGCGCGGCGGACTGAGAGGTCGTCGGTGGAGCCGTCGGCCAGGAGCTGGTCGGCAAAGGCGCGGACCGCGGCTTCGAGGTCTTCTGCGTCGGCGCGGTCGAGCAGGCCATAGGCGGACACCGCCGAGGCGGTCCCGACGCTGGTGGCGGGGGTGGTGAGGTCGAGGTCGAAGAACAGGTTGGCGCGGGTGTCGCACTCGGCCACCTCAGTCGACTCCGGGTCGAACCGGGCCGTGGCTTCCAGCACCAGCCGATCGACGACGGCAGGGCCGACTGTGTGGATCACGTGGGCGACCTGGGCGTCCACGAACGCGGCCGCCTCTGCAGAGAGTCCGCGGGTGGACTGGGCGAGGCGGCGGACCCGCCAGGCGGTGACCTGACCGGCGAGAAGTCGAGCCCAGACCTTGGGGAGGCGGTGCTTGGCCTCGACCACGTCGCCGACGAGGAGGCGCCCGGACTCACGCGTCCTGCCCAGGGCCGTGGCCAGCTCGGTGACCGCGAAGTCGGACACCTCGGGTGCACCGGCGCCGGCGAGCTCGAGCATCGTGTCGGCACCCGGCATCCCGAACCGCTGGATCCATGCGGACTCCGCGGCGTCGTACGCCTCCTCGTCGGGGTCGGAGTAGGTGCCGTACAGGTCCGGCAGAAGCGCACCCGTGGTGTGACGGTCCGCCCACTCAACGACCCCGATGAGCAGCTCGCGAGCTGCGTCGTCCTCACGCTGCTTCGCCGCGCGGATCGCGTCGAGGAGAGGGCTGGTGGACATGGCCCAAGTATAGTCGAACACATGTTCGAACAACAGTGTTTCCCCAGGTCAGATCGACTTTTCCTGGACTTCCTGGAGCTGATCCAAGCCCGGCCGAAGCGAGCACCCCAGCGCAGGGCGACCGACTCAGCGACCGCAACCAAGTAGCCCTGGTGGCACCGAGGGCGACCACGTCTCCACAAAATTCAGGGCCTGCTGCGGCGCGAACGCGCCACGACCCACCAACGGCGACTCAGGGAGCAACCACGGGGGCAGGGCAGCGCTCGCCTGCTCGAGCAGCGGTGGGGGCCGCTGACGCCTCTCAGCAGGCGGCGGCCAGGTCCCCGGCCTTGTTGGCGGCGTACCCCTCGGCGAGCGAGCCGACGGAGCCGCCGGTGACGGGCGCCTCGGAGACCTTCTTGCCGGCCTTGTCCGAGGGCGCCTCGGCGGTGCCCTCGGCCTTGGCGATCGCGTCGGCGACCTTCCGGTGCACCAGGTCGATGTCCGGGTCGGCGGTGTTCACCATCGGCGGGACGATCGAGAGGGTCGAGATCTTCTGGCCCCGGGCCTTGAGGGCCAGCTCCAGGAAGGTGTCGACCTCGGAGGCCGGGACGTTGGTGGAGATCAGCTCGGAGGAGGCCTGGGCGATCGACTGGAAGTTGCGCAGGGCGACGCTGGGGCTGACCTGCTGGAGCATCGCGTTCATGACGCACTTCTGGCGGGCCATGCGCGAGTAGTCGTCGGAGTCGTAGCGGGCCCGGGCGTACCAGAGGGTGTCAAAGCCGGACAGCTTCTGCACCCCCGGCTCGATGTAGTGGAAGAAGTCGTCCTGCGGGAGCCCGACCGGGATCGGCTGGCGGACGTTGAGGGTGATGCCGCCGACCGCGTCGACGAGGTCCTTGAAGCCCTCGAGGTTGACCATCGCCCAGTAGTTGATCGACAGGCCGGTGATGCCCTCGACGGCCGAGACGGTCGCGTCGACGCCGGGGTGCTCGCTGTCGCCGAACAGCTCGACCTGGTCCTCGGCCCAGGTGCTCACGCCGTTGAGGTAGTCGACGTCGAAGCCGTCGGGGAACTGCTCGGCCATGACCGAGCCCTCGGCGAAGGGGAAGTTCTGCATGTTCCGGGGCAGCGAGACCAGCACGGTACGCCCCGTCTCGGCGTCCACGGAGGCGACCGTCAGGGAGTCGGGTCGCATGCCCCAGCGCCCCGCGCCGGAGTCACCGCCGAGGAGCAGGACGTTGAAGCGGCCGGCATAGGCCCCGACGACCTTATCGGAGCCGAACATCGTGAGCATGAGGTCGCGCTGCACGCCGACGACGTGGGCGCCGAAGAGCAGACCCCCGGCGACCGAGAGGCACAGCAGGCCGTTGACCCCCACCACCGCGCGGCGGTGGGCCAGGCCGAGGCTGAGCGGCTGGCCGAGCCGCCAGGCGTCCATGAACAGCAGCGCCCAGCCGACGGCCCCGACCAGCAGCGCCAGCCGCAGCAGCAGCAGGAACCACGGGGTCGAGCCCAGCGTGAGGGCGAGACCGTGGTCGAGGGCGACGGCGACGCCGCCGAGGAGGACCAGCGCCCAGCTCGTCAGCCACACCCGCAGGGCCAGCAGGCCGACGCGGCGGTTGCCGCCGGCGACCAGCTGGGCCGAGCCGGGGGCGAGCAGCGTCATCGCCATCAGCGACAGGGCGCGGCGGAAGCGGATGCGCGCGGCCCGCTCCGCCACGCTCGTGCGGGGAGCGGCCTGCGACCCGGGGGAAGTGACGGGTGGCATGACTGGGAGTATCACCAGTCACAGGCGTCACAGGGCCTAGGCGCGCCGACCCGCGTCGATCTCGGTCTTGCGGGCCAACCGGTGCGCCCGGCGGATCTCGGCCTCGCGGTAGCGGCGCAGGTCGTCCTCGGTCTCGGGGACCAGCGGTGGGACCTCCCGCGGGCGGCCCTCCTCGTCGATGGCCACGAAGACGAAGTAGGCCGACGCCACGTGCAGCCCGTCGGCGCTGGGGTCGTTCCACGGCTGGGCCTCCACGCGCACCCCGACCTCCATCGAGGAGCGGCCCGCCCAGTTCACCCGCCCCATCGTGCGGACGATGTCACCGACGTGCACGGGCGCCAGGAAGACCATCTCGTCCAGCGCGGCCGTGACGGCCGGCCCTCCGCTGTGCCGCTGGGCGACCGCGCCGGCGGTGGAGTCGGCCAGCTTCACGACCTCGCCGCCGTGGACGTTGCCCAGCAGGTTGGCCATGGGGGCGTGGGCCATGACGGCGAGCGAGACGCTCGAGAAGGCCGGGGACCGAGGATCGAGTGTGGCCACAGCCAGGCACGGTAGCGTCCCGCAGCATGACGGAGCGTCCCCCCACCGGTGGTGCCGGCGGAGAGAGCAGCAAGCCCCCCTACGACTGGCTGTACGGGCAGGGCGGTGCGTCCGGCGCTGCGAACGACCCCGACGCGACCCGGCGGATGCCGGTGCAGCCGCGCTCGGGCTCCTCGGTCCCCCCGCCGGGCCAGGGCCGTACGCCGTCGCCCGCACCGACCCCCGCACCCGCGCCGACCCCCGGCACGACGCCCGGTCCCGGCCGGTCCCTCCCGCGACCCCGGCTGCGCCGTCCCCGCTTCCGGGTCCGCTACGTCTTCCTGCTGCTGGTGCTGTGGCTGGCGTTCCTGGTCGCGGTGCCGATCTACGCCTGGACCAAGATCTCCGACGTCGGGTTCGCCCCGGGCGGCGACGACCGCCCCGGTGAGCAGCCCGGCACGACGTACCTCATGGTCGGCAGCGACTCCCGCGCCGGGCTGAGCCCCGCGGAGCGCCGCCGGCTCGGCACCGGCAACGCCACGGGCCAGCGCACCGACACGATCATGCTGCTCCACACCGGGTCCGGCCCCAACCTGCTCATGTCGATCCCGCGCGACTCGCTGGTGGAGGTCCCCGGCTACGGCACCACCAAGATCAACGCCGCCTACGCCTTCGGCGGGCCGCAGCTGCTGACCCGCACCATCGAGAACAACACCGGCATCCGGGTCGACCACTACGTCGAGATCGGGATCGGCGGCTTCGTCGACCTCGTCGACGCCGTCGGCGGCATCGAGATCTGCCCGAAGATGGCGATGGACGACCCCCTGGCCAACCTCGACGTGAAGAAGGGCTGCCAGGAGGCGGACGGACCGACTGCACTGGGCTACGCCCGCTCCCGCAAGCTCTACACCGGGCTCGGCGACGTGCAGCGCGCGCAGGCGCAGCGCGAGGTCGTCTCGGCCGTCGGCGACGAGGTGCTCTCGCCGTGGTCGGTGCTCAACCCCGTCCGCTACTGGAACCTCAACATGGCCGCGACCGAGACCGTCGAGTTCGGCAAGGGCATGTCGCCGCTCCGTGCCGGCATGTGGGCGATGGCGATGACCCGGGTCAACGGCGAGAACGGCCTGACCTGCGGGGTGCCGATCAGCGACCTGTCGGTGCGCTGGGACGCCGAGCGGGCGCCGCGGATGTTCCAGGCCATCATCGACGACGACACCGACCGCCTCGACAAGCAGCTCTGCTCCCCCTCCGGACTGCTGAACCCGCCGTCATGACCCGGATGACACGATGACCGCGTGACCTACGAGACCCTCCGCTGGGAGGTCGACGCCGACGGCGTGGCCACCCTGACGCTGCACCGTCCCGACGCGCTCAACGCCTTCGACCTCACCATGGCCGGGGAGCTAGAGCAGGTCTTCCGCACCGACGCCCGCGCCGACGACGTCCGCGCGGTCGTCGTCACCGGGTCGGGTCGCGCGTTCTGCGCAGGCATGGACCTCTCGGCCGAGGGCAACGTGTTCGGCCTCGACGAGACCGTCCGTCCCACGCCGGAGGAGTTCCGGGCCTCCTATGACGAGCCGCCGTACGACGCCGGCGTCCGTGACACGGGCGGCAAGGTCGTGCTGGCCATCCACGCGCTGCCCAAGCCGGTGATCGCCGCCATCAACGGGCCGGCCGTCGGGATCGGCGCCACGATGACCTTGGGCATGGACCTGCGCCTGGCCTCGACCAAGGCCAGGATCGGCTTCGTCTTCGGTCGCCTCGGGATCGTCCCCGAGGCCTGCTCGACCTGGTTCCTCCCGCGGCTGGTCGGCCCGCAGCAGGCACTGGAGTGGATCTACTCCGCCGAGGTGCTCACCGCCGAGCAGGCGCACGCCGGAGGTCTCCTGCGCTCGGTCCACGAGCCCGACGACCTGCTGCCAGCCGCGCTCGAGCTGGCCCGCTCGTTCGTGGTCGACCGCTCCCCCGTCGCGCTGGCACTGGCCAAGCAGATGGTCTACCGCAACGGAGCGGCGGCACACCCGCTCGAGGCGCACCTCTCCGACAGCCTGGCGATGTACTGGACCTCGATCGGCGACGGCAAGGAGGGCGTGGCGGCGTTCCTCGAGAAGCGCCCGCCGCGCTTCACCCGCAAGGCCTCGCAGGCGCCGCGGATCTACCCCTCCTGAGCAGGCCCGAGGCCCGGCTCACGCGGCGTCGAGCGCACGGCGCAGCCGGGCCAGCAGGCCGGCGAGGCTGCGCGAGACCTGCTCCTGGCTGAGCCCCACGACGGCGCCGATCTCGGCCTGCGTGCGGTGCTCGAAGAAGCGCATCCGCAGCATCGTGCGCTCGCGCTCGTCGAGGGCCTCGAGCAGGGGCTGCAGCGCGACCCGCGCCTCGGCGGAGGCGTACGCCGGGTCGTCGGCGCCCAGCGCCGAGGTCGGGGAGGTGTCCTGGACCGGGTGCGGCGCGTCGAGGGAGACCGGGTGGAAGCACCCGGCGGCGTCCTGGCACTCGCGCACCAGCGACTCCGCGATGCCGAGGTGGGTGGCGATCTCGTCGCTGGCCGGCTGGCGGCCCAGGACCTGGACCAGCTCGGCCTCGGCGACGACGACCTCGGCCTGGGCCTCCTGCACCGAGCGGGGCGGGCGCACCACCCAGCCGGCGTCGCGGAAATGGCGCCGCAGCTCACCGCGGACGGTCGGGACGGCGAAGCTGAGGAAGTCGTGGCCCAGGGTGGCGTCGAAGGCGCGCACGGCCTTGACCAGTCCCAGGCAGGCCACCTGGTCCAGGTCGTCGGCGGCGAGGCCACGGCCGTGGTAGCGGCGGGCCAGGTCGAGGGCCACGTCGAGGTGGAGGCGCACGACCTCGTTCTCGTAGCGCTCACGCACCGGGCCGGAGCTGGCCCGTGCGCGCAGCAGGAGGCGAGCGGCGTGGGTACGCCGTCTCGCCTCGGTCATGGCCGGGGTGGCCCGCGCCCGCTCCTCCCCCATGCGCCGATCGTGGCACGGAGGGCAGGAGCGGGCGCGGGAATCCCGCAATCAGCTGCTCACCGGCTCAGCCGGCAGCGCGCGCGGCCTCCTGCTCGGTGGTGGCGCCCTCGGTGGAGAGCGCACCCGAGGAGTCCTCGAGGTGGGCGCGGATGAACCAGTGGAAGAGCTCGAGCTTGTCGGTCTGGGCGATGAACATGTCCTGGGTCACCAGGTCGAGGTCGTCGAGCTCCTTGACCGCCTCGCGGTAGCTGGTGATGACACCCTGGTAGACCAGGTCCAGGGCACCCAGGTGCTCCTGGGTCGTGGCCCGGCCAAGGCTGTACTCCGTCCAGTCGCGGTTCTCCACGATGGCACCCGGGGTGCCGACCGGGGAGCCGCCGAGGGTGGCGATCCGCTCGGCGAGGTCGTCGGCGAAGCCGCGGACCTCCTCCACGTGCGGGTCGATCATCTCGTGGACGGAGATGAAGTGCGGGCCGACGACGTTCCAGTGCACGTGCTTCAGCGTCAGGTGCAGGTCGTTGGCGGCGTAGAGACGGTCCTGGAGCAGCTCGACGACGCGCACGGCGTCCTTCTCGTCCAGGCCGGGGGTCGTGTACTTCAGCTTGGTCGTCATGCCAGGGGTGTTACCCCGCCGCACGCACGGCCTACCCACCCCTCCGGGGGGCGGGGCCGGCGCCGTGTGGGGGGCGGCACCGGCCCCGCCCGGTGGTGGTGCAGCAGGACCCGCCTACGTGGGGGGCAGGTCGACGGGCCCTGCCGTCGGGCCCGTACCCGGCGGCCCCCCGCTCATGCGCCGGCTCGGGCAGCTGTCTAGACCCGGGGCCGCGCCGAGGTGCCGCTCCCTGGCCGCACCGCCCGCTCGACCAGGCGCGCGGCAGCCGCCATGACCGCCTCCGCGGGCCCGCGACGCCCCACCAGCGCCAGTGCCGCGCCGAGCAGCACGACCACGGCGTACTGGACGATGGTGCCGCGGTCGTCCGGGCCGGGCGGGAGCAGCTCCGAGGTCATGAGCACGTGGAGCGAGTAGAAGGTGAAGGTCGCTGCCCCCGCACCGGTCAGCACGGCCAGGCCGCGGGTCGACCGCGGGCCGAGCAGCCGCACCAGGAGCAGGGCGAGGACGGTGACCGCGACCGCGCTGCCGCCCGTGCGGAGCAGGTCCGGGGTGGTGCTGGAGTGGGGCGCGGAGACCAGCAGCCACTGCCAGGCGCCGTCCACCGGGGTCTGGCCGAACATCCCGCTGTCGACCTGGCGACGGATCTCGGCGAGCGTCGCCTCCTGGTCGCGGTCCAGGAAGCGGTACAGGTCGCGGTCCAGCGCCCGGGCCACCCCGTCGCGGGCCAGGAGCCGGTCGGAGACGACCTCGGCCAGGACGGCCGCGACCGTCGCCGCGGCACCGACCAGCGCCAGGGTGCGCGAGCGCATGCCGCGCAGGTCCGTCCGGCCCAGCGACATGCCGACCGCGAGGTAGGCCGTCCACACGAGCACCGGGTAGTAGCCGGTGAACAGGACCTCGGACACCAGCAGCGAGGGCTGCTCGAGCTGCGACACCGAGGGACTGTCGAAGCCGCGCGGCGGGAGCTCGGGCCGCAACCACCACAGGAGCACCGGCGTGACCAGCGACAGCACCGCGGCGAGCAGCGCGAGGGCGCCCGCCGACCAGCGGAGGACCAGGAGGCCGAGCGCCAGGAGGACGGCGTAGTTGACCAGGATGATCGCGAGCCCGGAGTCGACCTCGCCCAGTGCGAGCCCCACGGCCCCCAGCAGGAGGAAGCGGGTCAGCAGCCCGGCGGAGCGGGCCAGGCGCTCCTCGCCTGCCACCGGCCGCGTCCCGCCCGTCGCCAGCGACAGGCTGACGCCCGCCAGGACCGCGAACAGGGCCGAGGCACGACCGGAGAAGACCTCGGCGACCCAGGTGGGGTCGCCCGCCTCCGTGCGCGTGGCCAGCAGGTGCGTGGCCATCATCCCCAGCAGCGCGCACCAGCGCGCGACGTCGATGCCGACCAGGCGCGGGGACACGGCGATGAGGAGGCTGCCCGGGCCTAGAAGCCGAGCCGGCGCTCGGGGACGGCCTCGCGGCGCACGACCTCGCCCTTGGCGTGCGCGGTGTCCTTGAGCGAGGCCTGGAACTCCACCATCCGCCGGCGCAGGTCCGGGTCGGAGGCTGCCAGGATGCGGACGGCCAGCAGGCCCGCGTTGCGCGCGTTGCCGATCGCGACGGTCGCCACCGGCACGCCCGCCGGCATCTGGACGATCGAGAGCAGGGAGTCCATGCCGTCGAGGTACTTCAGCGGCACCGGCACGCCGATCACCGGCAGCGGGGTGACCGCGGCCAGCATGCCGGGCAGGTGCGCCGCTCCCCCGGCGCCGGCCACGATCACCGACAGTCCGCGCTCGGCCGCCCGCTCGCCGTAGGCGAGCATCTCGTGCGGCATCCGGTGCGCGGAGACCACGTCGGCCTCCACCTCGACGTCGAATTCGCGGCACGCCTCGGCCGCGGCGCGCATCACGGGCCAGTCGGAGTCCGACCCCATCACGATGCCGACCTGCACTGTCATCAGTTCACTCGCTCTCGTCGCCGAGGTCGCCGCGGAACCAGGCGGCGGCGTGCCGCGCGCGCTCCAGGCAGTCCTCGAGGTCGTCGCCGTAGGCGTTGACGTGGCCGACCTTGCGGCCGGGGCGCATCTGCTTGCCGTAGAGGTGCACGCGCAGGTGCGGGTCGCGCGCCAGGGCGTGCGGGAAGCCGTCGTAGAGCCGACCCACCTCGGGGTGCGGACCACCGAGGATGTTGACCATCACCGTCCACGGGGCCCGGGGCGCCGGGGAGCCGAGCGGCAGGTCCATCACCGCGCGGAGGTGGTTCTCGAACTGGGAGGTGACCGCGCCGTCCTGGGTCCAGTGCCCGGTGTTGTGCGGGCGCATGGCCAGCTCGTTGACCAGGATCTGCCCGTCGGTGGTCTCGAACAGCTCGACGGCGAGGATGCCGGTCACGCCGAGCTCCCCGGCGACCCGCAGCGCGAGCGCCTGGGCCTGCCCGGCCAGCTCCTCGTCGAGGTCCGGGGCCGGCGCGACGACCTCGTGGCAGATGCCGTCGAGCTGGGTCGAGGCGACGACGGGGTACGCCGCCGCCTGGCCGCTCGGCGAGCGCGCCACGAGCGCGGAGAGCTCGCGGCGGAAGTCGACCAGCTCCTCGGCCAGGATGCGCACGCCGGACGCAGCCGCGGCCTCGAACGCCTCGGCGCAGTCCTCGGGTGCGCGCACGACCCAGACGCCCTTGCCGTCGTACCCGCCGCGCGTGGTCTTGAGCACGCACGGGAAGCCGAAGGTCACGACCTCCTCGACGTCGGCCACCACCGCGTGGCGGGGGCACGGCACACCCAGGGCCGACAGCCGCTCGCGCATGACCGCCTTGTCCTGGGCGTGCACCAGGGCCTCGGGGCCGGGGCGGACCGCCAGCCCCTCGGCCTCCAGCGCGTGGAGGTGCTCCGTGGGGACGTGCTCGTGGTCGAAGGTGACCACGCTGGCGCCGGCGGTCGCGCGGCGCAGGACGTCGAGGTCGCGGTAGTCGCCGACGGTCTGGTCGACGATCACCTGGGCCGCCGAGACGCCCTCGGCCTCGGCGAGCAGCCGCAGGGGCAGCCCCAGGGCGATGGCCGGCTGGGCCATCATGCGGGCGAGCTGTCCTCCGCCGACGACGGCGAGCACGGGCGAGTCGGGCACGCGGCAAGCCTAGGGGTCCCGCTGGGGTGGGCGGGCCGGGGGCTCAGGCGGTGGAAGGCCGCCTAGGCAGCCGGCGAGGACTTCTCGAAGCGCAGGCCCTTGCCGCGGATCGTGGTGATCAGGTGCGGGCGCCGCGAGTCGTCGCCGAGCTTGCGGCGCACCCAGCCGAGGTGGACGTCGATGGTCTTGGAGGAGGTCCAGAACGAGGTGTGCCACACCTCGCGCATCAGCTCGTCGCGGGTGACGATGTCGCCGGCCCGCGTGATGAGGGCGTGCACCAGGTCGAACTCCTTGCGCGACAGCGTGATCTCCTCACCTGCCCGCCACGCGCGACGGGTGGAGGGGTCGATGCTGATTTCCTGGACCTTGATCACCCGCACATCGTAAAAAGCAAAGCCCCCGATGGGGAGGACTTGCCGAGATCTGACAGTGTCCTCTTCTTGTCAGATGGCCATACGGGGCGAGGGCGTCACCCCCTCCGGCGGCACAATCTGGACAAGAACGGTCTGCAAGCACCTCTCCCTAGGCTGACGCGGCCCGAGTGGTTGAAGTCTTCATGACCAGTTGGCGTGACAGCCCGTGACAGGCCGTTCTCCCCCTTCCGGGGGCGCCGTCCCGGTGCGGGGTGCCGATCGGTCCAGACCACCCGCTGCCGGCTCAGTGCCGGCGTACGGCGAGGGGCTCGACGATCCCGAACCCGCGGACCGGTCGGGCGGCCATCCGGCGGGTCTCGAACTGGTCGGCGGGCAGCAGTCCCGCGGTGGCGGCGTCGATGATGATCCGGTTGCGACGGGCCACGTTGGTGAGCCGGGCCGCCATGTTCACCGGCGGGCCGAAGACGTCGCCCAGGCGCATCACGACCGGGCCGCTGGCCAGCCCCACGCGCACGTCGGGCATCCGCTGGTCGCGTCCGATGACGTTGATGATCCCCTCGGCGGTGTCGTACGCGCGGACGGGGTCGTCGTTCACGAACAGCACCGAGTCCCCGATGCTCTTGATGATCCGGCCGCGCTGGGTGGCCACGACGTCGGCGCAGCGCATCTCGAACAGCTCCACGAGGTCGCCGATCCGGTCCTCGGTGAGGGTGTTGGACAGTGCCGTGAACCCGACGATGTCGGCGAAGCCGACGGTCAGCTCGGTGACGTGCAGGTCCTCGTCGTCCTGGCCCGCGAGCGCCTCGATCCGGCCGGCCGCGGCCGCGAGGTGGCGGCGCCAGGCGTAGATCAGCAGCTCCTCGAAGGGTCGGGAGAACTGCTCGACCAGTCGGACGGCGGTCTCGACCCGGGTCACGCCCTCGGTGTCCGCGGTCATCTCCTCGACCCGCTGCACCAGCGAGGAGATCTCCCAGTCGGCCAGCCGCGCCATGGTCTGGCCCAGGGCCCGGGTGAGGTTGACGGCCAGGTCGAAGTCCAGCAGCCCCTCGTCCATCACCCCGCGCAGCAGCCTGATCGCGTCCGCGTCGGCGGTGAGGAAGGCGGGGGTGTCGTCGGGGTACTCGGGAAAGCCCAGGGCACGCCACAGCCGACGGGCCTGGTCGCGGGTGACGCCCGCGGCCTCGGCCATCTGCGGCGCGGTCAGCTCGGGCAGCCCCCCGAGGATCGCCCGCTCGAGGTCACCGGACTGGGGGTCGCCGGGCCGAGGGGCACCGGTCGGCCCGCTCGCGGGCTCGGGCTCAGAGCCCTTCGTCACGGCGGTCCCCCCGGCTGTGGATCTCGTGCAGCAGGTCGCCCAGGCGGCGCTGGGCGTCGGCCACCCGCGGGATGTCGGGCAGGGCCACCGAGCCGTGGGTGCTGGCGTCGCTGATGACCAGCGTCCCGCAGCCGAGCACCCGGTCGAGCAGGTGCAGCTCGATCGCGACGTCGCTGATCCGGGTCAGGGGGATGTCGTGGCCGCGCCGGGTGATGACCCCGGTGCGGGTGATGAGCCGCCGGTCGGTGAAGGCGTACACCGACGTCAGCCAGTCCAGGAAGGGCCAGACCGAGAAGCGCAGGACCCCGACCGCGACCAGGGCCCACACGACCCAGGCGACGACGGCGCCCGCGCCGTCCTCGGTCCGCGAGTCCACGAACGTGCCGAGGGCCAGCAGCAGCACGAGCAGCAGGACCGGCGCGATGAGGACCTTCGGGTGGGTCCGCGTGGACACCACGACCCGCTCACCGTCGTTGAGGAGCTTCTGCGAGATCGGCACGGCCCGATCATGGCACTGATCGACCCCTGCGGGCGCGGGTCGTACGGCGCTGGTCCGTCAGGCAGGGCGCACGTGCACGACGTCGCCCGCCGCCACCGCCACCTCGGGTCCACCGACGGGGGCCACGACCAGCCGACCGTGCTCGTCGATCCCCGTGGCACGGCCGGACAGGGTGCTGCCGTCGGGCATCGCCACGTCCACGTCGCGACCGAGCGTGGAGCAGACCCGGGTCCAGGATGCCCGCAGGTGGGTCGTCGCCGGCCCCTCCTCGCCCGCCTGCCAGGCGTCGTAGGCCTCCACCAGGCCCTGCAGGAGGGAGACCAGCAGGTCGGTGCGGTCCGGCACCGGGCGCTCCGGCCCCGACTCCACGAGCAGCGAGGTGGCGGTGGGCACGGGCAGCTGGTCCTCGGCCAGGAGGACGTTGAGGCCGATCCCCACGACCGCGGCAGGGCCGGAGGGTCCCTCGACCCGCTCGACCAGGATCCCCGCGACCTTCCGCTCGCCCAAGAGCACGTCGTTGGGCCACTTGAGCGCGGCGTCGTACCCGGCAGCGCGGAGGGCCTTGGCGACGGCGTACCCCGTGAGCAGCGGCAACCAGGGCCAGCGGTGCGGCGCGACCTGCGGCCGGAGGAGGACCGAGAACGTGAGCGCCGAGCCGGCCGGGGTCTCCCAGCCGCGGTCCAGACGGCCGCGGCCGGCGGTCTGGTGCTCGGTGACGACCACCAGCCCCTCAGGGGCCCCGGCGCGGGCGCGCTCGGCCACGACGGCGTTGGTCGACGGGGTCGCGGGGAGCACCTCCACGCCCAGCGGCGCCAACCTCGTGGGGTCGAGGGGGTTGTCGACAGGTGGGCGCTCGCCCGGGTGGTCGGTCACGGGCACTAGATTGACGCACCGACGTACCGACGGACCAGAGGAGAGCCGCACCCGTGAGCGCAGCGCCGGACGAGACCCCCGAGATCGACATCCACACCACGGCCGGCAAGCTCGCCGACCTGGAGCGTCGCCTCGACGAGGCGGTGCACGCCGGGTCGGCCAAGGCCGTCGAGAAGCAGCACGCGAAGGGTCGCAAGACCGCCCGCGAGCGGATCGAGATGCTCTTCGACGAGGGCTCCTTCGTCGAGCTCGACGAGCTGGCCCGCCACCGCTCGACCGCCTTCGGCCTGGAGAAGACCCGCCCTTACGGGGACGGCGTCGTCACCGGCTACGGCACGGTCGACGGCCGCCAGGTGTGCGTGTTCTCCCAGGACTTCACCGTCTTCGGCGGCTCGCTGGGCGAGGTCTACGGCGAGAAGATCGTCAAGGTCATGGACCTGGCGATCAAGACCGGCAGCCCGATCATCGGCATCAACGAGGGCGCCGGCGCCCGCATCCAGGAGGGCGTGGTCTCCCTCGGCCTCTACGGCGAGATCTTCCGCCGCAACGTGCACGCCTCGGGCGTCATCCCGCAGATCTCGATGATCATGGGCAACTGCGCCGGCGGCCACGTCTACTCCCCTGCCGTCACCGACTTCACCGTCATGGTCGACCAGACCTCGGCGATGTTCATCACCGGTCCCGACGTCATCAAGACCGTCACCGGCGAGGACGTCTCGATGGAGGACCTCGGCGGCGCCCGCACCCACAACACCAAGTCGGGCAACGCCCACTACATGGCCACGGACGAGGAGGACGCGTTCGAGTACGTCAAGGCGCTGCTGTCCTACCTGCCGCAGAACAACCTCGACGAGCTGCCGGTCTACCCCGAGGACCCGATCCTCGAGATCACCGACTCCGACCGCGCCCTCGACACGCTCATCCCCGACGGGGCCAACCAGCCCTACGACATGCACGACGTGATCACCTCGATCCTCGACGACGGCGAGTTCCTCGAGGTCCAGGAGCTGTTCGCACCCAACCTGATCATCGGCTACGGCCGGGTCGAGGGCTCGCCCGTCGGCGTCGTGGCCAACCAGCCGATGCAGTTCGCCGGCACCCTCGACATCGACGCGTCCGAGAAGGCCGCCCGCTTCGTGCGGTTCTGCGACGCCTTCAACATCCCGGTGCTGACCTTCGTCGACGTGCCCGGCTTCCTGCCCGGCACCGACCAGGAGTGGAACGGCATCATCCGCCGCGGCGCGAAGCTCATCTACGCCTACTGCGAGGCCACCGTCCCGCTGGTCACCGTCATCACCCGCAAGGCCTACGGCGGCGCCTACGACGTCATGGGCTCCAAGCACCTCGGGGCCGACATCAACGTCGCCTGGCCGACCGCCCAGATCGCGGTCATGGGCGCCCAGGGCGCGGCCAACATCATCCACCGCAAGACCCTGGCGCAGGTGGAGAAGGAGGGTGGCGACGTCGAGGCCAAGCGCGCCGAGCTGATCGACGAGTACGAGACGACGCTGGCCAACCCCTACGTCGCCGCCGAGCGGGGCTACATCGACGCCGTCATCCAGCCGCACGAGACCCGGGTCGAGGTCATCCGCGCGCTGCGGCTGCTCAAGACCAAGCGGGCCAGCCTGCCCGCCAAGAAGCACGGGAACATCCCGCTGTGAGCGAGGAGAGCACCCCGCTGCTGCGGGTGGTGAGCCCCGACGCCACGCCCGAGGAGGTCGCCGCGCTCGTCGCGGTCCTCTCGGCGCTCGGCGGCGGGGAGCCCGAGGCGCCGCGACCGCGGTCGCAGTGGGCAGCCCCGCACCGCGCGGTGCGCCGCACGCTGCCGCACGGGCGCGGCGCCTGGCGCGCCAGCGGGCTGCCGCACTGAGCCTGGACGTCGCTCCTGCCCTTGAGCAACACTTGCGTCAATCTTGAGGCAGGACGGCGACAGGTCTTGAGGTCGGTTCGCCACGATGGTCGACAGGTGCCCGCACACGCGGCGCACCCGCCGACAGGAGCATGACGTGAGCGACGACACCAGGCTCGACCAGCACCCGGGGGCAGACCCCTGGGCGCCGGCCCCGCCCGCGCCGCGGGTCCCGGACTACGTGCAGCGGCCCGACCCCGGGCTCGAGGCGTACGCCGGGGAGTTCCTCGACGGCCTCGACTCCATCCCGACGTACCGCCCGACCGTCGGCTGCATCATCCCGGCCTACAACGAGGCCGAGACGATCGCGGGCGTCCTCGACAGCCTGCTGCAGCAGACCCGGCTGCCGGACGTGATCCACCTCGTCGTCAACAACACCACCGACGAGTCGGTCGAGATCGCCAGCCACTACGCCGGCCCGCACACCCGGATGACCCCCAGCGGCGAGCAGCACACCGTCATCTACGTGCACGACATCGGCAAGAACCCCGAGAAGAAGGTCGGGGCGCTCAACTACGGCTACTCCCTGGTCGAGCACATGGACTACCTGCTCGGCGTCGACGGCGACACCACGCCCGAGCCCGATGCCATCGAGCACCTCGTCAACGAGATCGCCAGCGACGACCGGATCGGCGGCATCTCGGCGGTCTACTCCATCGACGACAGCGCCCTGGACAGCTGGTGGGAGAAGTTCCTCATCGCCGGACAGCGTGCGCAGTTCTCCGCCTTCAACATGCAGAACCTGCTCAAGGGCCGCAACATGGCGGTGCTCGGCGGGCAGTTCTCGATCTTCTCCACGCAGGCGCTGCGCGACGTGATGCGCGACAGCCACCAGCGCACCCCCTGGGTCAGCGACTCCGAGGTCGAGGACTCCCTGCTCTCGCTGCAGATCAAGTCCGCCGGCTACCTCACCAAGATCTCCGCCCGGGCCCGGGCGCACGTCGGCGGCATGACCACGCTGCGCTCCCTCGACGCACAGCAGGTGAAGTGGAACTTCGGCGCCATCGACCTGATGTGGCCCGGCCAACGCGGCGACACCCGCGGCCAGCCCTTCCACCCGAACCTGCGCCTGCGCTGGTTCGAGCACATGTCGATGGTGCAGAACATGACCACCCGGTTCTTGTTCATGGTGCTGCTGGCGTGGTCGCTGATGTTCGACGCGTTCGTCTTCAGCCCGCTGTGGCTGATCCCGCCGTTGGCCGCGGTGTGGCTCAACGTCCGCGTCGCGCACTCGATGGCGTTCCGCAACAAGCGCGACTACCTCTTCGCGCTGCTCGTCGTCCCGGCCGAGGCCTACATGTTCACGCGGATGGGCCACTTCGTCCGCGCCTGGTACAAGTTCTTCAGCCGTCAGCAGACCGACAACTGGGCCGCGCAGGCCAAGGCCGAGCGGGGCAAGGGGATCGCGTGGATCTACCCCTTCGTGATCGCGCTGGTCATCTACGCGCTGCTGCTCGCGGGCTGGCAGCTCGGTCCGCTCGACGCCGCGGCGAAGTCCGACATCCTCTACGTCGGGTGGCGCGTCCTCGGCGTGCTGACGGTGCTGCAGACTGCGTGGATGATCATCAAGGCCAGCAAGCGCTACCGGGGGTACAAGGCATGACGTCCCGCACCGTGCGCGGCCGGCTGGCCGCGCGGACGACCGCACTTGCCCTCGTCGGAGCGCTCACCCTCACCGGCTGCGGCCTCTTCGACGGCGGCTCCGAGCCGGTCCCGGCCGAGACCGACGCCAGCCCCCTCGAGCGGGTCTACGACTCGCAGTTCACCCGCGACGGCACGTTCCAGAGCCACATCGAGGTCGACGGCGCCAAGGACGTGGACTTCGTCTACACGCTCTACCCGACCAAGTCGACGCCGCGCACCAACGAGTGGTACCCCCGCGGCAAGAAGTTCTTCTCCTTCACCTTCCAGGCGTACGACCTCGCCCAGGGGCTGCGCGACCCCTTCCGCACCAAGCGGAAGGTCTACCTGGAGAGGATCCAGGTGACCTCGCGGACGATCACCAGCGGAGGAGGCCGCACGGAGCGGCCCTACGAGCTCGACGCGGAGGCCCGCCGGATCACCTTCGACCCCGAGCCGCTGTCCACGCGGTACGGCATGCTCATCACCTCGCCCAAGGGCGCCTTCGAGCTGCGCAACCAGGCCATCCGGGGCACCGACCCCGACACCCGGGGCATCGACCTGATGTTCACCGCGACGGTGTGGATCGAGACCGCCGCCGGCAGCGGGCGGTTCATCGAGCGCACGGTGGAGCAGACCGTCCCGATCGCGATCTTCGAGTCCGACGAGAAGACCGAGGTCGCCGACATCCCGGTGAACGCGAACTGAGCTAGAGCGCCTCGGCCAGCCGGTAGCCCACGCCCCGCACGGTCTCGATGAACCGCGGGTTGGTGGAGTCGTCGCCGATCTTGCGACGCAGGTTGGCGATGTGCACCTCGACCGAGCGCTTGTCGGCCTCGTTGACGAAGTACGACGTGACGTACTGCTGCCCGCGCATCGTGAGCACCAGGTCGGCCTTGGAGCGGACCCGTCGACCGGTGCTGAGCAGCGAGGCCAGCAGGTCGAACTCGGTGCGGGTCAGCTCCACCGCGGCACCGCCGACGGTCACCAGCCGGGTCTCGGCGTTGAGCGCGAGGCCGTTGAACCGGACCCACGAGCCGTCGGCGGACGGACCGCCCGGGCTCGGGGGCGCCGGGGGGACGGGCTGGCCGGGCACGGCCGTGGGAGCGGCGTACGTCGCGGGCTCGGCGGGCTGCGCCGGTGCCGCGGCCTGGACCGGCTGGGCCGGCGTCGGGGTCGGCGGCAGGTGGTCGGGCACCGCGCGGGCGTGGGCGCCGCCGGTGCGCGGCGGGAGCCCTCCGGCCTCCTCCACGAG
>CAEZYQ010000028.1_pt1 | contig 41301 bp, 45 predicted proteins | sample 7265561 | NCBI WGS metagenome assembly CAEZYQ01 (sample SAMEA6813939, study PRJEB35770) | uncultured Nocardioides sp. | biome: Freshwater; feature: Freshwater reservoir; material: water | place: Czech Republic | collected 2017-04-14 | depth 30m m | reverse complement strand
TGCCTCCCGTAGGAGTCTGGGCCGTGTCTCAGTCCCAGTGTGGCCGGTCACCCTCTCAGGCCGGCTACCCGTCGAAGCCTTGGTAGGCCATTACCCCACCAACAAGCTGATAGGCCGCGAGCACATCCCTGGCCGAAAAAACTTTCCACACACGCACCATGCAGTGATGTGTCGTATCCGGTATTAATCACCGTTTCCGGTGGCTATCCCGAAGCCAAGGGCAGATTACTCACGTGTTACTCACCCGTTCGCCGCTCGAGTACCCCCGAAAGGGCCTTTCCGCTCGACTTGCATGTGTTAAGCACGCCGCCAGCGTTCGTCCTGAGCCAGGATCAAACTCTCCGTTGAAAAACAACACCACAACCACCCAAAGATGATCATGGAAAAAGAGATGCCCCTGACAGGAGACACTGACACCCAACCCCCTCACAGGGGCCAGGAACTTTGTCAGAATCATTGTCAAAGAAACCATCAACCACACAACCACCAAGGCTGCATAGAAGACGGGGCATAACAAACTAATTCGTCGACTATGACACACTGTTGAGTTCTCAAGAATCAGACGCGCATCGTCCCGTTCGCTCTCGCGACCGGCGGCGGGGCAACCTGCAGAAACTTACCGGTCTGTCTCGGCCTCGTCAACTCCGGGGAGCTGCTGGCGTTTGGCAGGCTGGTGAGCCTCCGTGCTGCGGACGTGCAGGAACCCCTTGTTCGAGCCGGCCCGAGGGCCTTCGCTCCGAGGAGTTCCGCTTGCCGCGGCGAGAGGGAACATTACACATGCCCCGGGAGCACACAAAATCGGGGGTCACCTCACCCTGCGGGACGCCTCCGGAGCGGCGCCGCCGGTCGGTACGCCGACACCGTCGGCTCCCCTGCGAGCCAGTAGCGCCACGGGTGCTCGGCCGCCTGGCGCAGCCCCACCCGCGGCCCGGACTCGACAGGACCCCCGTGATCGGTGGCCAGGAGCAGCAGGACAGGCCCGGTCGCCAGGTCCGCTCCCCCCTGCTCGAGACCGATGGCCAGCGCTCGGCACAGCCGGGCGGGTCCGCGCGCGAGGTCGCGGTCGGACGCGCCGGGCCGCCGTCCGCGAGCGACGTCGAGGCCCTCGACGACCTCGCCGGCCCGGAGCAGCACCGCCGAGGCGGTGCCGGGCGTGCCGGTCACGACGTTGGCGCACACGTGCATCCCGTAGATCAGGTACGCGTACAGGTGGCCGGCAGGACCGAACATCACGGCGTTGCGTGCGGTCGGGCCGCGGAACGCGTGGGAGCCGGGGTCGTCCTGCCCGGCGTACGCCTCGACCTCGGTGAGCCGCACCGTCACGCCGGCGTGGGTCAGGTGCGCACCGAGCAGCCGGGGCGCGACGTCGAGCACGTCCCCGGCGAGGACCGAGAGGTCAGGCGAGCCGGACACGCAGCTCGGCCGCCCGTGCCAGGAGCTCGGCGTGCTGCTCGCGCACCCGCACGGGCGCCGTGCCCCCACGTCCGTCGCGGGAGGCGACCGAGCCCTCGGCGGTCAGCACCTCGCGGACACCGGGCGTGAGGTGCGGGGAGATCGCGGCGAACTCGTCGTCGGAGAGCTCGTGCAGTTCGATCCCGCGCTGCTCGCACGCCTGCACGCAGGCCCCGGCGACCTCGTGGGCGACCCGGAACGGGACGTCCTGGCGCACCAGCCACTCGGCGACGTCGGTCGCGAGGGAGAAGCCGCGGGGGGCGAGGTCGGCCATCCGGTCACCGTGGAAGACCAGCGTCGCGACCTGCCCGGTGAAGGCCGGGAGCAGCACCTCGAGGGTGTCGACGGAGTCGAAGACCGGCTCCTTGTCCTCCTGGAGGTCGCGGTTGTAGGCCAGCGGGAGCGCCTTGAGCGTGGCCATCAGCCCGGACAGGTTGCCGATGAGGCGGCCGGCCTTGCCGCGGGCCAGCTCGGAGATGTCGGGGTTCTTCTTCTGCGGCATGATCGACGACCCGGTCGACCACGAGTCGTGCAGCGTCACGAAGCCGAACTCGTGGGTCGCCCAGAGGATGACCTCCTCGGCGATCCGGCTGACGTCCACCCCGATCTGGGCGGCGACGAACGCCAGTTCGGCGACGAAGTCGCGCGAGGCGGTGCCGTCGATGGAGTTGGCGGTCGAGCCGGTGAAGCCCAGCTCTGCGGCGACACCGGTCGGGTCCAGGCCGAGGGACTGGCCCGCCAGCGCTCCCGAGCCGTACGGCGAGTCGCCGGCCACCCGGGCGTCCCAGTCGGCCAGGCGGTCGACGTCGCGCAGCAGCGCCCAGGCGTGCGCCATCAGGTGGTGCGACAGCAGCACCGGCTGCGCGTGCTGGAGGTGGGTGCGTCCGGGCATGATCGTCGGCCCCGTGCCCTCCGGATCCTCCGAGCCAAGGTGCGCCTCGGCCTGCGTGGCCAGCGCCCCGACCAGGTCCAGCACCTGGCCGCCGACGACCCGCGCGTGGTCGCGCAGGAAGACCTTGAAGAGGGTGGCGATCTGGTCGTTGCGCGACCGGCCGGCCCGCAGGCGCCCGCCTACGTCGGGTCCGACCTCCTCCAGGAGCAGCCGCTCCAGCGCCCCGTGCACGTCCTCGTCGGAGGGGTCCGGGTGCAGGTCGCCCGCGGCGTACCGCTCCCCCAGCACCTCGAGGCCGCGCAGCAGCTCGGCGTGGTCGGCGTCGGAGAGAAGCCCGGCGCGGTGCAAGGCGTTGGCGTGCGCCCGCGAGCCCGCGAGATCGTACGGCGTGAGCCGCCAGTCGAAGTGGGTCGACCGGGACAGCGCGTCGAGCTCCGGCGAGGGACCCCCGGCGAAGCGACCGCCCCAGAGCTTGCCGGTGTTGGTGCCCTCGCCCTTGCCGGGCTCGAGCGGGTCGACGGTGCCGGTCACTGGGGGTTCCTCTCGTCGGCGGCCAGCTGGGCCACGGCCTCGACGGCCTTGGTCATGATGTCGGGGAGGTCGGGGAAGACCGCACGACCGTCAGCGGCGAGGTCGGTGGGGCTCCACCAGCCGTGGTCGAGCACGTTGTCGACCTCGAGCGGTTCGAGGTGGTCGAAGACCACCTCGACGTCGTGCGCGAGCGTGAGGGCGAAGAACGTCGAGTCGCCGAGGAACGCCCGACCGTCGTAGCTGAAGGGCACGAGGTCGCGGTGCACCGGGCCGACCAGGGCGGAGGCCTCGATCCGGATCCCGGTCTCCTCGTGCATCTCGCGCACGGCGGCGTCGTGCAGGGTCTCCCCCGGGTCGACGGCACCGCCGATGGTGCCCCAGCGCGCGACGCCCGGCCGTCCGGGGTCCTGGTCGAGGAGCAGCAGCACCTCGCCGCGGTGGTTGACCGGCAGCACCCGCGCGGTCACCCTCAGCGTCGGCTCACCAGCGGTGGGCACCATCGGCTCGTCCATCAATCGGTGCCGAACTCCATGGCAGCGGCGTCCAGCGCCTCGTCGCCGGTCTGGCCGAGCTCGGCGTTCTCGGCGATCCGGCTGGCGCCGCCCGGCTCGATCTCGCCGAAGAGCGTGCCGTTCTCGACCAGGATCTGGCCCTGGTCCAGCGGCTGCCCGGCGTACATCTCGAGCTTGGCGCGGGAGTCGGCGATGTCGAGGTTGCGCATGGTGAGCTGGCCGATCCGGTCGAGCGGGCCGAAGGCGGCGTTCTCGGTGCGCTCCATCGAGAGCTTGTCCGGGTGGTAGGAGAAGCCCTTGCCGACGGTCGAGAGCACGGTGTAGTCCTCGCCGCGGCGCAGCCGCAGCGTGACCTCGCCGGTGACCAGCGAGGCGACCCAGCGCAGCAGGCCCTCGCGGATCATCAGGGCCTGCGGGTCGAGCCAGCGGCCCTCGTAGAGCAGCCGGCCGAGCTTGCGGCCCTCGTTGTGGTACTGCGCGACGGTGTCCTCGTTGTGGATGGCGTTGAGCAGCCGCTCGTAGGCGATCCACAGCAGCGCCATGCCCGGTGCCTCGTAGATGCCGCGGGACTTGGCCTCGATGATCCGGTTCTCGATCTGGTCGGACATGCCCAGGCCGTGGCGGCCGCCGACGGCGTTGGCCTCCATCACCAGCGCGACCGGGTCGCGGAAGGTCTCGCCGTTGATCGCGACCGGACGCCCCTGGTCGAAGCGGACCCGCACGTCCTCGGTCTCGATCTGCACCGAGGGGTCCCAGAACTTCACGCCCATGATCGGCTCGACGGTCTCCAGGGAGACGTCGAGGTGCTCCAGGGTCTTGGCCTCGTGCGTGGCGCCCCAGATGTTGGCGTCGGTGGAGTAGGCCTTCTCCTTCGAGTCCCGGTAGGGCAGGTCGTGCTCGACCAGCCACTGGCTCATCTCCGCGCGCCCGCCGAGCTCGTGCACGAACTCCGGGTCCAGCCACGGCTTGTAGATCCGCAGGTCGGGGTTGGCCAGCAGGCCGTAGCGGTAGAACCGCTCGATGTCGTTGCCCTTGAAGGTCGAGCCGTCGCCCCAGATGTCGACGCCGTCCTCGTGCATGGCGCGCACCAGCATCGTGCCGGTGACGGCGCGCCCGAGCGGGGTGGTGTTGAAGTACGCGCGGCCGCCGGAGCGGATGTGGAAGGCACCGCACGCGATCGCGGCCAGGCCCTCCTCGACCAGCTGGCGGCGGCAGTCGACGGCGCGGGCGATCTCGGCGCCGTACTGCAAGGCCCGGTCGGGGACGCCGGAGATGTCGGGCTCGTCGTACTGCCCGATGTCGGCGGTGTAGGTGCAGGGCACGGCGCCCTTGTCGCGCATCCAGGCCACCGCGACGGAGGTGTCGAGTCCGCCGGAGAACGCGATGCCCACGCGCTCGCCCTTCGGCAACGTGGTCAGGACCTTGCTCACGGGTGCTCCTCGGTGTCTGTGTCGGTGACGGTGCTTGTCAGGGGTGTGCTCGGGGGGATGGTGCCGGGGGTCTCCGGGGTGCCCGCGAGGGACACCAGACCCTGGGTGGCCGGCGGGTGCTCGGCCATCGCCAGGAGGCGGTGGGCGAGGTCGTCCCCGCCGACCGGGTCACGGCCGATGACCAGCACGGTGTCGTCGCCGGCGATGGTGCCCAGGACGTCACCGAGCTCGGCCTTGTCGAATGCCGAGGCCAGGAACTGCGCGGCGCCCGGCGGGGTGCGCAGCACGACGAGGTTCCCGCTGGCTTCGGCGCTGACCAGCAGTTCCGCCAGCAACCTCGCCAGCCGCGCGCGGCCGGTGGCGGTGTCGGCGGGCGCGAGCGGGGTGCGGTCGCCGCCCTCGGCCGGCACGGCGTAGACCAGCGTGCCGGAGGCGCCGCGGACCTTGACGGCCTCGAGCTCGACGAGGTCGCGCGAGAGCGTCGCCTGGGTGACGCGCACGCCGTTCTCGGCCAGCAGCACGGCGAGCTCGCCCTGGGAGTGGATCTCGCGGGAGCCGACCAGCTCGACGATCAGCTGGTGCCGGGCGTTCTTGGTCGTGGGGCGCAGGGCCTGCTCGCTCATCGCAGCAACGCCCCCTCCTTGGCGCGCAGCAGCCACGCGAGCACGGCCTTCTGGGCGTGCCGGCGGTTCTCGGCCTCGTCCCAGACCGCGCTCTGCGGGCCCTCGAGCACCTCGGCGGAGATCTCCTTGCCGCGGTACGCCGGCAGGCAGTGCAGCACGATGGCGTCCGGCCCCGCGCAGGCGAGCAGCTCGGCGTCCAGGGACCAGGCCGCGAAGGCCGCCGCCCGTGCGGACTCCTCGCTCTCCTTGCCCATCGAGATCCAGGTGTCGGTGACGACGACGTCGGCCCCGGCGACGGCCGTGCGCGGGTCGGGCTCGGCGACGGCGGAGCCACCCGTGCCCGCGGCGATCTCGCGGGCGCGCTCGAACATCGCCTCCGAGGGCATGAAGCCCTGCGGCGCGCTGACCCGCACGTGCATGCCGGCGGTGGTGCCGGCCAGCAGCCAGGAGTTGCCCATGTTGCAGGCGCCGTCGCCGACGAACGCCACGGTCAGGCCGGCGAGGTCGCCCTTGTGCTCGCGGACCGTCAGCAGGTCCGCGATGAGCTGGCACGGGTGGAAGTCGTCGGTGAGCGCGTTGACCACCGGGACGCCCGCGTGCGCGGCCATCGTGTCGAGGTCGGACTGGTGGAACGTACGCCACACGACCACCGAGACCTGGCGGCCCAGCACGCGCGCGACGTCCTCGACGGACTCGCGGACACCGATCCCGGCGAGCCGGCCCTCGACGAGCATCGGGTTGCCCCCGAGCTCGGCGATGCCGGCGCCGAAGGAGACCTGGGTGCGCAGGGTCGGCTTGTCGAAGATCATCGCGACCGACTGCGGACCGGCGAGCGGCTTGGCGTCGTACGGCGAGCGCTTCATGGCGGCCGCGAGGTCGAGGACCTCGGCCTGCTCGGCCGGGCTCAGGTCGTCGTCGCGCAGGAAGTGGCGCAGGGTCGGGGCGGGCACCTCACACCCCCGCGGCGTCGAGGATGCCCGGCCAGGCGGCCAGGAAGGCGGCGGCGTCCTCGTCGGTGAGGACCAGCGGCGGGGCGAGCCGGATGCGCCGCGGCGTGGGGGCGTTGACGATGAAGCCCGCGTGCTGGGCGGCCTCGACCACCTGGGCCGCGGTCTCGGAGACGAGGTCCAGGCCGACGAGCAGCCCCTCGCCCCGGACCTCGGTGACGCGGGGGTCGGCGGCCAGGCCGTCGCGGACCTTCTGCCCGAGGACGGTGACGTGCTCGAGCAGCTGCTCGCCCTCGATCGTGGCAAGGACGGCGAGGGCCGCGGCGCACGCGACGGGGTTGCCGCCGAAGGTGGTGCCGTGGTTGCCCGGCTGGAGGAGGTCGGCGGCCCGTCCCAGACCGACGACGGCGCCGATCGGGTAGCCACCGCCCAGCCCCTTGGCGAGCGTGACCACGTCGGGGACCACGCCGTGACGCAGGTGGGCGAACCACTCGCCCGTGCGGCCGACGCCGGACTGCACCTCGTCGAGCCACAGCAGCGCACCGTGCTCGTCGGCGATCGCGCGGGCCGCGGCGAGGTAGCCGTCGGGCGCGACCACGACGCCGGCCTCGCCCTGGATCGGCTCCAGGCAGATCGCGGCGGTCTGGTCGGTGACGGCGGCGGCGAGCGCCTCGACGTCGCCGTACGGGACGAAGGTGACCTCGCCCGGCAGCGGCTCGAACGGCTCGCGGTAGGCCGCCTTGCTCGTGAGCGCGAGCGCGCCCATCGTGCGGCCGTGGAAGCCGCCCTCGGCCGCGACCACGTGGGTGCGGCCGGTGCGCCGGGTCAGCTTGAAGGCGCCCTCGTTGGCCTCGGCGCCGGAGTTGGCGAGGAAGACCTTGCCGTCATGGCCTCCGAGCAGCGCGAGGAGCTTCTCGGCCAGCTCGACCTGAGGACCGGTGGTGAAGAAGTTGGAGACGTGGCCGAGGGTCTGCAGCTGCTCGGTGACCGCGGCGACCAGGGCCGGGTGGGCGTGGCCGAGGGAGTTGACGGCGATGCCGCCGAGCAGGTCGACGTACTCCTTGCCGTGCTCGTCCCAGACGTGGGTGCCCTCGCCCCGGACCAGCGCCAGCTTGGGCGGGCCGAAGGTGTTCATGAGCGCGTGGGCGTAGCGCTCGGTGAGGTCGCTCGTGGGGGTGCTCACTTGACCACCGCCTGCTGCCGGGCCTTGCGGACCTTGGTGTCGACGCCGGGAAGCACCTGGGTGCCGACGCCCTCGTCGGTGAAGAGCTCCAGCAGCACCGCGTGCGGCTCGCGACCGTCGACGACGGTGGCCCGCGGGACGCCCTCGGCCACCGCCTTGCGGCAGGCCTCCATCTTGGGGACCATCCCGCTGGCCAGCGTGGGAAGCAGCTCGCCGAGGGTCTCGGGGCTGATCTCGTAGATCACGTCGTCGCTGTCGGGCCAGTCGCGGTAGAGCCCCTCGACGTCGGTGAGGACCAGGAGCTTCTCGGCACCGAGCGCGACCGCCAGGGCCGCGGCCGCGGTGTCGGCGTTGACGTTGTGCACCGCGCCGTGGACGTCGGGCGCGACGCTCGAGACGACCGGGATGCGCCCGGCCTCGATGATGTCGAGGACCGCCTCGGGGCGGACCTTGGCGACCTCGCCGACCAGCCCGAGGTCGACCTCCTCGCCGTCGACGATGGTGTTGGTGGGCTCGGCGGTGAAGAGACCGGCGTCCTCGCCCGACATGCCGACGGCCAGGGGGCCGTGGGAGTTGATCAGCCCGACCAGCTCGCGCTGGACCTGGCCGACCAGGACCATCCGGACCACGTCCATGGCCTCGGGCGTGGTGACGCGCAGCCCGCCGCGGAACTCCGACTCGATGCCGAGCTTGTCCAGCATCGTCGAGATCTGCGGGCCGCCGCCGTGGACCACGACGGGCTTGAAGCCGGCGAAGCGCAGGAAGGCGATGTCCTCGGCGAAGGCACGCTTGAGGCCGTCGTCGGTCATCGCGTTGCCGCCGTACTTCACCACGATCACCTTGCCGTGGTAGCGCTTGAGCCAGGGCAGGGCGCCGGCCAGGACCCCTGCCTTCGCGGAGTCGGCGGGCGGGACCTCGCTGAAGACCATCGACGCGGGGTCCAGGGCGGGGTTGCTGGCGGGGGTCGTCTTGTCGTCGCTCATGAGGAGTAGGCGCTGTTCTCGTGGACGTAGGCGTGGGTCAGGTCGTTGGTCCAGACGGTGGCCCGCTCGGTGCCGGCCTTGAGGTCGATGGTCACGCTCACCTCGCGCGGCTCGAGGTCGACCTTCGTCGGGTCCTCGTGGGGCGTGGACTGCCGGCAGACCCAGACCCCGTTGATCGCGACGTCGAGGTCGGCGGGGTCGAAGGCGGCGCTGGTGGTGCCGATGGAGGCGAGCACGCGGCCCCAGTTGGGGTCCTTGCCGAAGACCGCGGCCTTGAACAGGTTGCTGCGGGCCACGCTGCGCGAGACCTCGACCGCCTCCTCCTCGCTCACGGCGTTGAGGGTGGTGATGGCGATCTCGTGGTCGGCGCCCTCGGCGTCCTTGAGCAGCTGCATGGCCAGGTCGGTGCAGGCCTGCGTGAGCGCGGCGGTGAAGTCCTCGAGGCTCGGGGTGATGCCGCTGGCGCCGCTGGCCATGACGGTCACGGTGTCGTTGGTCGACATGCACCCGTCGGAGTCGAGCCGGTCGAAGGAGACGCGGGTCGCGGCGCGCAGCGCGGTGTCGAGGTCGGCGGCCGGCACGACGGCGTCGGTGGTGAGGACGACCAGCATCGTGGCCAGCTGGGGGGCGAGCATGCCCGCGCCCTTGGCCATCCCGCCGATGGACCAGCCGGCGCCCTCGACGACGACCTGCTTGCTGACCGAGTCCGTGGTCATGATCGCCTCGGCGGCTTCGCCACCGCCCTCGGTGGAGAGCGCCGCGTGCGCGGCGTCGACGCCGGCGAGGAGGTCGTCGCGGTCGTTGGCCAGCCCGATCAGGCCGGTCGAGCAGACGACGACGTCGATCGCGCCGATCCCGAGCCGCTCGGCCACCCGCTCAGCCACGGCGTGGGTGGTCTGGAATCCCTCGGCGCCGGTGTAGCAGTTGGCGCCGCCGGAGTTGAGGACCACGGCGCGGACGGTGCCGTCCTTGACGACCTCCTGGCTCCACAGGACCGGATTGGCCTTGCAGCGGTTGGAGGTGAAGACGGTCGCGGAGTCGTACGTCGGGCCGTGGTTGACCACGAGCGCGACGTCCTTCGCGCCGGTCGACTTCAGGCCGGCGGCGACGCCGGCGGCGGCGAACCCTGCGGGGGCGGTGGTGCTCACGGGGCGAGTCCGATCGTGGTGAGGCCCGTGCCCTCGTCGAGGCCGAGCGCGAGGTTCATGCACTGCACGGCGGCGCCGGCGGTGCCCTTGGCGAGGTTGTCGACGGCGCCGACCGCCACGAGACGTCGGGCCGCCTCGTCGACGGTCACCTGCACGTGGACGGCGTTGGAGCCGGTGACCGACTGGGTCTGGGGCCACAGCCCCTCGGGCAGCACGTGGACGAACTGCTCGTCGGCGTACGCCTTCTCGTAGACCTCGCGGGCCTCGGCGGCGCTGACGTCGCGGGCCAGCGGCGCAGAGCAGGTGGCGAGGATGCCGCGGGACATCGGGACGAGCAGCGGTGTGAAGGAGACGTTCACGGTGCCGTCGACGAGGCCCGACAGGTTCTGCGTGATCTCGGGCGTGTGCCGGTGGCTGCCGCCGACGCCGTACGCCGAGGCGTTGCCCATGACCTCGCTGCCGAGCAGGTGCGGCTTGGCGGCCTTGCCGGCGCCCGAGGTGCCGCTCGCGGCGACCACGACGACGTCGGGCTCGACCAGGCCGGCGGCCACGGCGGGGGCGAGGGTCAGCGTCGAGACGGTCGGGTAGCAGCCGGGGACGGCGACCCTGGTGGCCCCGCGCAGGCGGTCACGGGCCCCCGGCAGCTCGGGCAGGCCGTAGGGCCAGGTGCCGGCGTGCTCGCCGCCGTAGAAGGCGGCCCAGGCCGCGGGGTCCTGCAGGCGGAAGTCGGCACCGCAGTCGATGACCACGGTGCCCTCCCCCAGCTCGGCCGCGACCGCACCGGACTGCCCGTGCGGCAGGGCGAGGAAGACGACGTCGTGGCCGGAGAGGACCTCGGTGGTCGTCTCCTCCAGCACCCGGTCGGCGAGCGGCACCAGGTGCGGCTGCAGTGCCCCGAGCGGCTGACCGGCGTTGGACGCCCCGGTGAGGGCACCGATCTCCACCTCGGGGTGGGCCAGCAGGTGGCGCAGCAGCTCACCTCCGGCGTACCCGCTCGCTCCGGCGACGGCGACCCGCGTGCGACTCATGTGCATGACTATACAAAGGTCTGCATGACTATGTGAAACCGGGTCCCACCTGGCGCGTAAAGTCGGCTGCCGACGGCCGGGCAGCGGCCTAGGTTGCGGTCATGAGCCGCCTCGACCCTGCCGACTACGTTGCCCACCTGCGTCGGGAGTCAACCCGCTTCCGCGAGGTCGTCGCCACCACCCCGTCGGTGGCCCGGGTGCCGTCGTGCCCGGACTGGGACGCCGACGACCTGCTGTGGCACCTGGGCGAGGTGCAGTGGTTCTGGGGCGAGGTCGTCGGGTCGCGCCCGGCCGGCCCGCCCGAGGAGCACCCGCCGCGACCCGCGGACCGCGAGGGCCTGCTGGCGTTCTTCGACGAGGCCTCGGAGCGGCTCGCCGGGCTGCTCGGCTCGCTCCGGCCGGACGAGCCGGCGTGGACCTGGGCGGACGAGCAGACCGTCGGCTTCACCCAGCGCCGCCAGGCGCACGAGGCGATGGTCCACCGGCTCGACGCCGAGCTGGCCGCCGGCGCGGTGACCCCGCTGCCCGCTGATCTCGCCGCGGACGGCGTGGCCGAGGTCGTGGACGTGATGAAGGGCGGGGAGCCCCCGGCCTGGGGGGCCTTCACCCCCGACGGGCACACCACCGCCCTCGAGCTCAGCGACACCGGGGACCGGCTGGTGCTGCGGACCGGACGGTTCATCGGCACGGACCCGGGCTCGGGGACGGCCTACGACGTGCCGCACCTCGTGCGCGCCGCTGACGACGCGGCGGCCGACGCGGTCGTGCGCGGGACGGCCGCCGACGTGGACACGTGGCTCTGGCGTCGTACGGACCGGGGGCGGTTGGCGGTCAGCGGGTCCGCGGCGGCGTTCGCGGCGTTCCTGGAGGCCGTGGACCAGCCGATCGACTGACACCTGGCGCCGGGTCGCGCGCAACCTGGCGACGGGTCACGCGGGGCTCAGGCGCGCTGGACGGCTCCGGTGCGCTCGGCAGCGAGGGCCACGGCCGCCTCGCGGGCGGCGGTGGTGTCCTCGTCGGTGAGGGTGCGGTCGGGGGCGCGGAAGCGCAGGGCGAAGGCCAGGGACTTGCGGCCCTCCCCCAGCTGCTCGCTGCGGTAGACGTCGAAAAGCCGGATCGACTCCAGCAGCTCACCGGCACCCTCGCGCAGGGCGGCCTCGACCGCGGCGGCCTCCACGGACTCCTCGACCACCAGGGCGACGTCCTCCTTGGCGGCCGGGAAGGTCGAGAAGGTCGGCGCGGGCCGCAGGTGCACGGCGTGCTGGATGAGGACGTCGAGGTCGACCTCGGCGGCGACCGAGCGGGCCGGCAGGCCGAAGGTCGTGCAGACCCGCGGGTGCAGCTCGCCGGCGTGGCCGACGAGCGCGTCGCCGAGCCGCAGCTCCGCGCAGCGGCCGGGGTGCCAGGGGGCGAGGGTCGCGGGCCGGACGTCGAGCTCGAGACCGAGTGCGTCGGCGACCGCGCGCACCGCGTCGACGGCGTCGGACCACTCCACGGGGCGACCGGGGCCCCACCAGCCGGCCGGGTCGGCCTCGCCGGCGGCGACCAGGCCCAGGTGCAGCGGCTGGTCGGGCAGCGCCTTGACCAGGGCGTCGAGCTCGGCGTCCGTGGGCCGGCGGTCGACCGGCAGGATCGGCGCCGCCTCGCTGGAGCGCGGCAGCGTCACCGTCGCGGTCTCGAAGACCGCCACCGAGGAGGCGCCCAGACCGACGTTGCGACCGGCCGTGCGCAGCAGCGCCGGGAGCAGCGTGGTCGTCATCGCGGGGGCCTCGCTGCTGAGCGGGTTCGAGAGCCGCAGCACGGTCCGGCGCGGGTCGTCGGCCTCCAGGCCGAGCGCGTCGAGGTCCGCCTCGCCGACGAAGGGGAAGTCGACGACCTCGACCCAGCCGGCGCCGGCCAGGGTCCGGCCGATCCGGCGGCGCAGCTGCTGGGCACGCGTCAGTCCGCGGCCGCCGGGAGCGGCGGGGAGGACCGAGGGGATGGTGTCGTAGCCGACGAGCCGCACGACCTCCTCGACCAGGTCGTAGGGGTCGGTGACGTCGGGACGCCACGGCGGCGGGGTCGCGGTGAGGGTCTCCCCGTCGACGCTGACCGTGCAGCCGACGGCCTCGAGGTAGGCCACGGTCGTGGCCGGCTCGATGGGGAGCCCGGACACGCGGGCCGGCAGGTCGAGCGCCATGGTGACCGTCGGCATCGCCGGGGCCTCCCCCACGACGGTCACGCCGGGCTCGGCGCTCGCGCCGCCGTACGTCGTCAGGAGCTCGACCACTCGGTCGGCCGCGGCCTCGCAGATCGTCGGGTCGACGCCGCGCTCGTTGCGCTTGCCAGCCTCGGAGGTGATCTTGTGCCGGCGGCCGGTGCGGAACATCGAGACCGCGTCCCAGTGGGCCGACTCCACGAGCACCCGGGTGGTGGTCGCCGAGATCTCGGTGGACTCGCCGCCCATGACGCCGCCGAGGCCGATCGGCCCGGAGTCGTCGCAGACCACGAGGTCCTCGGCGGTGAGCGTGCGCCGGGTGCCGTCGAGCGTGGTGAGCTGCTCGCCCTCGCTCGCGCGACGGACCACGATCGCGCCCTGGACCTTGTCGGCGTCGTAGCCGTGGATCGGGCGGCCGGTCTCGAGCATGACGTAGTTGGTGACGTCGACGGCCAGGGAGATCGGCCGCATGCCGGCGGCGGTGATCCGCTGGGCGATGAAGTCGGGGGTGGGTGCGGTGGGGTCGAAGCCGCTGACGGTGCGAGCGACGAAGACCGGGCAGCCGGTGGTGTCCTCGAGCCGCACGGGGTGGCCCTGGTCGTCGGCCGGCGGGGTGTCGCGCAGGGCGGGGTCGCGGAAGCCGGTGGCGCCCGGGACCGACACGGCGACCTCGCGGGCGATGCCGCGGATCGACAGGGCGTAGGCCCGGTCGGGGTTGACCTCGAGCTCGATGACCTCCTCGTCGAGACCGAGGATGCCGCGCACGTCCTGGCCGGGCTCCCCGGCGTCGGCGGGCAGCACGATGATGCCGTCGTGGTCCTCGCCCAGGCCGAGCTCGCGGGCCGAGCAGATCATGCCCGCGGAGACGTGTCCGTAGGTCTTGCGGGCGCTGATCTCGAAGCCGCCGGGCAGCACGCCGCCCGGGAGCACCACGACGACCAGGTCGCCGGGCTCGAAGTTGTGCGCTCCGCAGACGATCCCCTGGGGCTCGCCGGTGCCGTTGGCGTCGCCGACGTCGACGGTGCACCAGTTGATGGTCTTGCCGTTCTTCTGCGGCTCCGGCTCCTTGGTGAGCACCCGGCCGACGACCAGCGGGCCGCTGATGTCGGCACCGGCCGACTCGATCGCCTCGAGCTTGAGCCCGGTGAGGGTCAGGCGGGCGGTGAGCTCGTCGGTGGAGGTGCCCTCCGGCACGTCGACGTGCTCGAGGATCCAGGACTTGGGGGCCAACATCAAAGGTCTCTTCTCAGATCTCGGTGCCGAAGGCGGCGCTGAACCGGACGTCGCCCTCGAAGAGCGGTCGCAGGTCCTCGAGGTTGTGGCGGAACATGAAGCTGCGGTCGATGCCCATGCCGAAGGCGAAGCCGGAGTAGCGCTCGGGGTCCACGCCGCACGCGACGAGCACGCGCGGGTTCACGACACCGCAGCCGCCCCACTCGATCCAGCCCTCGCCGCGACAGGTGCGGCACGAGTCAGCGTCCACCCCGCGGCAGACGAAGCACCGCACGTCGACCTCGGCCGAGGGCTCGGTGAAGGGGAAGTACGACGGCCGGAACCGCGTGTCGATGCCGGCACCGAACAGCTGCGAGGCGAGGTGGTCCAGCGAGCCCTTGAGGTGCGCCATGGTGATGCCCTCGTCGACGACCAGGCCCTCGACCTGGTGGAACATCGGGGAGTGCGTGGCGTCGTACTCGTCGGTGCGGAACACGCGGCCGGGGCAGGCGACGTAGATCGGGGGCGTGCGGGTGAGCATGGTGCGCGCCTGCACGGGGCTGGTCTGGGTGCGCAGCACGACGTGCCGCTCGGCCGGCTCGGTCCAGAAGGTGTCCTGCATGGTGCGGGCCGGGTGGTCGGGCCCCAGGTTGAGGGCGTCGAAGTTGAGCCACTCGGCCTCCACGACCGGACCCTCGGCGATCTCCCAGCCCATCGCGACGAAGATGTCGGCGATGAGCTCGGACTGCAGGGTGATCGGGTGCCGACCGCCTCGGCGGCGGCGGTCGGTGGGCAGCGTCACGTCAACGGTCTCCTCGACCAGCATCCGCTCCTCGTGCTCGGCCTCGAGCACCTCCTGGCGGGCGGCGAGCGCCTGGTTGACCGCGCCGCGGGCCTGGCCGATCCGCTGGCCGGCCTCCTTGCGCGCCTGCGGCGGCAGGGCGCCGATCTCCCGGTTGGCCAGGGCCAGCGGGGAGCGGTCGCCGGTGTGGGCGATCCGGACCTGCTTGAGCGCCTCGAGGTCGGCGGCCGCCGCGATGGCGGCGATCGCCTCGTCGCGGGCCGCGGCCACGTGCTCGGCCTGCAGCGGGGTGACCTCGACGGGGTCGTACTCGGAGTTCGGACCGGACATGAGGCGCAGTCTAGGAAGCGCGCCTCCACGCCGACGAACCGGCACACGTCGCAGCGTCAGCGCGTGCGGTGGTCCTCCACCGGCCAGCGCACCACGATGCGTGCCCCGCCACCAGGGGCGTCGTCGATGACCACGTCCCCGCCGTGCGCGCGGGTCAGCCCGCCGACGATGTAGAGCCCGAGCCCGGACCCCCCGCGGGCTCCGTGCTTCCAGAACTTCGTGAAGACCTGGCGACGCAGCTCCTCGGGGATGCCGGTGCCCTGGTCGTCGACGGTGATCCGCACCGACTCCGGGACCTCCAGGTGCTCGGGCCGGGCCGGCTCGGCCGCGAGGTGCTCCACGGTGACCCGGACGGTGCCCTCACCGTGGCGCAGCCCGTTCTCCACGAGGTTGGTGACGACCTGGGTGAGCTTGTCGGGGTCGGCGGAGACGCGCGGCAGGTCGGGCCGCAGCTCCAGCTCCACCGGGCGGGCGGTCCCCGCGCTGATCGAGTCCACGACCCGGCCCACGACCGTGGCGACGTCGGTCGGGCGCGGGTGCAGCTGCAGGCGGCCGGTGTCGATCCGGGCCACGTCGAGCAGTTCGGCGATCAGCCGGCTCAACCGGTCGGAGTCGGCGTGGACCGTGGTGAGCATCAGCTTCTTCTGCTCGTCGCTGAGCTTGTCCCAGCGGTTGAGCATCGCCTGCACGAAGCCCTTGACGCCGGTCAGCGGCGAGCGGAGCTCGTGGGCGACGGTGGCGACGAGGTCGGAGCGGTCGCGGTCGAGCCGGGCCCGGCCGCGACCCGAGCGCAGGCTGACCGCCACCCGCTCCACGGGTCGGCCACGGCCGGCGCGGTGCAGCCGGGCGGTGACCAGGACCTCGCTGCCGTCCGGCAGCCGCCACGACTGCTCGGGCACGCCGGTGCGGGTGCTGAGGCCCCTGAACGGGCAGTGGACGTCGTACCAGGTCTGGCCGTCGGTGTCGCGCAGCGCGAGGACCTCGCGCAGGGGCCGGCCCACGGCTGCGGTGCGGCCATCGGGCCCCAGGCCGAGCATCCGGGCGGCCGTCGACGAGACCAGCTCGACCCGCTCGTCGGGCCCGGCCAGCAGGACCCCGTCGGGGAGGGCGTCCACCACGTCCTGCGCGCTCGGCTCCACGCGGACACCCTAGGGCGTCAGGCCCGGTGGACCCGGGCGGAGGCGTAGAGGCAGAGCGCGGCGGCGGTCGAGAGGTTGAGCGACTCCGCGCGGCCGTGGATCGGGATGGCGACGCGGTGGTCGGCGAGGACCGCCAACTCCTCCGGCAGGCCCCAGGCCTCGTTGCCCATCAGCCAGGCGGTAGGGGCGGCGAGGACGTCGTCCATCGCGAACAGGTCGCGCTCCCCCGCACCGTCGGCGGCCAGCACGGTCAGGCCCGCCGCGCGCGCGGCCTGCACGGCCGCCACGGGGTCCGGCTCGACCGCCACCGGTAGGTGGAAGGCCGAGCCGACGCTGGCGCGCAGCGTCTTGGGGTTGTAGAGGTCCACCGAGCTGCCCGCGAGCACCACGGCGTCGGCTCCGGCGGCGTCGGCGCAGCGCACGACCGTGCCGGCGTTGCCGGGGTCGCGCACGTCGGCGCAGATCGCCACCATCCGGGCACCGGCCAGGGCGTCGGCGAGCGGCACGTCGACGAAACGGCACAGGGCCACCACGCCGGCCGGGCTCACCGAGTCGCTGAGGGCGGCCAGGGCACGGTCCTCGACCAGGGTGAGGCGTACGTCGGCGGGCAGCTCGGGCACCAGCCCGAGCGCGTCGGGACGGACGAACACCTCCTCGACGCACCCGGCGGCGAGGGCGCCCTCCACGGCCTTCGGGCCGTCAGCGAGGAACAGCCGCCGCTCGGAGCGTTCCGAGCGGCGGCTGAGCCGGCGTACGTGCTTGAGCCGGGCGTTGGACGCGGCGAGCGGGGTCTGGTCACCCGCCCGCTGCTGGCCCACCGGCTCGGTCAGGCCGAGACCTTGGGCGCGTTGACGTCCTCGGGCAGCGCGGCCTTGGCGGTCTCGACGAGCGCGTTGAACGCGGCGATGTCGTTGACGGCCAGGTCGGCGAGGATCTTGCGGTCGACCTCGACGCCGGCCAGGTTCAGGCCCTGGATGAAGCGGTTGTAGGTCATGCCCTGCGCACGCGCGGCGGCGTTGATGCGCTGGATCCACAGACGACGGAAGTTGCCCTTGTTCTTGCGGCGGTCGTTGTAGCTGTAGACCAGGGAGTGGGTGACCTGCTCCTTGGCCTTGCGGTAGAGGCGCGAGCGCTGGCCGCGGTAACCGCTGGCGCGCTCGAGGGTGGTACGACGCTTCTTCTGGGCGTTCACTGCGCGCTTGACGCGTGCCATGTCTGTTGCTCCTTGCTTGCGGACGTTCTCAGGGGGCCGGGGGCCCGGGGTCTGGGGTGGGACCCCAGTGGGGGCGTACGGGGGCGGAGCCCCCGTGGGATCAGCGGCCCAGCAGCTTCTTGGCGCGCGGGACGTCGGCGGTGGCGACTTCGGCGGTGCCGGAGAGGCGGCGCGTCACCCGGGAGGACTTCTTCTCCAGGTTGTGGCGCATGCCCGCCTTCTGGCGGCGGATCTTGCCGGAGCCGGTCACCCGGAACCGCTTGGAGGCGCCGGAGTGCGACTTGTTCTTGGGCATCGTTGTCTCTTCCTAGTTGCGGTGGTCTCGCCACGCCCGCCCGCGAGGGCGGACAGGTGGATCAGGGGGTCAGGCCTCGATCTCGGGATCGAGGTTCTCGGAGCGGCCACGCTCCTTGGCCACGCCGGTGCGGCCGGCGTTGGCGGCGGTGCGCTCGGCCTTCTCCTCCGCCTCGAGCTCGGCCTTCTCGGCGGCGGCGATGTTCTTGGCGGCCTTGATCTCGGCCTTCGCCTCGGCCTTCTTCTTGTGCGGGCCGAGCACCATGATCATGTTGCGGCCGTCCTGCTTGGGCGCGGACTCCACGAAGCCCAGTTCGGTGACGTCCTCGGCCAGGCGCTGGAGCAGGCGGAAGCCCAGCTCGGGGCGGTGCTGCTCGCGACCACGGAACATGATCGTGATCTTGACCTTGTCGCCGGCCTTGAGGAACCGCACGACGTGACCCTTCTTGGTCTCGTAGTCGTGGGCGTCGATCTTCGGCCGGAGCTTCATCTCCTTGATGATGACGTTGGTCTGGTTCCGGCGCGCCTCGCGGGCCTTCTGGGCGTTCTCGTACTTGAACTTCCCGTAGTCCATGAGCTTGCAGACCGGGGGGTGCGCCATCGGGGCGATCTCGACGAGGTCGAGGTCGGCCTCCTGCGCGAGGCGCAGCGCGTCGCCCGTCGGCACGATGCCGACGGTCTCTCCGTTGGGACCGACGAGTCGGACCTCGGAAACCCGGATCCGGTCGTTGATACGAAGCTCAGTGCTGATGTGTCCTCCTGGGGCTTGATGGACAAGCGGAACCCAGTCATGACACGCGCGCTCTCCCTGGACAGGCCCTGGAGAGGGGGTGCACCTGCGAGGGCACGAGGCTCTCGCGGACCGGACCCGACGACCTGGATGTGGCTGGTGCTGCGGTGGTGCTGCAGCGGCGGTCGGTGCGGGTGGGAGACATGTCGTTCTGGTCCCCGCTTGTGGATCGACTCCGCGCTCCCGGTCACCCGGGCACGTGGAACAGATCGGTCAACAGCAGATACTAGGCGCTTGTTCCCGGCTCGGACCAATCCGCGTCCTTGACCCAGCCGACCTGGCCGCCCACGCGCGCGAGCCGCCAGCCCCGGGCCAGCCCCTCGAGGTCCACGCCCTCCACGACCAGCCGGGTCGGGCCGGCGACGTCGACCAGCAGCGCGGCGGCGCCCTCCTGGATCGCGGCCTGTGCGGCGAGCTGTGCCCGCACGGGCACCGGCCGCGCCTGCGGGTCCCAGGCCTGCATGGCGGCCGTGTGGGTGAAGGAGAGCAGCGCGTTGCGACCGTCGCGCCCGGTGAGCAGGACCGCTGCCATGTCGCTCGACTTGTCCCGCGTGAGCCCGTCCTCGCCGACCTCGGCCTCCCCCAGGACGGCGACCACCGGGACCAGCAGGCGCGCGCCCAGGAGGGCCTCCAGGCAGGCGGGCAGCAGCGCGCGCCGCTGCTGGGCGTCCGGCGCGGCGTCGTACGCCGTCAGCGCGGCGCGCAGCCGCGGGTCGTCGTCACCGGTGTCGTCGGGGAACTCGGAGCCCAGCAGGCTCCGCCCCTCGGGGCTGCTCACGGCTCCATCCTGCCCTCTCACCGCTGTGGCAGTCTGGAGGGGTGGACGACGCCGCCTGGACCGCCCTCGCCCTGACCCTCACGACCGTTGGGGCCGCCGCGACCTGGCTGCTCTGGCGCCGGCGCGGCCTGGTCCCCGGGCTGCGGGCCGCCGCGCTCACCCTCCTCGTGCCGGCGGCGTGGCTCACCGACACGCTGCGGATGTTCACCCGGATCGGCGACGCCATGGCCGACTGGGCCCTGGGCCTGGTCTTCTCCCCCGTCGTGTGGACGGGCGTGACGCTCGCCGGCGTCTCGGTGGTGCTGCTGGTGGTCGCCGGGATGCTGGCGCGGCGCGGCACCGGCGTCCGGGCACGGAACGCGGTGGCGCCCGGGCGCTCCGGCGACGCGCCCGCCGCGGGTCCTGCCGGTCGCGGCACCCCCGCCATCGACGACGACCTCGCCGACATCGAGGCGCTGCTGCGCAGCAAGGGCATCTCCTGACCGCCGCTCCCCCGCCCGGCGACCCGGCGGGGACGGTGCCCGGCGCGGCTCGCGCCGCGGAGCAGGTGCTCGACCTGGCGCTGTCACGACCCGCGACGCTGGGCGCCGGTCGGCTGGTGCTCGTCGACGGGCCGTCGGGCGCGGGCAAGACGACCCTGGCAGCGGCGGTCGCCGCGGCGGCTGCCGTGCGGGGCGTCGCGTCGCAGGTGGTGCACCTCGACGCGATGTACGACGGGTGGGAGGGGCTCCCCGGCATCGGTGCGCACCTGGCAGCACTGCTGGCCCCGCTCGCCGAGGGGCGCGCGGGCGCCTACCGGCGCTACGACTGGGCGGCCGGTCGCTACGCCGGCACCGCGACCGTCGACCCGGTGGACCTGCTGGTCGTGGAGGGCGTCGGCGCGGCGGCCGGTGCGGTCGCGCACCTCGGCACCGTGCTGGTCTGGGTCGACGCCCCGCGCGACCTGCGGCGACGGCGCGGGGTGGAGCGGGACGGCCCGTCCTTCGAGGCGGTCTGGGAGCGGTGGGAGGCGAGCGAGGTCGAGACCTTCGCCCGGGACGGCGGCCGCGAGCGGGCCGACCTCGTCGTCGACGGGACCGCCTCGCGCTGACCCGCGCTGTCGGACCGGTGCCGACTCACGCTCGAACGGGCGCCGAGTCACGCTCGAACGGGCGCCGACTCACCCTCGAACCGGCGCCGAGTCAGCGCGGCAGCTCCATGACGAGCGCCCGGAGCTGGCGGGCGCACTTGCGCGCGTGGGAGCCGTCCGAGCCCTGGATGGCCATGACGTTGCAGGTGGTGCCGTCGGCCAGGTCGAGGACGACCCACGGGGCGCCGGGCGAGAGCCGGACCTCCACGATCTGCTCCCAGGCCAGCTGCCGGCGGCGGTAGCCGTTGACGACCAGCAGGCCGTCGCGGGTCGCGGTGGCGCGCGAGCGGACCAGGGCGTAGACGCAGAAGAGACCGAGGCCGGTCAGCGTGAAGACGGTGCCGATCTGGAACCCGGTGAACGCGTCGCGGACCTCCTGGTCGAAGGAGAGCCAGGCGGCGGCGTACACGACGACCAGGCCGACGCCGAGGACCGTGCCGACCAGGCGGGGGCCCAGCGGGCGCCAGGTGTGCGGGAGCGTCGGGGCGAGCGGCGGCTGCGGCCGCGGGCCCGGCTCAGAGGCGGCAGGCATGGATGTCGGTCAGCAGGATGCCGCGGGCACCCAGGCTCCAGAGCTCGTCCATGAGGCGCTGGGCGCCGTCGCGCGGGACCATCGCCCGCACCGCAGACCAGCCCTCCTTGTGCAGCGGCGCCACCGTGGGGCTCTCGATGCCCGGGGTGAGCCGCACGGCGTCCTCGACCTGGGCGGTCGGGATGTCGTAGTCCATCATCACGTAGCTGCGCGCGACCAGGACGCCCTCGATCCGCCGGCGGAAGACCTCCAGGCCGGCCGGGGCGGTGCCGGTGCGAGTGATGAGCACGGCCTCGGAGTCCAGGATCGTCTCGCCGAAGACCTCCAGGCCGGCGCGGCGCAGCGTCGAACCGGTCTCCACGACGTCGGCGATCACGTCGGCGACACCGAGCTGGATGCTGGTCTCGACGGCACCGTCGAGACGCACGACGCTGGCCTCGATCCCGCGCTCCTCCAGGAACGCGCGCACGACCCCGACGTACGACGTCGCGATGCGCGCTCCAGCCAGCTGCGAGAGCTCGGTGAACCGGCCCGCGGGTCCGGCGAAGCGGAAGCGGCTGCGACCGAAGCCCAGCCGCAGGGCCTCCTCGGCCTTGGCGCCGGAGTCGGCCAGCAGGTCGCGGCCGGTGACGCCGACGTCGAGGGTCCCCTCACCGACGTACAGCGCGATGTCGCGGGGGCGGAGGTAGAAGAACTCCACGCCGTTCTCGGCGTCGACGAGGGTCAGCTGCTTGGAGTCGCTGCGCTGGCGGTAGCCGGACTCGCGCAGCATGTCGGTGGCCGACTCCGACAGGGCGCCCTTGTTGGGCACCGCGACGCGCAGCAGCGGCTGGTCTGCATTGGTGGTCATCGGATCCTCAGAGGTGGGCGTAGACGTCGTCGAGCTCGATGCCCGTCGCCAGCATCAGGCACTGGGCGTGGTAGAGCAGCTGGGAGATCTCCTCGGCGGCCCGCTCGCGACCCTCGTGCTCGGCGGCCATCCAGGACTCGGCGGCCTCCTCGACCAGCTTCTTGCCGATCGCGTGGACGCCGGCGTCCAGCTGGGCGACAGTGCCCGAGCCCTCGGGGCGGGTCCTGGCCTTCTCGCTGAGCTCGGCCCACAGGCCGTCGAAGGTCTTCACGGTCGCCCAGCCTAGGCGGTGGGCCACAGCCGACCGGCATCCACGTGCGAGTGCGAGACCAGCGGACCGGGAGAGCTCAGCCGCGGCGCAGGTCTCGCAGGGTGCGCGCGGTGAGCAGCGCGGCGGCGGTCGCCTCCCAGCCCTTGTCCTCGCTCGAGCCCTCCAGACCGGCGCGGTCCAGGGCCTGCTCGTCGGTGTCGCAGGTGAGGACGCCGAAGCCGACCGGCACGGTGTGGTCGAGCGCGACCCGGGTCAGGCCGTCGGTGGCCGCGGAGCAGACGTAGTCGAAGTGCGGGGTGCCCCCGCGGATGACCACGCCGAGGGCCACGACGGCGTCGTAGCCCTCCCCCGCCAGCGCCGAGGCCACGACCGGGAGCTCGAAGGTGCCGGGGACCCGGACGACGTAGGGCTCGGTGACCTGGTGCGCGGCCAGCGCGCGCTCGGCTCCGGCGAGCAGGCCATCCATGACCTCGGTGTGCCAGGAGGCCGCGACGACCGCGACCCGCAGGTCGCTGCAGTCGACGGGCTCGGTGGTGGGTGCGCCGTGTCCGCTCATCTCAAGCTCCCTGGATCAGGTCGTCGTTGTCGCCGGTGTGGGCCCCGCCCGCCGCTGTGTCGCCGAGGTCGGGCAGGACGTGGCCCATCCGGTCGCGCTTGGTCAGCAGGTAGGCCAGGTTGTGGTCGTTGGGGTGCGGGGTCAGCGGGACGCGCTCGGTGACGGTGATCCCGAAGTCCTCGAGGTTGCTGACCTTGTCGGGGTTGTTGGTCATGAGCCGGACGCTGCCGATGCCCAGGTCGCGCAGGATCTGGGTGGCCGTGCCGTAGTGCCGGGCGTCGGCGGGCAGGCCCAGGTCGAGGTTGGCGTCCACGGTGTCGCGGCCGCCGTCCTGGAGCTGGTAGGCCTGGAGCTTGGCCAGCAGGCCGATCCCGCGACCCTCGTGGCCGCGGAGGTAGACCACGACGCCGCGGCCCTCCTCCACGACCCGCTCCAGCGCCTCCTCCAGCTGAGGACCGCAGTCGCAGCGGTGGCTGCCGAAGACGTCGCCGGTCAGGCACTCCGAGTGCACGCGGGTGAGGACCGGCTCACCGTCACGGAGCGCCTCCGGGTCGCCGTGCACCAGGGCGATGTGCTCGGAGCCGTCGACGGTGATGCGGTAGCCGAAGGCGGTGAAGTCGCCGGCACGGGTCGGCAGCTGGGTGACGGCCCGGCGCTCGACGAGGTTCTCGTGGCGGCGGCGGTAGCGGACGAGGTCCTCGATGCTGATCATCGCCAGCCCGTGCTCGTCGGCGAAGTCGCGCAGCTCCTGGCCGCGCTTCATCGAGCCGTCCTCGTTGACGACCTCGACCAGCACGCCGGCCGGCGTCAGGCCGGCCATCCGGGCCAGGTCGACGGCGGCCTCGGTGTGCCCCCGGCGCACGAGCACGCCGCCCTCGCGGTAGCGCAGCGGGAAGACGTGGCCGGGCCGGGTGATCTCCCAGGGCTCGGTCGCAGAGTCGGCGAGCACGCGCGCGGTGCGGGCGCGGTCGGCGGCGGAGATGCCGGTGGTGACGCCGTCGCGGGCGTCGACGGAGATGGTGTACGCCGTGCGGTAGGCGTCCTTGTTGTGCGGGGTCATCAGCGGGACCTCGAGCCGGTCGAGCATCTCGCCGGGCATCGGCACGCAGATCACGCCGCTGGAGTGGCGGATCGTCCACGCCATCAGCTCCGGGGTCGCCTTCGCGGCGGCGAAGATGATGTCGCCCTCGTTCTCGCGGTCCTCGTCGTCGACGACCACGACCGCCTTGCCGTCGGCGATGTCGGCCAGCGCCCGCTCGATGGTGTCGAGGCGGATCCGGCGCAGCGTGGGGTTGTCGTGGGGGGCGTCGGCCTCGTGGCCGTCCTTGGACTCGTCGATGCGGGTCATGCGTCCTGCTCCTTGCTCTCCTGGACCTGCGGCAGGTAGGCCGCGACCAGCTTGGCGACGTGCTTGGCGATCACGTCGGTCTCGAGGTTGACCCGGTCGCCGACCTGGCGGTGACCGAGGGTGGTGCGCGCGAGCGTCTCGGGGATGAGGCTCACGGTGAAGCTGGTGGGGCGGGCCTCGACCACGGTGAGGCTGACGCCGTCGACGGTGACCGAGCCCTTGTCGACGAGGTACGGCGCCATCTCGGCCGGCAGCGAGACCTCGACGACCTCCCAGTGCTCGCTGGGGTGGCGCGCCAGCACCTGGCCGACGCCGTCGACGTGGCCCTGGACGATGTGGCCGCCCAGGCGCCTGTCGGCGGTGACCGCACGCTCGAGGTTGACCCGGTCGCCCGGCTGCACGCCGTGCAGGCTGGTCTTGTCGAGGGTCTCCTGCATGACGTCGGCGGTCCACGTGCCGTCGTCGATCGTCGTGACGGTGAGGCAGCAGCCGTTGACGGCGATGCTGTCGCCCAGGCCGGTGCCCTCGAGCACGGTCTCGGCGCGCACGGTGAGGCGGATCGCGTCGCCCTGGTCCTCGACGGACTCGACGGTGCCGAGCTCCTCGACGATGCCGGTGAACATCTCAGTGGTCCTCTCGCTGGGGGCGCAGGGTGATGCGCACGTTGGGCTGCTCGCCGGCGACGACGGGCTCGAGGACGGTGACGTCCTCGACCACGGGGCGCCAGGCGGCGGAGACGGTGGTGATGCCGAGGTCGGCCACGGTGCCGGTGCCCGCTCCGAGGAAGGCGGGCGCGACGTAGGCGACGACCTCGTCGACCAGACCGGCCCGGATGAAGGCGGCCGCGAGCGCGGCGCCGCCCTCGAGGAAGACGTGCTGGCGGTCGTGCTGCCGCAGCGTCGCCAGCGCCTCGTGCGGGTCGCGGGTGCGCAGCAGCAGCGTCTCGGCGGCGTCATCGAGCACCCGACTGGTCGGCGGCAGGTCCCGCAGGCCCATCACCGCGCGCAGCGGCTGGTGGGACAGGTCGCGGTCGTGGGCGTCGCGCACGGTGAGCCGCGGGTCGTCGGCGAGCACCGTCCCGGTGCCGACGAGCATGGTGTCGGCCAGGGCGCGGAGCCGGTGGGTGTCGCGCCGGGCGGCGGTGCTGGAGATCCAGCGGCTCGTGCCGTCGAGCGCCGCGCTGCGGCCGTCGAGGGTGGCGGCGGTCTTCCAGGTGACGAAGGGGCGGCCGGTCTCGACGGCGAAGGTCCAGACCCGGTTGAGCGCGCGCGCCTCGTCGGCGAGCAGCCCGGAGGCGACCTCGACCCCTGCGGCCCGCAGGGTGTCCGCGCCGCCTGCCGCGACCGGGTTGGGGTCGGCCTGGGCGTGCACCACCCGTCGTACGCCGGCGGCCAGGAGGGCCTGGGAGCACGGGCCGGTGCGGCCGGTGTGGTTGCAGGGCTCGAGGGTGACGACCGCGGTGGTGCCCCGGGCCCGGTCACCGGCCCGGGCGAGGGCGTCGGCCTCGGCGTGGGCGGTGCCGGCGCCGCGGTGGTGGCCCTCGGCCACGGTGCGGCCGTCGGCATCGAGCAGGACGCAGCCGACACGGGGGTTGGGGCCGAGCGGGACGCCGGGGGTCGCCGCCAGCTCGAGCGCGCGCCGCATCGCGGCGGTCTCGGCGGCGGTCCACGCCTGCCTGCTCGTCTGGTCGCTCAACGCTCGTCCTCGGTCCGGTCGCGGACTCGGGGGGACGGCGGGCGACCGCGGCCGTCGTGCGTGACGGCGCGCGGGTGACCTGCCGCTGCGTGCACTTCCCATCCGGACTTTGACCGTCGGCCCAGGATTCCCACCTGGTCAACCGGTGACTGGCTGTCACCGGGTCGCGGGCTCGCGGCCTCTCGGCCGCTCACCGCCGGTGCGGATTTCCACCGCCCCCAGAGCACGCGAGCATGTTCACTCGTCTGGAGGAGTCAACCACAGCGGTCGGTGTCTATTCCCCGTGACGCCGGTCACGCCCGGGCGGCGTCCGCCTTCGCACGCAGGGCGGTGACCATCGCGTCGGGGTCGTCGGCGGAGAAGACCGCCGAGCCGGCGACGAAGGTGTCGGCGCCGGCCTCGGCGCAGCGCTCGATGGTCTCCAGCGAGACCCCGCCGTCGACCTGGAGCCAGGTCTCGACGCCGTGCTTGTCCATGAGGGCGCGGGCCCGACGGATCTTGGGCAGCACCAGGTCGAGGAACTTCTGCCCGCCGAAGCCGGGCTCGACGGTCATGAGCAGCAGCATGTCGAGCTCGGGGAGCAGGTCCTCGTAGGGCTCGACGGGCGTCGCGGGCTTGAGCGCCATGCTGGCCCGACCGCCGGCGGCGCGGATCTCGCGGGCCAGCCGGACCGGCGCGGCGGCCGCCTCGACGTGGAAGGTCACCGAGGCGCAGCCGGCCTCGACGTACGTCGGGGCGTGCCGGTCGGCGTCGGCGATCATCAGGTGCGCGTCGAGCGGGATGTCGGTGGACCGCGCGAGCGCCTCGACCATCGTCGGCCCGAACGTGAGGTTCGGGACGAAGTGGTTGTCCATCACGTCGACGTGGATCCAGTCGGCGCTGGGGATGCGGGCGACCTCGGCCCCGAGGGCGGCGAAGTCGGCGTTGAGGATGCTCGGCGTGATCTGGACGTGTCCCACGGGCGCCCATCCTCCCAGACCCGGGCTCACACCGCGTGCGGGTGCTCCCCCGCCGGGCCGTCGAGCCGCGCGGCCCGGCTGTGCTGGGGCACCACGACGTGCACGGCGTTGCGCTCCACGGTGAACGTGGCCGGGGTCCTCGCCGCGAGCTCGCCGTCGAGGTTGACCGGCATCGGCTCCTCGGTCACCACCCGCACCGCCCGGGTCGTGACGTGGTGGACCAGCTCGTGCTCGACGAAGTCCCCCGTGCGCAGGAAGCGCGCGATCGAGACGTGGTCGCGCACCCGGCCCCGCACGATGGCGTAGACGTCGAGCAGGTGGTCGTCCACCGAGGCGGTCGGGGAGACGGTGTTGCCCCCGCCGTAGTGCACCCCGTTGCCGACGGCGACCTGGAGCAGGTCGTCGAGCTCCAGCGGCGCGTGGTCGCCCTCGGGGAACTCCAGCCGGGCACGGAACCCGTCGTGGCGGCCGTAGGCGAGCAGGGTGGCGAGCGGGTACGCCGCCGGCCCGAGCCGGCGCTTGAGCCCGGGGGTGAGCCGCTGGGTCACGGCCACGGAGAGCCCGAGCGAGGCGACGTTGAGGAAGGCCTCGCCGTCGACCCGGCCCAGGTCGACGTCGACGACCCGGCCCTCGAGCAGGTTCCGGGTGGCGGCGGCGAGGTCGCCGGGCAGCTCCAGGGTGCGGGCGAAGTCGTTGGCCGTGCCGAGGGGCAGCACCCCCAGCACGGTCGCCGTGTCCGCCACCCGGGCAGCGGCGCAGCCGACGGTGCCGTCTCCTCCGCCGACGACGAGGACCGGGGGTCGACCGGCGAGGGCCTCGTCGAGAGCCGAGGTCAGCGTGCGACCCTCACCGACGGCGTGGAGCCGGGGCTCGACCCCGGCCCCGGTCAGCAGGCGGCGTACCTCCGGCCAGGCGGCGGCGCGGCGCGAGCCCGGATTGAGGACGACGGGGACCTGGGTACCGGGGACGATCACGGGAGCGACGCTAGGTCGCGGGGATGAGACGTCGGTGAGGACTTCGTGAGGAGACGATGAGACCGCTGCCGGCGGCCGTGATCGTCGGTCAGGCCTGCGGGTCCTCGCGGCGCAGCGTCACCTCGAGGTCGGCGACCTCGCAGCCCAGTGCCTCCAGGGCGCGGACGATGGCGAGGGCGACGACCGGGGCCTTGACCAGCGGGGCCTCGCGGTTCCAGGTGCGGAAGTCCGGTGACCAGGGCTCCTGCCAGCCCTGGCGCCGCAGCTGCGCCTCGACCTCGGGGGCGGTCTCCCACTCCCCGCCGAAGGAGGTCGACCCGACGACCTCGGCGACCAGGGCGCTCTGCGCGGCGGTGACCGAGGCCCAGCGGCGGGGGGCCGCCGCAGCCGCCTTGCGGAACAGGCCCCGCTTGACCGGCTCGAGCCGCTCGCCGATGACGAGCACGTCGTCGAGGTCGAGAGCCAGGATCGCCCCGGCCAGGCGGCGGTTGACGTCGTCCCAGGTGCCCCTCACCCCGCGTCCTCCTCGCTGCCGCCGTCGGGATCCTCGTCGTCCCCCTCGGGCACGGCGTCGTCGCGGTCGGCCCACTCCCGGAGCGGGCTGATGTCCCAGGCGGTCTCGTCGATCCGCTCGTGCAGGTCCCCGAGCTCGGCGAAGCGCTGCGGGACCGTCGCGATGGTGAAGTCGCGCGGGTCGGCGTCGTCGACCTCTTCCCAGCGGATCGGGGTGGAGACGCGGGCGTCGGGCAGGCCGCGCACGGAGTACGCCGCGGCGATGGTGTGGTCGCGGGCGTTCTGGTTGTAGTCGACGAACACCTGCGCGGGGTCGCGGTCCTTGTTCCACCAGGTGGTGGTCACGTCGTCGGTGCGGCGCTCGACCTCGCGGGCGAAGGCGTGCGCCGCCCGGCGCACCTCCTTGAAGCCGTGGTCGGGGCGGATACGGACGTAGACGTGCAGACCCTTGCTGCCGCTGGTCTTGGGGAAGCCCTCCACACCGAGCTCGTCGAGCACCTCGTGCACGACGTGGGCGACCCGGCGGACGGTGGCGTAGTCGCACTGCGGACCAGGGTCGAGGTCGATGCGCCACTCGTCGGGCCTCTCGGTGTCGGCGCGGCGGCTGTTCCACGGGTGGAACTCCACGGTGCTCATCTGCACCGCCCAGACGACCTGCGCGAGCTCGGTGACGCAGAGCTCGTCGGCCGTGCGGTTCCACCGCGGGAAGTGCAGCCGGACGGTCTCCACCCACGGCGGGGCGCCCTGGGGGACCCGCTTCTGGTGGACCTTCTCGCCCGCCAGACCCTTGGGGAAGCGGTGGAGCATGCAGGGCCGCTCGCGCAGCGCGTTGACGATGCCCGGACCGACCGCCAGGTAGTACTCGACCAGGTCGAGCTTGGTCGCGCCGGTCTCGGGGAAGTAGACGCGGTCGGGGTTGGAGACCCGCACCACCTTGTCGTCGACCTCGATCTCGACCGCGGGTGGCTTCGAGGGCATGTCGGCGACCCTAGCCGCGGGCCCGCACCGGGCGGTCCCACCCGTCGGTGGGCACGCCTACGCTCGCGAAGGTGTTCTTCGACCAGCCGCCCGTCGTCCGTGTCACGGTGGAGCCGGGGGACTCCCTCGACGCCCATGCGTGGCCGGGACGCCTGCCCGCGGTGCAGCAGTTGGTGCGCACCGGACTGGACCTGGAGCGAGGCGTGACGTTCCTCGTGGGCGAGAACGGTTCGGGCAAGTCGACGCTGGTGGAGGCGGTCGCGATGGCCTACGGGTTGTCACCGGAGGGCGGGTCGATCCACAGCCGGCACTCGACCCGGCCGACGGAGTCGGCGCTCTCCGACGTGGTGCGCCTGCAGCGTGGCTTGGGCGCCGGCCGATGGGGCTTCTTCCTGCGGGCCGAGACCATGCACGGCTGGTACACCTACCAGGAGCGCGAGGTCGGGGGCGGGAGCCGGCTGCACGAGCTGAGCCACGGCGAGTCGTTCCTCGAGGTGCTGCGCACCCGCTTCGACTCCCCCGGCTTCTACTGCCTTGACGAGCCGGAGGCCGCCCTGTCGTTCGCCTCGACCCTCGCCCTCATGGGCACGTTGCACGACCTCGTCAGGGACGGTGGGCAGGTGCTCTGCGCGACCCACTCCCCCGTCCTCGCCGCGATGCCGGGGGCCCGGATCCTCGAGGTCGGCGAGTGGGGTCTGCGCGAGTCGGTGTGGGAGGAGCTGGAGCTGGTGCAGCACTGGCGCCGCTACCTCGATGAGCCGCAGCGCTACCTGCGGCACGTCCTCGACTGAGTCCTCTCAGGGCAGAGCAGGCGCGTCCTGGCCGACCGCGGCGGCCGCGCTACACGCCGACCGTCCGTCGCGCCACTCCGCCCGGGTGATCGGTACGGTCACCACGAGCACCCGTCGCGTCCCTGCCTCGACCCGCGCGCGCTCGGTCGAGACGTAGGGCTGCACGCTCGGCTCGCGGACCCGGTGGACGAAGCCGCGGACGGAGACCGGGACCTCGCCGCGTCCCTCCACCCGCACCGGGACCCGGATGACGGCCCGGCCGTCCTCCCAGGTGCAGGACACCTCTCCCGTCGTGACCGCGGAGAGCGACGGCTGCCACGGCCGGGCCCACAGGAGCGCCGCTGCCAGGGCGACCACCAGCAGCAGGAGGACCAGCACCCGACCCGGCCGCCGCGTCACCGGGCGTCGACCCGCCGCAGGAGGGCGAGGAACATCGCGTCGGTGCCGTGGCGGTGCGGCCAGAGCTGCAGCGTGCCGGCGACGGGGCCGGCCGCGTCCTCGACCTGTGGGAGGACGGGGCCGAGGTCGACCAGCTCCACGTCGTCACGCGTGGCGAGGGCGTGCTCGACGACTCCGGCGGTCTCCGGCAGCGCCGGGGAGCAGGTCGCGTAGAGCATCACGCCGCCGGGACGGACCGTGTCCAGCGCAGAGCCCAGCAGCCGGCGCTGCAGCGGCACCAGGCCGCGGATGTCGTCCTTGGTGCGGCGCCAGCGCGCCTCGGGCCGCCGGCGCAGGGCGCCGAGACCGCTGCACGGCGCGTCGACCAGCACCCGGTCCAGCGAGCCGGGGGCGACCGGGGGCCGGGTGGCGTCGGCGGTCGCCACCAGGTGGGTGGCGGGGGTCGTCGCGAGGTTGCGTCGCACGAGGCCGGAGCGGTGGTGGGTGCGCTCCAGCGCGAGCAGGCTCGCGCCCCGGTCGGCTGCGAGGCCGGCCAGCAGGGCGCTCTTCCCGCCGGGGCCCGCGCACCAGTCGGCCCAGCGCACGTCGCGGCCCACCAGCGGCGCCGCGGCCACGGCCAGCGCGACCAGCTGGGACCCCTCGTCCTGCACACCGGCGCGCCCCTCGGCCACCGCCGGCACGGCACCGGGGTCGCCTCCCTCCAGGACGGTGCCGTACGCCGAGAGCCGGGTCGGCTCGCCGGGCAGCTCGTCCCGGGTGGCCAGTCCGGGGCGCGCGACCAGGGTCACCCGGGGCGGTGCGTTGTCGGACGCGAGCAGGGCCTCGACCTCGGCCGACCCGCGCTCCCCCAGGGCCCGTCGCAGCTCGGCGACGATCCAGGCGGGGTGGCTGTGGACGACCGCGTCGTGGCGGTCCGAGCCCTGGTCGCGGGGCGGGGCCACCTCGGAGAGCCAGCCGTCGAGGTCGCGCTCGGAGACCCGGCGAAGCACGGCGTTGACCAGTCCCCCGGCCCCCCGTCCCTCCGCCTCCCGGGCGAGGTCGACCGAGGTCGTGATCGCGGCGTGGGCCGGCACCCGCATGGCGAGCAGCTGGTGGGCGCCCAGGCGCAGCACGTCGAGGACCACCGGGGCGAGCCGGCGCAGCGGCCGGTCCAGGCAGGCAGCCAGGACCGCGTCGTAGGTGCCTTGGCGTCGTACGGTGCCGGAGACGAGCTCGGTCACCAGACCGGCGTCGCGGCCGGTCAGCCCGTGGCGGCGCAGGACCGCCGGGAGCAGCAGGTTGGTGTAGGCGTCCTGCTCGCGGACCGCGGCGAGGACCTCGAGCGCGGCCGAGCGGGGGTTGCCGACCGGGGGCTCGGGGCTAGCCACCCAGCCGCGCCCCGTCCTCCAACCGGACGCCGCGCGCCCAGTCGGCCGCGCCCATCTGCTTCTTGCCGAACGCCTTGACCTCGCCGAGGCGCACGGCTGACGTGCCGGTGCCGACCAGGACGTGGTTCTTGCCGACGGCGATCTCGCCGGGCTCGAGGTTCGAGGCCGCCATCGTGACCGGGCCGATCTTGATCCGCTCGCCCCCGAAGGCGCTCCAGGCGCCCGGGAACGGGGTGCACGCACGGATCCGGCGGTCGACGGCCTGCGCGGGCTCGGTCCAGTCGACCTGCGCGTCCTCGACGAGGATCTTCGGCGCCATCGAGACCCCCTCCTCGGGCTGCTCCCGGGGCACGAGGACGCCGTCCTCGATGCCGTCGAGGGTCGTGACCAGCAGGCCGGCGCCGCCCTCGGCCAGCCGGGTCAGCAGGTCGCCCGCGGTGTCGTCCTCGCGGATCCGCTCGGTCATCACGCCGAAGGTCGGGCCGGCGTCCATGGCCTTGACGATGCGGAAGGTCGTGGCACCGGTGACCTCGTCACCGGCCCAGATCGCGTGCTGCACGGGGGCTGCCCCGCGCCACGCGGGCAGGCAGGAGAAGTGCAGGTTGACCCAGCCGTGCGGCGGGATGTCGAGCGCCGACTGCGGCAGCAGCGCGCCGTACGCGACCACCGGGCAGCAGTCGGGGCGCAGTGCGCGCAGCGCCTCCTGGAACTCCGGGTCGCGCGGGTGCTCGGGCTTGAGCACCGGCACGCCGAGCTCCTCGGCGCGCACGGCGACCGGGCTGGCCACGAGCTTGCGGCCGCGACCGGCAGGCGCATCGGGTCGGGTCACGACCCCGACCAGCTCGTGGCGGGAGTCCGCGATCGCGTCGAGGGCGGGCAGGGCGACCTCGGGGGTGCCGGCGAACACGACGCGCATCAGGCTGTGCTCCTCACGTGGGGAGTCCCTTCATGATCGGGTGCGGGGAGAGCTTGACGGTGGGAGGAGCCGCGCCGAACCACTCGGCCTCGCGGATCTCCTTCATCGCCAGCTTCCGGGTCTCCTCGTCCAGGCGGTCCACGAACAGGACGCCGTCGAGGTGGTCGGTCTCGTGCTGGATCGCGCGGGCGAGGTAGTCGCTGCCGTGGATGGTCACCGGCTCGCCGTGCATGTCGAAGCCGTTGGCCACGACCGAGAGCGCCCGCAGGCACTCGAAGGTCATGTCCGGGATCGAGAGGCAGCCCTCGAGGCCGTCCTGCTGCTCCTGCGACAGCTCGAGGGTCGGGTTGACCAGGTGACCCACCTCGCCGTCGACGTTCCACGTGAACACGCGCAGCCCCACGCCGATCTGGGGTGCGGCCAGGCCCGCGCCCGGGGCGGCGAGCATGGTGTCGGTGAGGTCCTGCACGAGGCGGTGCAGCTCCCGGTCGAAGTCGACGACCTCGACGGCCGGCCGGCGCAGGATCGGGTCGCCGAAGAGGCGGATCGGCTGGACGGGCATGGGCGCGAGTCTAGGAGCGCCACCGCAGGACGGCGATTTCGCGCCGCGGTCACGGCCGCCGGTGCCGGCTCACGCTCGAACCAGCGCCGAGTCATCCTCGAACCAGCGCCGACTCACGCTCGAACGGTCGCCGAGTCACCCTCGAACCAGGGCCGGCTCGGCGGGGTCACCGCGCCAGGGACGCCGGGTGAGCGGGGACGCGGTCGGCTGGAGGCGCCCCCGGAGGAGCGTGGATGGGACTGGCCCCCGCCTCGTGAGGGACGAACGAGGCGGGTGGGTGCGACGAAGGGGGTGTGGGCGGCGCGACCCGGGAGACCGCGGCCCCGCCCCCACGACGGCGGCCCCACCTCACAGGGTCGCGGGGTCGACCTGGATGCGGACGGGGTCGAGCTTGCGGGCCGAGCGGAGCCGCTGGAGCTCGCCGAGGGCGGCGGAGAGGCGCGCGCCGTGAGCGCGCGGGACCCGGACCACGACGCGCTGGCGTGGCGGGCCCTCGGCGTAGGGGTCCGGGTCGGGCAGGTCGACCGGACCCAGGACCTCGACCGGGTCGGGGACGTCGAGCAGCGTGAGGGCGTCGTCGAGCGCGCCGGGGGCACCGACGAGGGTCGCCAGCCGGGTGGCCGGCGGCAGGTGCGCCTCGACCCGGGCGGCGGACTCGCGGGCGGCGAACCCACCCATGTCCCAGCGCACGAGCGCCTGGACGGCCGGGTGGGCCGGGTCGCCCACGACGAGGGCCCGGCCCCCCGGGCGGACCAGCGCCACGGCGTTCGCCCAGCGCCGCAACGCCTCCTCCTCGGTGCGCAGGTCGGGGCGGGAGAGCAGCAGCCAGGCGTCGAGCAGCACGACCGCGGCGTACCCTCCCTCGGCCACGGGCTCGGCCCCCGGCGTCGCCACGACCACCTGGGGCCGCCCGTCGACGCGCGCCAGGACGCCGTCGCGGGCCGAGGTGCGCACCCGGACGCTCGGCAGCGCGCGGCCGATCTCCTCCGCGGTGCGGGACTGGCCGATGACCGGGGCACGCAGGCCGCGGTGCCCGCACTCGGGGCAGGACCACGCGGCGTGCACCTCCCCGCACCACCGGCAGGCGGGCGGCTCGGTGGGCGAGCCGAGACGCAGGGGGCCCGTGCAGGCGGTGCAGCGCGCGGGAGTGCGGCACCGCTCGCACGCGAGGGCCGGGACGTAGCCGTGGCGCGGGTTCTGGACGAGCACGGGCCCCTCGGCGACGGCCTCCCGCAGCAGGTCGTGCACCTGCTTGGGCATCCGCGCCGCGCGGGCGTGGGCGTCGCGGACCAGGTCGTGCTCGGAGGCCCCGGCGACCGCGGTGCGCACCGCGGCGCGCAGCACCTCGCGGGGCGCCAGCAGCTCGGGCGCCCACCCGCTGCGCACGAGGTGCTCGCACTCGACAGAGCGGGCGAAGGCGCCCAGCAGTGCGGCAGCACCGGCCTTCTCGGCCCGCAGCAGCAGCGTCTCGCGGGTGTGGGGGTACGGCGCGCGCGGCTCGGCGTGCAGGTCGTCGCCGTCGTCCCACACCACGACCAGCGCGAGGTCGTGCACCGGAGCCAGGGCCGCGGCCCGGGTGCCGACCACGATGCGCCGCTGGCCGCGCAGGACGCGCAGGAACGAGCGGTACCGGGCGGCCGGGCCCAGGTCGGCGGTCAGCACGACGTGCTGCTCCGGCTCCCCCGTGGCCCGGAGCGCAGCGTCGACGCGCTCGACGTCCTTGCCGTCGGGCAGGCACACGACGACCCCGCCGGGAGCGGTCAGCGCCGCCTCGGCGACCAGGCGCGGCCAGTCGGCCCCAGGAGGAGGGCTCCAGACCGCACGCGGGGCGGAGCCGGAGCGCAGGTGCCCCAGCCAGGCCGCGGCCAGCGGGTGCTCGGCCCAGGCTGCCTCGGCCGCCGCCGGGTCGCGGGGGACGACTCCGGTCGCGGGCGGCTGCTCCTCGGCCTCAGTGGTCGCGTGCCGCGGCGGGACGGCAAGCCTCAGCACGTCGCCGCGGGTGCCGGCGTACCGCTCGGCGAGGGCGCCCGCCAGCTCGACCACCTCGGGGACCAGCACCGGCTCGGGGCTGACGACGCGGCGCAGCGGCTGCAGCACGCCGGGGTGCTCGGAGGTCGCCAGGCGCTCGAGCACGAACCCGTCGGCGTCCTGGCCGGCGAAGCGCACCTTCACCCGGACCCCGGGTCGGGCGGACTCGGCCATCGCGGCGGGGACGGCGAAGTCGAAGGGACGGTCGAGGTGGGCCAGCGGAAGGTCGAGCAGCACGCGCGCCACCGGGTCGACGTCGGTGATCGCGGCCCCGGCGGCCTTGCGCTCACGCGTGGCGCGGGCCTTGGCCTGCGCCTGCTTCACCGTCGAGCGGACCAGCCCCGGGAGCAGCTCGGGCTGGTCCTCGGGGCTGGCGGGCATGCGCGAGTTCTACCAGCCGGGACCGACGGCCCCGCCGAGCCGTCAGAAATGAACCCTCGACCCGTCGCTTCCGTCACCGTGGAGGTGCGGAACCGACGGGTCGAGGGTCCAGAAGTGACTACTCGGCGGTCAGGCGCCGACAGCGGCCTTGAGGGCGTCGGCGCGGTCGGTGCGCTCCCAGGTGAAGTCGGGGAGCTCGCGGCCGAAGTGGCCGTACGCCGCGGTCTGGCCGTAGATCGGGCGCAGCAGCTGCAGGTCGGCGATGATCGCGGCCGGGCGCAGGTCGAAGACCTCCAGCACCGCGGCCTGGATCCGCTCGTCGGAGACCGTCCCGGTGCCGAAGGTCTCCACGAAGACACCCACCGGCTGGGCCTTGCCGATGGCGTAGGCGACCTGGACCTCGCAACGACGGGCCAGGCCCGCAGCCACGACGTTCTTGGCGACCCAGCGCATCGCGTAGGCGGCCGAGCGGTCGACCTTCGAGGGGTCCTTGCCCGAGAACGCGCCACCGCCGTGGCGGGCCATGCCGCCGTAGGTGTCGACGATGATCTTGCGACCGGTCAGGCCGGCGTCGCCCATCGGACCGCCCACGACGAAGGTGCCGGTGGGGTTGACCAGCAGGCGGTAGCCGTCGGAGTCGATGTCGAACTGCTCGAGCACGGGTGCGATCACGTGCTTGGCGATGTCGGGCTGCAGCCGGGTCTCCAGGTCGATCCCGGCCTCGTGCTGGGTGGAGAGCACGACGGTGTCCACGCGCACGGCGCGGTCGTCCTCGTCGTACTCGATGGTGACCTGGGTCTTCCCGTCGGGACGCAGGTAGGGCAGCGTGCCGTCCTTGCGCACCGCCGAGAGCCGCTCCGAGAGCGTCTGCGCGATCTTGATCGGCAGCGGCATCAGCTCGGGGGTGTCGTCACAGGCGTAGCCGAACATCAGCCCCTGGTCACCCGCACCCTGCCGGTCCAGCTCATCGGCCGAGGACTCCGTGCGCGACTCGTGCGCGGTGTCCACACCCTGCGCGATGTCGCCCGACTGGCCGCCGATCGCGACCATCACGCCGCACGAGGCGCCGTCGAAGCCCTTCTCGGAGTGGTCGTAGCCGATGTCGAGGATCTTCTGCCGCACGATCGACTTGATGTCGACGCACCCGCTCGTGGTCACCTCGCCCGCCACCACCACCAGGCCGGTGGTCAGCAGTGTCTCCACCGCGACCCGGGAGGCCGGGTCCTGCCGCAGCATCTCGTCGAGCACGGCGTCGCTGATCTGGTCAGCGATCTTGTCCGGGTGTCCCTCGGTCACGGACTCGGAGGTGAACAGGCGTCCAGTCATGCGCGCAAGCCTAGACGGAGGCCCAGCGGGCACCGACGCGGTCCCAGATCGCGTGTGCCAGCGCGCCCTTGGAGCCCCGCGGCACCTCCACGAAGCCACCGTCGGCCTCCAGGATGACCGCCTCGTTGTCGGGGCTGCCGAAGACCGCTCCCCCGCTGACGTCGTTGACGACCAGCAGGTCGCAGCCCTTGCGGGCCAGCTTGGCGCGCGCGAGGTCGAGCACCGACCCGGTCGCGTCCCCGGTCTCGGCGGCGAACCCGACGACGACCTGCTCCGGGTGGGTGCGGTGGCCCGCGAGCTCGCGCAGGACGTCGGGGTTCTGCTCGAGCTCGATGGCCGGGGCGGAGCCGTCCTCGGCCTTCTTGATCTTGGCCTCGCTGCGCGAGGTCGGCCGGAAGTCGGCGGGAGCCGCGGCCATTACGACCGCGTCGGCGGTGGCGGCGGCGGTGAGCACGGCCTCACGCAGCTGCTCGGTGGTCTCGACGCGGACGACGTCGACCCCCGCGGGGTCGGCCAGGGCGGTGTTGGCCGCGACGAGCGTGACCTTCGCGCCCCGGGAGGCGGCGGCCCGGGCCAGGGCGTAGCCCTGGAGCCCCGATGACCGGTTGCCGAGGAAGCGGACGGGGTCGAGGTACTCCCGCGTGCCGCCTGCGCTGACCACGACGTGGCGACCGACGAGGTCACGGCCCGTCTCGCCGTCGCGGTCGAGGACGTCGACGCAGAGCGCGAAGACCTCGGCGGGCTCGGGCAGACGCCCCTTGCCGGTGTCGGCACCGGTCAGTCGCCCCTCGGCGGGCTCGACGACGAGCACACCGCGCTCGCGCAGCGTGGCCACGTTGGCGCGGGTGGCCGGGTGCTCCCACATCTCGGTGTGCATCGCGGGCACCAGCACCACCGGGCACCGCGCGGTGAGCAGGGTGTTGGTGAGCAGGTCGTCGGCCAGCCCGTGGGCGGCCTTGGCCAGCAGGTCCGCGGTGGTCGGGGCGACCACGACCAGGTCGGCGCTCTGGCCGATCCGCACGTGCGGCACCTCGTGGACCCGGTCCCAGACCTCGTCGCTGACCGGCTTGCCCGACAGGGCCGCCCAGGTCGCCGCGCCGACGAAGTGCAGGGCGGAGGCGGTCGGCACGACGGTCACGTCGTGGCCGGACTCGGTGAAGCGGCGCAGCAGCTCGCAGGCCTTGTACGCCGCGATGCCGCCGCCGACACCGAGGACCACCCGACGTCGCCGCGGCGAAATGGCGGAGGGCCGCTCCCCCGACGGGGAAGCGGCCTCCGAGGTGATGGCGTCGCCGGGGTCCGTCACGGGGACGGGGTCACTCCAGACCGGTGGCGGCGTCGGCGGCCGCGGCCTGGGCCGCCGCCTCCTCCGCCGCGAGCTCGGCCGGGTCCACGTGCTCGCAGGTCAGCAGGTCCTCGTTGATCTCGCGCAGCGCGATCGAGAGCGGCTTCTCCTGCACGTGGGTCTCCACGAGCGGGCCGACGTACTCCAGCAGGCCCTCGCCGAGCTGGGAGTAGTAGGCGTTGATCTGGCGGGCGCGCTTCGCGCCGTAGAGGACCAGCTGGTACTTGCTGTCCGTCTTGGTCAGCAGGTCGTCGATCGAGGGGTTGGTGACACCCTCGGCGGCGATGTTGGGAGCAGACACAGGTCTGGTCTTCCTCACGTGTCGTCGGACAGAAGTGCAGGCCCCTGGGCAGGACGCCCGGAGCCAACCATCAACTCTACCAACTCGTCGGCGGCGCGACGAACTTCGTGGTTGGTGATGGTCTTGTCGAACTCGGGCTCGGCGGCCAGCTCCTCGCGGGCGGTGACGAGGCGGCGCTCTCGCTCCTCCTCGGTCTCGGTGCCCCGGCCGACGAGCCGGCGCACGAGCTCCTCCCACGACGGGGGCGCGAGGAAGACGAAGAGCGCCTCGGGCATGGTGCGCCGCACCTGGCGCGCGCCCTGCAGGTCGATCTCCAGCATCGCCGGTCGACCGGCGGCCAGCGCCTCCTCGACCGGGCGGCGAGGCGTGCCGTAGCGGGCCGCCTTGTGGACCACCGCCCACTCCAGCAGGTCGTCCTCGGCGACCATCCGGTCGAACTCGGCATCGCTGACGAAGTGGTAGTGGACCCCGTCGACCTCACCGGGCCGCGGGGCGCGGGTGGTGGCGGAGACCGAGATCCAGACCTCGGGGTGGGACTCGCGGACCGCAGCGGCGACCGTGCCCTTGCCGACGGCGGTGGGCCCGGCCAGGACGACCAGGCGGCTGGGTGCGGGGCTCACGCGCCGCCGAACTCCTTCTCCAGCGCGGCCACCTGCTTGACGCCGAGCCCGCGGACCCGGCGGCTCTCGGCGATGCCGAGGCGCTCCATCACCTGGCGAGCGCGCACCTTGCCCAGCCCGGGCATCGCCTGCAGCAGGTCGACGACCTTCATCTTGCCGATCACCTCGTTGGTCTGGCCCTCGCGCAGCACGTCGACGATCGAGGCCCCGGAGTTCTTGAGGCGGTTCTTCACCTCGGCCCGCTCCCGACGGGAGGCGGCGGCCTTCTCGAGGGCCGCCTGTCGCTGTTCGGGGGTCAGAGGGGGGAGAGCCACGGAAGGGTCCTTCGAGATCTGGGGGCCGGAGGAGCGGGGGCGCGCGTCAATCTAGTCAGAGTTCCTTGACCCCGGCAAACAGTCCAGGCTCTCCCTGGACGGTTGCGGTGCCGCGATTCCCTAGAGGTAGAGCGGGGTCTGGCACACGTCGCGCACCTGGGTCTCCAGCACCGCCAGCGCCTGCGCGGTCTGCGGACGCACCAGCTCGCGGGCCGCGGCGTCGATCGCGGTGCGGTCGTCCTCGGCGAGGTCCGCCGGCGGGTCCTCCCGGTCGTACGACGCCGCGTCGACGCCCGCGGACTCCAGCGCGTCCTCGAGCGCCTCGAGCCGACCCACGACCTGCTGCCACTCGTCGACGACGTCGCCCGGGGCGGCGTCGCGCAGGTCGCGCAGCTGCGGCAGGACCGAGAGCAGCGCGTCGGGGCCGCCCCCGGCGACCGCCTCGGTCAGCGCCTCCTGGTGCTCATCGACCCGCTCGCAGTAGGCCTCGAAGGGGTCCGAGGAGCAGCCGGTGAGCAGGGATCCTCCGAGCACCGCTGCGACCGCACCGACCGCCAGGCCGCGTCGCACCTGGGCGCCCCGGCCGAGCCCGCGGGTCACCGGAGGGGCCTGACGAGGGCCGCCAGCTCCTCGTGCGTGCGCCGCACGGCGTCGGCCATCGCCACCGGGTCCGGCCCCAGCCGCAGCACCTCCCGCGAGGAGCTGGCCAGGACGTGGCGCACCCGCGGGCCGAAGATCCGCGCGAGGTCGGCGACCGTGCCCCCCTGGGCACCGAAGCCGGGGGCGAGGACGGGCCCGCCGAAGTCGAGGTCGGCGCCGGCGTCGCCGATCGTGGCACCCACGACCGCGCCGAAGGAGCCCAGCGGCTCGGCCCCGGCGTTGAGCCTCCGCAGGTGGGACAGCACGCGGTCCGCGACCCGCTCCCCCGCCGGGCCCGCGCCGTCGTCGGTGCGGGCGTGCTGGACCTCCGGGCCCTCCTTGTTGGAGGTGAGCGCGAGGACGAAGACGCCTGCGCCGTGGCGCTGCGCGGTCTCCACCATCGGGTCCAGCGAGCCGAAGCCGAGGTAGGGGCTGGCGGTGATGGCGTCGCAGGCCAGCGGCGAGGACGGGTCGAGGTAGGCGTCGGCGTAGGCCTGCGAGGTCGACCCGATGTCCCCGCGCTTCACGTCGAGCAGCACCAGCGCACCCGCGGCCCGCGACTCCTCGACGACCCGTTCCAGCACCGCGACGCCCCGGCTGCCGAACCGCTCGTAGAAGGCCGACTGCGGCTTGACGACCGAGCAGAGCGGCGCCACCGCCTCCACGACCGTGAGCGCGAACCGCTCGAGGCCCGCGACGTCGTCGGTGAGGCCCCACTCGGCCAGGAGCGCCGCGTGCGGGTCGATCCCGACGCAGAAGGCACCGCGCTCGGACATCGCCCGGTGCAGGCGCGTACCGAAGGGCTCCGCGGCTCCTCCGTGGGGGGTCTGGGTCATGGGGCCACCTCGTCGGTGCTCAGGGCTGCCGCGAGCCGGGCAGCCGTGGTCGGGTCGTGGAGGAGGGCGCTGCCGACCTGGACGGCCACCGCGCCGAGGTCGAGGAACACCCGGGCGTCCTGGGGCGTGACGATGCCACCGGAGGCGACGACGTCGCACGTGGCGCCCGCGGCGTCGAGGGCGCGCC
>CAEZYQ010000027.1_pt1 | contig 46182 bp, 43 predicted proteins | sample 7265561 | NCBI WGS metagenome assembly CAEZYQ01 (sample SAMEA6813939, study PRJEB35770) | uncultured Nocardioides sp. | biome: Freshwater; feature: Freshwater reservoir; material: water | place: Czech Republic | collected 2017-04-14 | depth 30m m | reverse complement strand
GGGTCGGCACCGGCTCGGGCGCCTGGGCCGCGGGAGCGGGTCGGTCCTGCGCGGGCACGTCCTCGGGGACCTGGGCGGGTCGGACCGGGCGGGCCGGGGCCGAGGGTGCCGCCGCGGCGGGGGCGGCCGCTGCCGGCGTACCGGTGACCGCCATCCGACGCTCCAGCCGGTCGAGGCGGGCGGCGAGGCCCTCCGTGCCGTGGTCGGCGCCCGGCAGCAGGACGCGGGCGCAGATCAGCTCCAGCAGCAGCCGGGGCGCGGTGGCGCCGCGCATCTCGGTGAGACCGGCGGCCACGAGGTCGGCGGCGCGGGTGAGGTCGGCGGGCCCGAACCGGGCGGCCTGGGCGACCAGCCGCTCCCCGGCGTCCTCGGAGACGTCGATCAGCCCGGTCGCGGGGGCGTCGGGCACGGCGGCCACGATCACCAGGTCGCGCAGGCGGCGCAGCAGGTCCTCGGTGAAGCGGCGCGGGTCCTGCCCGGTCTCGACGACCTTGTCGACCACGCCGAAGACCGCGGCTCCGTCGCCGGCGGCGAAGGCGTCGACGACCTCGTCGAGCAGGCTGTCGGGGGTGTAGCCCAGCAGACCCGTGGCCAGCGCGTGCGTGACACCCTCGGGGCCGGCGCCACCGAGCAGCTGGTCGAGCACCGAGAGGGTGTCACGGGCCGAGCCTCCACCGGCGCGGACCACGAGCGGGATCGCAGCCGGCTCGATCGCGACCCCCTCGCGCTCGCACAGCTCGGAGAGGTAGCTGGAGAGCAGGCGCGGCGGGATCAGTCGGAACGGGTAGTGGTGGGTGCGGGAACGGATCGTCCCGATCACCTTGTCGGGCTCGGTCGTGGCGAAGATGAACCGCAGGTGCGGCGGCGGCTCCTCCACCAGCTTCAGCAGGGCGTTGAAGCCCTGCGGGGAGACCATGTGGGCCTCGTCGATGATGTAGATCTTGTAGCGGCTGCGCACCGGCGCGAAGAACGCCTTCTCCCGCAGGTCGCGCGCGTCGTCGACGCCACCGTGCGAGGCCGCGTCGATCTCGATCACGTCGATCGACCCGGGCCCGCCGCGCGCGAGGTCGCGGCAGGAGTCGCACTCCCCGCACGGGTCGGCCACCGGGGCCTGCTCGCAGTTGAGGGCCCGCGCCAGGATGCGGGCGCTCGTGGTCTTGCCGCAGCCACGGGGGCCGGAGAAGAGGTAGGCGTGGTTGACCCGGTTGTTGGCCAGGGCCGCGCGCAGGGGAGCCGTCACGTGGTCCTGCCCGATGACCTCGTTGAAGGTCTCGGGCCGGTAGCGGCGGTACAGGGCGAGCGGCGACTCCACGTGCAGACCCTAACCACGGGCGCCGACAACGCACCACGGCGGCGGGAGCGGCCTGGGGACGGGCCGTGGACCGCGTCGACCTGGACCGACCGGAGCGTCCGGCCCCAGGGACACGAAGGCCCCCCGCGCACCCGACAGAGCTCACTTACCCTTGCTGCCTCTCGGCCCTGGGGGAGTTGGGCGAGGTGCCGCCACGCGGGGGGTTGCCCGGGAGTCTAGGTGAGCGCGCGGAGGGCGGCCAACCCGGCCCGACCCGCCCCCCGTCGTACGCCGTCGCGCGCCGCCGCGCGCGCTCGACCGCGGCCCGGAGCACCGTCCGGGCGCGCGGCAGGCGATTTCGTGCGGCGCAGGCCCACCGGTACCCTCCTCGGCGGAGGTATCGCCTAGTGGCCTATGGCGCTCGCTTGGAAAGCGGGTTGGGTTAATAGCCCTCGGGGGTTCGAATCCCCCTACCTCCGCCGCAGAGAGGACGGCGTCGACCGACAGGTCGGCGCCGTTCATGCTTCCCGGCTGTCGGGCGGCGCGCGGGGCCGCGGTCGGCCGGGGGCGCCCCCGGAGGAGCGTGGTTGGGTCTGGCGGGCTCCTCGTGAGGGACGAGCGAGGAGCCTGGTAGCGACGAAGGGGACGCCCCCGGCCGTCCGCGGCGTCGCGCGCCCCACGCGGCCCCGACGACGCAGGGTCAGCGGCGGCGGGCCAGGAGCGGGCGGGCGAGGACGGCGAGCAGCAGCGCCCCGCCGCCGAGCAGCCCCCACCACACCGCACTGCCGCGGGTGGTGGCGAGCAGGTCCTCGGGCTCCTCAGGGGCGGCGGCCGCGGTGGAGGGTCGGGGGACGTCGGTGTCCCCGGCGTACCCGCCTGCGCGCAGCTCACCCGCCGTCGCGGTGAGGGCGGCGAGGGCCTGCACCTGCCCAGCGCCGGTGACGGGCGAGGGCACGTCGGGCCGGCCGTCGGCGGTGGCGACGAGACGTGCGACGAGGTCCCCGGGCTCGGCCTCGGGGTAGGCGGAGCGCAGCATCGCGAGGACCCCGGCGACCAGCGCCGTGGACCACGCGCTGGACCCGACGTCCACGACGCAATGCCCACCCTCGACCGAGACCGAGACCGCGTCGCGGGCCGGAGCGACGACGTCGAGAGAGCTGCTGCGCAGCGGGTCGGTGACGTCCTCGGGCAGCGGCCCGACCGCCACGACACCGGGCAGGGCCGCGGGGTGGACCAGCGGGCCGGCGTCCTCGTCGGGGCGCGGTGTGGCGAGCGCGGTGAGGGAACCCGTCCCGGCCTCTGCGTCGACCTCTCCGACCAGGTCCACCGGGCGGTCACCGCCCTGGGCCACGACCAGCACGCCCGCCTCGACCAGGTCGGACACCAGGTCCGCCACCCGGTCGTCCTGCGGCACCTGCAGGGGGACGACGACGATGTCGACCGACGGCACCCGGTCCCGCACGTGGGCCAGGCCGTCGGCCAGTGCCGCCGCGTCCGGGGCCTCCTGGCCCTCCTGGGTCGGGGTCGCGGTGTCGTAGACGCGCACGTCGACCAGCTCGACCCCGGGCGCCACGCCGACCGGGAGGTCGTCGTCACGCGCGGGCCCGGCGACCAGGCCGGCCACGACGGTGCCGGTGGGATCCACGACCGGGCCCGGGCCGACGACCGAGGTCCCGCCGGGGCCCAGCGGGAGGTCCGCCGCGCCGGAGATGCCCGAGGACAGCACGGCGACGGTCGTGCCGGCACCCGCCTGGCCGCGGCCGCTGCGCTCGAGGCGGTCCTGGGCGGCGAGCACCCCCGTCCGCCGCAGGGCCTCGCTGGCGGTCTCGGTGGTGGGCCGCGGGTCGCCCGGGGCGACCTCGAGGCAGGAGACGTCGATCGCGTGGGCGGGTGCGGCCACGCCGACGGGGAGGCCGAGGGCGATGCCGCACACCGTGGCCACCGCCCACGAGCGGGTCACCCGGTCCCGACGACGCTCGTCGGTGCTCGCTGCGCGACCAGCGGCGCCGGCGGGGCTCAGCCGCACGTCTGCTCCGCACCCTCGGGCTGCGGCGGGCACAGCGCCGCCTCCTGCGACAGCGCCACGCCGGCGTCGAAGAGGTCCAGCCAGGTGCTCGGGACCAGCGGGGCGGCGTACGCGCCGTACCCGAGCAGCTCGGGGGTGTCGGCGCCGACGAGCGCGTTGGCCCGGCCCTTCTGGTCGACCACGAAGCGACTGCCCGCGGGCTCCCCCTCCACCACGGTGTCGGTGGCCAGGCCCTCGAAGTCACCACTGACGACGTAGGCCCCGGCGCCGGGGTCCACGTCGACCAGCCGCTGCGAGGGGTCGAGCACGCGGTCGGCGGAGGCGTCCTCGTCGGGCGAGGTGGCCAGCTGCACCAGCGGCGACCGGTCGGCGGAGGCGTCGAGCAGCGCGCAGGTCTGGCCGGGCACGGCGGAGAGCAGGTCCTGGGGCCAGCGCGCGGCGGCGTACCCCTCCGAGGCCGCGCCTCCGTCGAGCCCGTCGCGCTCCCGGGGCTGTCGGCCACCGCGGCCGTCCGACGAGACGTCGAGGTTGCTCCACAAGGCGAGGGCGAAGGCGGACAGCGGCTGCAGCGCCCCGGTGTCGTCGACCAGGAAGCCGGTGCCGGCGTCGGAGCGGGTGTAGTCGCCGACGCGCACCCCGTCGGGCTGGCCGGGGGCCGGCTCGCCGAGGTCGTCGAGGTCGAAGGCGGCCGCGTCGAGGTCGCCGCCCCGGGGGAAGAGGTCCAGCCACTCCCGCGGCACCTTCACCGCACCCGCGGTGCCGTTGAGGCCGACGGCACGCAGGAAGGCCTCGGTCTGGTCGGAGTCCTCGTCGGGCACGGCGTAACGGAAGGCCTGCGCCGGGCCCAGGGCGCCCTCGGGGACCGTCGCCACCAGCCACAGCCCCGCGTCGGGCCCCTTGACCTCGACCAGCGCGGCCTCGGTCTCCTGGGTCGGCGCCACGCCCACCTGCGAGGAGACCCGCACGGTCAGGCCGCGGTCCGGCCCGGTGCAGGCGGTCCAGCCGGTGTCGACCAGGTCGCCGGTCGCCGGCAGGCTCGCGGGGGCGTTGAGGATGCCGACGTCCTCGCCGAGGGGGCGGGTCTCGATGGTCTCCTGGGAGACGATCCGCGGCTCGAGGCCCTCGGCACCGAGGATCAGCTGCGCGGAGGTGATGTTGATGACCGGGCGCAGCTCGGGCAGCTCGCCGGTCTCCTCCTCGTCCTCGAGGATGACGTACGCCGCGCCCTGCTCCTTGCTGATGACCAGCCCGGGGGCGTCCCAGTCGCTGTCGGGGCGGTCGGAGAAGACGCCGGTCACCGCGGCCCCGGCGATGAGCAGCACGGACAGGGCCGCGCCGCCGACGATGCTGCGACCTGGCCGCGCGGGCTCGACCTCGCGACCACCGGGGGCGCCGGAGACGAAGGCGGTGACGAGCCGGCGGCGGGAGAAGGAGTGCGCCTCGACGAGGTCGCGCTTGGTGGCCATGCGCGCCTCAGCCGCTGATCGCGTCGAAGAGCCCGGTCGCCAGCACCGCGAGCGGCAGCAGGGCGACCAGCGCCACGGTCTCGGCCACGTCGCCGAGCCGCGCACGGCGCACCGAGGGCGCCGACGGCACGAGGGTGACCGCGAGCAGGATCCCCCCGGTGGCCGCCAGCACCACGGCGGTGGTGGGCCGCCAGTCGGGGTGCAGCCACAGCAGGGAGGCCGCGACCGACACCAGGCCGAGCAGCCCGCTCACCAGCCCGACGAGCACCTCCGTGCCGGTGCGGTACTGCCGGGTGCGCAGCATCAGGACCAGCGCGCAGACGACGGCCAGCAGCGTGCCGGCCAGACCCGCGCCGACGGCCAGCGGCGCGACCGCCACGAGGAGCAGGCCGACGGTGGCGCCGATCGAGACCAGGATCTCGTGGGCCAGCCGTGCGTCGCTGCCGACCTCGGCGGGGTCGATCTCCTCGGGGTCGGCGGTGATGTCGGTGACGGAGTAGATCTGCTCGACGTTGCGGCCGGTGACGCCCAGCGCGAGCCAGGGGAAGACGCTGCCGCACACGACCAGCAGGACCAGCAGCCCGACCAGCACGCGCGCGGGCTCGGCCCCGGTGCCGTCGAGGAGCAGGCCACTGACGAGGAAGACCGCGCCGACGATGGCAGGCGGCAGCACGAGCGCCCGGCCCTCCCCCACGGCCAGCAGCGCGAGCAGTCCCGCAGCCAGGGCCCCCAGGCCGGCCATGGCGACCGGCAGGCCGAACAGGTCGCCCTCGGGTGCGAGCAGGAGGCCGGCGACCGCGGCGTACAGCCCGGAGGTCCAGGCCACGGCGACCGCCGCGTCGCGCTCGCCCTGCACGCGCGAGAGCACGACTGCGCCGCCGAGCAACGCCGCGGCGACCACCACGGCGGCGGTGCCCGCGAGCGCGGAGTCGGTCTGGAGCAGCAGGCTGCCCGCGCCCAGGACGAGCAGCAGGCCGGCGGCGACCAGGGCCGTACGCCGACCGGAGGCGGGCGACCACGGACGAAGGTCGCGCTCCACGACGTCGGTCATCGCCTCCACGACGTCGTCGTAGACCCGCGGCGGCTCCTCGTCGACCCCGGCCGTGACGGTCAGCAGCCCGCCGTCCTCCACGCCCTGGACGAGCAGGCCGACGTCGCCCGAGAGCCGACGGCCCTCGGCGGTGGTCACGGCGTACCCGCCGTGGACGGTCAGCGCGTCGAGCAGCCCGACGCTGCGGGCCAGCTCGGGGACCAGCTCGGCCACGGGCACCGCCCCGGGCAGGACCAGGTCGACCCGGCGGCTGCCGGAGGCGACGGTGACCCGGACCAGGCCGGAGGCCACGGACGGGGTTCCTGCGGCGCTGGGGGGCGCGGTGGTCATCGGGGGTTCCCTCCAGGAGCGGGGCGGGGGACGGGGCGACGGGGTGCGGGGGACGCGGGGGTCCTACCCACGCGAGAGCGGCCCGTCCCCCCGGTCTGGACCGGGAGGACGGGCCGAGGTACGCAGGTAGCCCCGCGGGCGAGGCTCAGCCGCCGAACAGGGCGGCGCCGCGCTGGTCGGCCGAGCGGTAGTCCTGGTTGGCGGTCGAGACGGCGACGCTGGTGCGGGCCAGCAGGTCCTTCATCTCGTGGATCGCCTGGTCCCACTGCGCCTTGGCCTGGGTGTAGGCCTGCTGGGCGCTACCGGACCAGCCGGCGCCCTTGAGCTCCTTGAGGTCGTCCTCGAGGCGGTTCATCCGGTCCTCGATGGCCTTGACCCCGTTGGCGAGGTCGGTGGCGCCGATGTCCAGGCCACCGTGGTTGACGCTGATGCCGTCGAACATGTCTGTCTCCTGTCCTGTCTCAGCGACCGTTGGGCAGGGCGCCCAGCGAGTTCTGGAGGGCGGTCATCGAGGACTGCTGCGCGTCGTCGGTCGACACGTTGTCCTTCTCGGTCGTGATGAGGTTCTGCTCGAACTCGTTGAGCGCGTTGACGATCTTCTGCTGCTTCTCGTTCCACGCCATCGCGAGCGCCTGGAACGAGGTCGAGCCCTGGCCGCCCCACTGGCTGCGCAGCGCTTCGACGTTGTTCATCAGCGTCTTGGAGATGCCGTCGAACTCCGCCTTGGCGTCCGCCACCAGTCCGGCGGCGCGGGTCAGGGTCTTCTCGCCCTGGCCGTAGTCGGGTGCTGCCATGGCCCTGCTCCTTCCTCGGAGGCGACCAGGTCGCCCGAGATGTCGTGTGTGTCTGGGTCCGTCAGCCGGTCCGACCCCCCGTGGGACCGGCTCCTGCTGGACGTGCAGGCGTGTACCCCCGCCTTTACCTGCTAAACCACGATGGACCCCGGACTGTGGACGACCGACCCCCCGGTGGGGACCCCGGCGCGCTCCGGGTGCGTCACCGGCGGTGTCCCCAGGCGTGGACGCCGCCTGGGACTCACACGTCGGGGATGTTCTCCCACAGGTGCCGGAACAGGCCGCTGGCCGGGACGAGACAGGCAAGAGCCACCGCGGCGGTCAGTCCCTCGAGCACCTCGGCGCGCCGCGACCACCAGGCCGAGCGCCACCCCCGGCCGGTCGCGACCGCTGCGAGGACCACCAGGGCGCCGACGCCGACGGCACCCAGCGCGAGCCACCAGCCGGAGCCCTCGGCGAGCCCCGGGGCGAGGTCGAGGAGCAGCGCCGCCCAGCAGCCCAGCCCGCCGACGCGCAGCAGCACGCGGGCCAGCCGGTGGCGGTAGCTGCGGGCGGCCAGCAGGACCGCACCGCCCGAGAGCAGCACGAGCAGCCGCGCGCCGACCACGTCGGCCGGCTCGCTGACCGAGGACAGCACGCCCGGGGCGGCGAGGAGCAGGACCGCCAGCACGCCGGCCGAGGCGGCGGTGACGGTGCGGGCACCTCGCGCCGCGACGGCGCGCACGGTCGCCGGGGGCACGACGGTGCGACCGCGGCGGCCGGTGGGCCGCTCGCGCGCCGACCACGCGGTGACCGCGAGCCGCTCGACGTCGATCAGCATCTGGTCGGGGACGTCGACGGCGAAGCCCGGCACGAACCGCGGCGCCAGCATGGCCAGCACCAGCAGCACGGCCCACACCAGCTGGGAGCCCGCGCCCACGAGCGCGCCGCCCATCGTCACGAGGAAGAAGGCGAGGCCCACGACGGTCCACACGCGCAGGACCTCCGAGCCGTGCGGGGCCAGGGCCCGCGCGATCGCCGCGGCGACCGCGGAGACCAGGGCGGCGACACCGAGCACGGTGGGCAGCCGTTCTGGCGCGGGGTCCCAGACCACGGCGTACGCCGCGGCGCCGGCGTACGCCGGGGCGACCAGCGCCCGCGCGGCGGCCCAGCGGCCGACCGGCAGGGCGGCCAGGACGGCGCCACCGACGAGGACGGCGACCGTGACGTCGCGGAGGGCAGCGCTCGCGGTCGTCGCCGACCAGCCCGCGAGCAGGGCGAGCGCCCCCGCGACCACGAGCAGGGCGGCCAGCCAGGGACCGCCGTCGGGGGCAGCCCCGGCCTGGTGGACGCCGCGGGCCGGTCGGTCGGGCACGGTGTCGGGCACCACCACGAGCAGCGACCCGGGGCGGACCCCCGCGTCGGCCAGCGGCAGGGCCGGCTGCAGGGCCAGACCGGTCGTGGTGCCGAGCGAGGGCACCGCGGGGAGGCCCAGCTGCTCGGCGTACTCCTGGGCGACGTCGGCGGCGGTGGCCATGGAGGGGACGACGAGGTCCACGACCCCGCCGGGGCCGTGCACGCTGAGCGCGACGACGTCGCCGGTCCCTGTTCTTGCCGCCACGGCACCTCCCTTCCCCGCCACGGGGCGCTCGACACCGCCCGGCGCCACCGGTCTGCACCGGATGCTCTCCCGGACCGCGCAGGTCACGCCCGCGACACGGGCGCAGGAGGTACTGACCACCTGCGCGAGGCGGTTTCGCCCGGGCGGGGGAAGGGTAGTCGCCCGCCGTGACGACGACCCTGCGCGGACAGCGCCCCGAGGCACCCGAGATGCCGAGCGGGGAGATCAAGCTGCAGGCGCCCCCCGAGCTCGACCAGTCCGAGGGCGCCGCCGGCGTGCTGATGAACGCCATCCCGATGCTCGGCAGCCTGGGCTCGATCGTGCTCGTCGCCTCGATGGGGGCCGGCGCGGGCGGCGGTGGCGGCCGCTCCTACATCGCCGCCGGCATGTTCCTCTTCGCCACGCTCGGTTTCATCGTCGTCCAGATCGACCGACAGCGGAAGCAGCGCGCGCAGTCGGTGACCGGCTCGCGCACCGAGTACCTCCGCTACCTCGCGACGGTCCGCTCGGTCGCCCGCGACGCCGCCGCCCAGCAGCGCCAGGCGCTCACCTGGCAGCACCCCGACCCCACCTCGCTCCCGGCGCTCGCCGAGGAGCGCAGCCGCGTCTGGGAGCGCACCTCGACCGACGCGGAGTTCCTGCACGTGCGGTACGGCGTGTGCCACCAGGAGCTCGCGCTGCGCCTGGTGCCGCCCGAGAGCGCGCCGATCGACCAGGTCGACCCGGCCGCGGCCTCGGCGCTGCACCGCCTCCTCGTCGTCCACCGCAACCAGCCCGACCTGCCGGCCTCGGTCGACCTGCGCGCCTTCGACCGGATCGAGGTGTGCGGCCCCGAGGAGTCGGCCCGTTCACTGGCGCGGGCGCTGCTCTGCTCCGCGGCGGCCTTCCAGTCCCCCGAGCACCTGGTCGTCGCGGTGCTCGCGGGCGAGCGGCAGCTCGCGCACTGGGACTGGGTCAAGTGGCTGCCGCACAGCCACAGCCCGCAGGAGTCCGACGCGGTCGGCCCGCGCCGGATGGTCTCGACCTCCCTCGACGAGCTCGCCGACCTGCTGCCGCCCGACCTGGCCGACCGGCCGCGCTTCGGCGCCGACGAGCGCCCGGCCACACCCCACGTGCTGCTGGTCCTCGACGGCGCGACCCTGCCGCCCGGCAACCACGTCGTCCCGCCCGACGGCCTGCACGGCGTCACCGTGCTCGACCTCCCGGCGCGCTGGGACGAGCTGGAGGACGCCAGCCGGCTGCGGCTGGCGCTCCTGGCCGAGGAGCCGTCCGACGGCCTGGTGCCGCTGGAGGCGGTGCGGGTGCGCGAGCCCGCGATCCGCGCCAAGGGCGACCAGTGCGACCTCGCCACCGCCGAGGCGTTCGCCCGCCGGCTCACCGCCCTGCACACCGTCTCCGCGGGCGCCGTCGACGCCGCACCGAGCTCGGAGATCACCGGGCCGACCGACTTCATGGAGGTCCTCGGCCTGGGCGACGTGCACGTGCTGGACCCCGACGCCGCCTGGCGCACCCGCCCCGCCCGCGACCGGCTGCGGGTGCCGATCGGAGTCGGCGACGGCGGCGGTCTCGTGCACCTGGACATCAAGGAGTCCGCCCAGCAGGGCATGGGCCCGCACGGCCTGGTGATCGGCGCGACCGGCTCGGGCAAGTCGGAGTTCCTGCGCACGCTCGTGCTCGGCCTGGCGATGACCCACTCCCCCGAGCAGCTCAACATGGTGCTCGTCGACTTCAAGGGCGGCGCGACCTTCGCCGGGATGTCGGACATGCCGCACGTCTCCGCGGTCATCACCAACCTGTCGCAGGAGCTCACCCTCGTCGACCGCATGCAGGACGCGCTCTCCGGGGAGATGGTGCGGCGGCAGGAGCTGCTGCGCGAGGCCGGCAACTTCGCCTCGATCCGCGACTACGAGAAGGCGCGGGCGGCCGGGGAGGACCTCGAGCCGATGCCGTCGCTGTTCATCGTGGTCGACGAGTTCTCCGAGATGCTCAGCGCCAAGCCGGAGTTCATCGACCTGTTCGTCGCCATCGGCCGCCTCGGCCGCTCGCTGGGCCTGCACCTGCTGCTGGCCAGCCAGCGACTGGAGGAGGGCCGGCTGCGCGGTCTCGAGTCGCACCTGTCCTACCGGGTCGGCCTGCGCACCTTCAGCGCCCAGGAGTCCCGGGCGGTCCTCGGGGTCCCCGACGCCTACGAGCTGCCGGCCGTGCCCGGCCTGGGGTACCTCAAGCCCGATCCGACCACCATGCAGCGGTTCAAGGCGGCGTACGTCTCCGGGCCACCGAGCGGGCGGTCGCGCGTGCGTCGCGACGAGGGCGGCCACGTGCAGGGGATCCTGCCGTTCACGATCTCCGCGGTGCAGACCCTCGAGCCCGAGCCGGAGGTTGAGCAGGCACCGACGCCGAGCCCGGCCGCGGAGGTCGGCAACCAGCCCTCGCTGCTCGACATCGCCGTGCGCCGGATGCGGGGCCACGGCCCGGCCGCGCACCAGGTCTGGCTGCCGCCGCTGGACGTGCCCGACACCCTCGACGGCCTCTTCGGCGACCTCGTCGAGGACCGCGAGCTCGGGCTGGTCTCCCCGTCGTGGCGCGAGCTCGGCGGTCTCACCGTGCCGCTCGGCACCGTCGACCGCCCGCGCGAGCAGCGCCGCGACACCCTGTCGGTCGACCTGTCCGGCGCGGCCGGCCACGTCGCCGTCGTGGGCGGACCCCGCAGCGGCAAGTCGACGCTGCTGCGCACGATCCTGACCAGCGCCTCGCTGGTGACCACGCCCGCGGAGTCGCAGTTCTTCGTCCTCGACTTCGGCGGCGGCGCCTTCGCGCCGATGACCAGCTTCCCGCACGTCGCCGGGGTCGGCACCCGCTCCGAGCCCGACGTCGTGCGGCGGATCGTCGCCGAGGTCGCCGGCATCGTCGACCGCCGCGAGGCCTACTTCCGCGCCCAGGGCATCGACTCGATCGAGACCTACCGCGCGCGGCGCCGCCAGGGCCGCGCCGACGACGGGTACGGCGACGTCTTCCTCGTCGTGGACGGCTGGTCCACCCTGCGTGCGGACTTCGACGACCTGGAGCTGGAGATCCAGCAGCTGGCCGGTCGCGGCCTCACCTTCGGCCTGCACGTCGTCGCCGGTGCCGCGCGCTGGTCGGACTTCCGCGCCGCCATGCGCGACGTCTTCGGCACCCGGCTCGAGCTGCGCCTCGGCGACCACATCGACTCCGAGATCGACCGGAAGATGGCCGCGCTCGTCCCGACCGGCCGTCCCGGCCGGGGTCTGGTGCAGGCCAAGCTGCACTTCCTCGGCGCGCTGCCCCGCATCGACGGCCGTCCCGACGCCGAGTCGCTCGGCGAGGGCGTGGAGGGGCTCATCGACCGGGTCACTCGCGCGTGGCGCGGTCCGGCCGGCCCCAAGCTGCGGCTGCTCCCGGACCGCATCGACCTCGCCGACGTACGCCGTCTCGCGCGCGTGCCCGAGGACGTCGACGCCTCCGCGCCGCGCCCCGGCGGGCGGCTGCTGCTCGGCGTCAACGAGAAGGACCTGGCCCCCGTCGGCCTGGACCCCGACGCCGAGCCGCACCTGCTGGTGCTCGGCGACGGGCAGTCGGGCAAGAGCGGCCTGCTGCGCACCTACGCCCAGGAGGTGATGCGCACCCGCAGCCCGCAGGAGGCGCAGATCATCCTGGTCGACTACCGCCGCTCGCTGCTGGGCGAGGTGCCCGAGGAGTACCTCCTCAACTACCTCACCTCCGCACAGCAGGCGACGCCCGCGCTCAAGGACGTCGCGGCCTACCTCGAGCAGCGCATCCCCGGCCCCGACGTCACCCCGGACCAGCTGCGCAACCGCTCCTGGTGGCAGGGCGCGGAGGTGTTCCTGCTCGTCGACGACTACGACCTGGTCGCCACGCAGCAGAGCTCTCCGGTCGCCGTCCTCCAGCCGCTGCTGGCCCAGGCCCGCGACGTCGGCCTGCACGTCGTGGTGACCCGCCGCTCCGGTGGCGCCTCGCGCGCGCTCTACGAGCCGGTCATCCAGACGCTGCGCGACCTGGCCATGCCGGGCCTGCTCATGTCGGGCAGCCCCGACGAGGGTCCGCTCCTGGGAAACCTGCGTCCGACACCCCTGCCCCCCGGCCGCGGTCGGCTCATCACCCGCGACCGGGGCATCGAGGTCGTGCAGACGGCCTGGAGCGAGCCGACGATCTGAGGCTGACCGGTCGCCCCCGACCGGCGTGTGGCGTGGCGGCCGGACGGGGGCGCCCCCGTAGGAGCGTGGACGGGCCTGGCCCCCTGCTCGTGAGGGACGAACGAGCAGGGTGGTTGCGACGAAGGGGGCGCCCCCGGGAGGCCGCCACGCCACACGCCCACCGCCCCCACCACCCTCAGACGTGCGTGTGCTCGCCCGGGCCCTTGATCGCGAAGCCGGGGAGGTCGGCGAGGTTGTAGGTCGCCTCGTAGGTGCGGCGGTAGCCGGTGTGGGCGACCCGCCAGCCCTCCGGGGTGCGCTGGTAGCGGTCCTCGTAGAAGGCGGCGCCCTCGAGCATGAAGCCGAAGGCCGCGACGATCACCTTGTCCTGGAGGTACCACCGGGCGGTCGCGGTGTCGCCGTCGACGCTGATCTCGGGGTGGTGCACCTGGTGCAGGGTCACCAGGCCCTCGCCGAGGTTGGTGCGCATGTAGTCCACCAGCGCGGCCCGGTCGGCGAAGACCAGTCCGTTGTAGTCGGCGGTGGCCTCGGGCAGGAAGCAGGCCTCGAAGTCGTCCCAGGCCTTCGTGTCCAGGGTGCGCAGGTAGCGGTACTTCAGCTGCTTGACGTCCTCGTGGTCGCGCCAGTCGCCGGCGGTCGCAGGAGTAGAACCTGTTCCAATTTCGCTCACGGCGGCACAGTAACCCAGGTCACAGCCCGCGGAACACGGATGTAACCGCCCGTCAACCGTCCGGCGATCTTGGCGGCGCAGGGTGAGGACTCCAGTCCTCCCCACCCACAGGAGTCCCCGATGGCCGACAGCACCCACGTCACCGCAGCCCTCTCCGCCATGTCGGACAAGACGGCCGAGCAGCGAGCCGCCCTCCGTCTCAAGCACGCCCAGAAGCTCACCGCCCTCATGGAGGCGCGCAACGACCTGCGCGGCGTCCACGCGCTCGCCGACTTCGTCGACGACTCGGTGCGCTGGAGCGCCTGAGCCCTCCACGCCCGCCCCACGACGTACGACGGCGGCACCCCTGCCGGGTAATGACGGCCCGCAGGGGTGCCGCCGCCCCCGTCTAGAGTTGCGGTCGTGATCTTCAAGCGCGTGGGCGAGGGGCGGCCCTACCCCGAGCACGGGCTCTCGTCCCGCGACTGGGCCGCCCTGCCGCCGCGCCAGGTCCGGCTCGACGAGCTGGTGACCACGAAGGACACCCTCTTCCTGGGTGCGCTGCTCGACGAGGACTCCACGTTCTACGGCGACCTGTTCGCCCACGTGGTGGCCTGGCGCGGAGACCTCTACCTCGAGGACGGCCTGCACCGGGCCCTGCGCGCAGCCCTGCAGCAGCGGCCCGTGGTGCACGCGCGGGTGTTCGACCACGCTGCGTTGGGCACGGTAGGGGCATGACCGAGCGCCCGGGCTCCGCCCTGACCGCCCCGCTGCGCTCGGCGCTGACCCTGGCCGTGCTGGGCGTCCTGCTCCTGCTCATGCTCGTGTGGGGCTGGTCCTCGGCGACCGCCCCGCTCCCCGGCTCCGAGGAGGACCAGCGGGTCTGCGAGCCGTTCACGGTGGTGGCCGGTGAGCGCCTGGACAGCTCGCAGGTGGAGGTCTCGATCCTCAACGCCGGCAACCGCGAGGGCCTCGCGGGCGAGGTGATGGACGGGTTCGTGGAGCGGGGCTTCCGCCAGGGCAGCAGCGGCAACGCACCCACCGGCACCGAGGTCGCGAAGGTGCAGATCTGGGCTGCCGACCGCCGCGACCCCGCGGTCGAGCTCGTCCGCAGCGCCCTGCCGCAGCCGGCGCCCGTGGTCGACACCGAGATCAACGCGCCGGGGGTCGTCGTCGTGGTCGGCAACGACTTCGGCGAGCTGCGGCAGGGCCGGACCTCGATCACGGCCCGCCAGGACGGGTCCGCCTGCGCCCCCTGAGCAGGAGCAGGCGCCCCTGACCGGGCGCCGGCTGGCCGCCTCAGCGGCCGCGCGACCCGCGCCCCTCGGGGCCCAGCCACTGGGCCAACCGGCCACCTCGGCTGACCTCCCGCAGCCGACGCTCGGTCGCCTCGCGCTGCTTGCGGGGGGTGACGACCAGCAGGTCGTCGCCGGCGCGGAGCGCGGTGCGTCGCTCGGGCACGAGGGTCTGGTCGCCCCGGATCACCAACGACACCGAGGCACCGTGCGGCAGCCGCAGCTCCCCCACCTCGACGCCGTGCAGCCGCGAGCGGGGACTGATCGTGACCTGGAGCAGGTCGGCCGCGACCCGCTCGAGCGGCGCCGCCTCCACGTCCAGGTCACGGGGCTCGGACCTCGACGCGACCCGCAGCACTCGCGCCGCCCAGGGCAGGGTCGGGCCGGTCAGGAGGGTGTCGACCACGATGACGACGAAGACCAGGTCGAAGAGCCGCTCCGCCCCGTCCACGCCCTCCGAGAGCGGGATGGTCGCGAGCACCACGGGCACGGCCCCGCGCAGGCCAGCCCAGGACACGAACGCGAGCTCGTTCCACGGCATCGGCCGCACGAGTGCGCTGAGCCCCACGGAGGCCGGACGGGCCACGACGGTCAGCACCAGCACGACCGCGAGCGCGAGCCCGACGGTCCCGAGCGTGATCCGGCCCGGGGAGAGCAGCAGCCCGAGCATGACGAAGAGCCCGATCTGGGCCAGCCACGCGACGCCCTCGGCGAAGGAGCGGGTGGCAGCGCGGTGCGGCAGGTCGGCGCTGCCGAGCACCAGCCCGGCGACGTACACCGCGGCGAAGCCGGACCCGTGCAGCGCAGTCGCGCCGCCGTACCCCAGGAAGGTGAGGGAGAGGACGGCGAGCGGGTAGAGGCCGGCCGTGGGGAGGGCCGCGCGACGCATGACCCAGGCACCGCCGAAGCCGGCGGCCAGTCCGCACGCCACACCGAGCGCCAGCTCGCCCGCGATGATCGCGCCGACGACGACCGGCGGGTGCTCGCCGACCGCCCCGGAGGCGATGAGCGTGACGAGCACGACGGTGGGCGCGTCGTTGAGGCCCGACTCGGCCTCCAGCGCCCCGCGCACCCGGCCGGGCAGCGGGACCACCCGCAGGACCGAGAAGACCGCGGCCGCGTCGGTGGGGGCGAGCACCGCCGCCAGCAGGACGGCGAGCTCCCACGGCAGACCGAGCACGAGGTGCCCGAATCCGGCCACCACGGCCGTCGAGACGGCGACGCCGAGGGTGGCGAGCGAGACGCCGAGCGCCATCGAGGGGCGCAGCTCGCGCCAGTTCGAGGTCAGGCCACCCTCGGCGAGGATGACCGCCAGGGCTGCGAACCCCAGGGCGTGGGCGAGCTCGGCGTCCTCGAAGCCGATGCCGAAGCCGGACTCCCCGAGCGCCACACCCATGAGCAGGTAGACCAGCAGCGACGGCAGGCCCGCGCGCGAGGAGAGCCGCACGGCGAGGATCGCCAGCAACGTGACGGCCGACCCCACCAGCACGAACGCGTCGAGCGCCTGCACGTCGAACGTCATCGCTCCCCTGTCCCCGCGGGGTCCGGCCCGGAGCCCGAGCCTATCGTCGGCACGCAGCTGGACAGCTGTCCGACCGCCGTTTCCAGAAAACTGGAACTTGTTCTAGATTTGGGTCATGAGCGAGACCCCCGGCACCACCGTCCCTGACGTCCTGCCCGCCTCGGTCCTCGACGGGGCGGAGACGTACGACGTGGTCGTGGTGGGGTTCGGCATCGCCGGCGGCTGCGCGGCCCTCGAGGCGGCCCGCGCCGGCGCCCGGGTGCTGCTGCTGGAGAAGGCCGCCGTGCACGGCGGCACCTCCGCGATGTCGGGCGGCCACTTCTACCTCGGCGGCGGGACGCCGGTGCAGCAGGCGACGGGCCACGAGGACACCCCCGAGGAGATGTACAAGTACCTCGTCGCGGCCTCCAAGGAGCCCGAGCACGACAAGATCCGCGCCTACTGCGACGGCTCGGTCGAGCACTTCGGCTGGCTCGAGGCGCTCGGCTTCGAGTTCGAGCGCTCCTACTACCCCGAGAAGGCCGTCATCCAGCCCGGTACGCAGGGCCTGATGTTCACCGGCAACGAGAAGGTCTGGCCCTACAAGGAGCAGGCCGTCCCCGCCCCGCGGGGACACAAGGTGCCGGTGCCCGGCGACACCGAGGGCACCCGGATCGTGATGGACCTGTTGAAGGAACGGCTGGCCGAGGCCGGCGCCGAGGTCCGCTACGAGACCGGTGTGACCAACCTGGTCGTCGACGACTCCACCGACGGCGGGGCGGTCGTGGGCGTCGCGTGGCGCTCCTTCGAGCGCACCGGCACCGTCCGGGCCGGCGCGGTCGTGATGGCCGCCGGTGGCTTCGTGATGAACGCCGACATGGTCGCCGAGCACACCCCCGCGCTCGGCTCGAAGCTCTTCACCCTCGGCTCGACGTACGACGACGGGCTGGGCATCCGGCTGGGCAGCTCGGTCGGCGCGGAGCTCAAGCACATGGACGAGCCCTTCATCACCGCCCCGATGTACCCGCCGTCGGTCCTGCTCACCGGCATCCTGGTCAACAACCGCGGCGAGCGGTTCGTGGCCGAGGACTCCTACCACTCGCGCACCTCCCAGCACGTGATGGAGCAGCCCGGCTCCGAGGCCTACCTCATCGTCGACAGCGAGCACGGCGAGCTGGCCAGCTACTCGATGCTGGTGCCGATCATCGACGCCTACGACACCATCGAGGAGCTCGAGACGGCGCTCTCGCTGCCGGCCGGTTCGGTCGCGACGACCCTCGCCCGCTACAACGAGCACGCCGCCCGCGGCGAGGACCCCGACTTCCACAAGTCGCCGGAGTGGCTGGCCCCGCAGGACACCGGACCCTGGGCCGCCTTCGACCTGCGGCTGGGCAAGGCGCTGTACGCCGGGTTCACCCTCGGCGGCATCCGGGTCGACGTCGACGGCCGCGCCCAGCGCCCCGACGGCTCGGTCGTCACCGGCCTGTACGCCGCCGGTGCGTGCGCCTCCAACCTGGCCCAGGACGGCAAGGGCTACTGCTCGGGCACCCAGCTGGGCGAGGGCTCGTTCTTCGGGCGGCGGGCCGGGCGGCACGCGGCGGCCGTCGCCGCGGGGGCGGTCGCTCCGGCCTGACGCCGCAGGCTGGTCGAGCAGGCGAGCGCCAGCGAGCCGTCGTCGAGACCGCGCAAGGTGACTCTGGGCGGTGACCACCACCCACGGTCGTGGGGCCGGATCGCTGTGGCCGGGGCAGGCTTGTCGGCGTACGCGGTCTCGACGACGCCCTCGCTGGCGCTCGGGCTGCTCGACCCACGGCGCCCAGACCGGCAGCGCACCCACCTAGGCTCGCCCCATGACCGCAGCGCCGCAGGACCCGGGCAGCCGCTGGAGGGTGGCGAGCCGGGCGAACGTCCCGCCCTTCCACGTGATGGACCTGCTGGAGGCGGCGACGAGGCGCCAGCGCAGCCACGGCGACCTGGTCAACATGGTGGCCGGGCAGCCGAGCACGGGGGCGCCGGCGCCGGTGGCCGAGGAGGCGGTCCGGTTGCTGCGCAGCGGCGACCCGCTCGGCTATACCCCCAGCGTCGGCATCCTGGAGCTGCGCGAGGCGATCGCGGCCCACCACCGGCGTACGCACGGGATCGAGGTGGACCCCGACGACGTCGTCACCACCACCGGGTCGAGCGGCGGCTTCCTGCTGGCCTTCCTCGCCGCCTTCGAGCCGGGCGACAAGGTGGCGATGGCCCGGCCCGGCTACCCCTGCTACCGCAACGTGCTCACCGCGCTGGGCTGCGAGGTCGTCGAGATCGCGACCGGTCCCGAGACCCGGTTCCAGCCGAGCGTCGAGCAGGTCGCGGCGATCCCCGGCCTCAAGGGCCTGGTGGTGGCCAGCCCCGCCAACCCGACCGGCACGATGCTGCTGCCCGAGGAGCTCGCCGCGCTGGCGCGCTGGTGCGAGGAGCACGGGGTGCAGCTGATCTCCGACGAGATCTACCACGGCATCGAGTACGCCCCGCTCGACGGTGAGCCGCGGCTGGCGCGCTCGGCGTGGGAGACCAGCCGCGAGGCGATCGTCTTCGCCAGCTTCAGCAAGTACTTCTCCATGACCGGCTGGCGGATCGGCTGGATGCTGGTGCCGCCGCGGCTGCGCCGGGCCGTCGACGTGCTCACCGGCAACTTCACGATCTGCCCACCGGTGCTCGCCCAGCGCGCGTGCCTGGCGGCGTTCAGCGACGAGTCCTACAGCGAGCTCGACGGACACGTCGCGCGGTACGCCGGCAACCGGCGGCTCCTGCTGGACGGGCTGTCCTCGCTGGGGATCACGCGGCTCGCGCCGGCGGACGGCGCCTTCTACGCCTACGCCGACGTCGGCCACCTCACCGACGACTCGATGGCCCTCGCCCACGACCTGCTGGCCCGCACCGGTGTCGCCGTGGCACCCGGCATCGACTTCGACACCGTCGACGGCGGCCGGTCGATCCGGTTCAGCTTCGCCGGGCCGACCTCGGACGTCGAGGTCGGACTGGAGCGGCTGGCCGGTTACCTGCGCGGCTGATCCCGCTCGGGTGGTCCTGCGGCGATCGGCCCGGCGTGCTCAGCGCGGCAGCACGACCGCCGTGAGCGCGCGCCCGCGCAGCGACAGCTCGTAGCGCAGCACCCGGTCACCCTCGGGCACCTGGACGACCAGCGTGCGCGCGGCCTCGTCGTTCCAGGCCAGCAGGGCGACCCGGCCGTCGGGCCGCGCCAGCACCCGGACGTCGAGGTCCTCGGGCCCGCGGGTGGGCAGCAGGCGCGACCCGGGCTGGACCGCGCGCGCCGCGACGGCGTACGCCGTCCCGCGGGCGGTGAGGGAGACCGAGCCGTCCTCCAGGGCTGCGAGGGGGTCGGGCCCGAGGAGCAGGTGCGGCGCGACGACGGCCCGGCCGGCGTCCAGCGCGGGCAGGATCTCCTCGCGCACAGCCCGTCCGACGGCGTCGTCCCAGCCCGGCGAGCCCGGACGGTCCGCACGCGCGTCGTCCAGGCGGCCCCCCACGGAGGCCCGGTCGTCGGCGCGGCGAGCGGCACCCCGGCTGACCAGTGCCCGCAGGTCGGGACGCACCTGGGCCCACCCCGCGACCAGCTCGGCCACGTCGTCGTCAGCGCGCTCCAACCGCTCGCGCCGACCGGGCCCGCTGAACCGGTCCACGACCAGGGCGTTGCGGGGGGCGGCGCCCACGGCGAAGACCGCCAGCCCGGCCTCGTCGGGCTCGACCAGGGTCGCGACCGCCCGGGTGCGCTCGGGCTCCGGGAGACCCAGCAGGAGGCGGGCCTCGTCACCGGCGACGACGGTGCCGACGCCGGCGAGGTGGCGCTCCTCGGCGGGTCCGACCACCGACAGGACGCCGGCGTCGTCGACCGCTCCCAGGGCGGTCTCCAGGTCGATCCGCTCCGGCCTGGCCACCCGCGCCAGCCGGTCGAGGCGTGACCGGGAGTCGACCTGCCCAGGGGCCCACACCGGGTCCGTGCCCGGTTCGTCGGTCAGCACCAGCGGGGCCGGTGCACTCGTGCCCACCTCCGCCGGGTTGCGGTCGAGGAAGACCCGGACGGGTCCGACGCCGAGCGCGACGACGCCCGTGAGGGTCAGGCCGGTGGCGATGACTCGGAAGATCATGGGCGGGGTGCCTCCACGCTGAGGTCGGGTCGGTGGTGCCCGGCTGCGGCCAGGACCCGCTCGCGCAGCTCGTGGTCGGGCCGCAGGCTCGGCGGGAGCGGCGGGAGCGGCGGCAGGTCCAGCTCTGCGTACAGGTCGCGACGCCCGCCTCCGCGAGGGCGCAGCGAGCCGACGTCGACGAGCGGCTCCTCGACGACTCGGTGCAGGACCCAGGCCGCGGCGAGGGAGATGACCGAGATGACCAGGAAGTTCTGGACGAAGCCCCAGGGCTCGTAGGTGATCAGGCCGAGGGACCGGATGCCGATAGCGACGGGCTCGTGGATCAGGTAGACGGTGAAGGCGACCACGGACAGGCGCAGCAGCAACGGGTTGTCCACCGCCCTGGCCGGCCGGTCCGACCGGCAGGCCATCACCGCGACCAGGATCAGCGCCCAGCCCAGGGCGCCCACGGGGTGCCGCAGGATCTCCAGCACGGTGTCGGGGGTGTAGAGGTAGGTGCGCCGCGCGTTCCACAGCAGCCACACGCCTCCCGAGGCGAGGAGCAGGGACGCCCACACGGGGATCCGGCGGGTGCCGAGCCACACCATCAGGACCGCCGCGGCCATGCCGATCGCGAAGTCGTCGGCCTTGGCGGCCGGGCCGAAGCGCCACGCCCAGCGGTCGTAGTCGATCTCCCAGACCAGGTCGACGTTGAGCTTGTAGAGCACCGAGGCCGCTGCGACCGTCGCGGTCGGTCCGAGCAGGCGCGCGATGCGCCGACCATGGCCGGGCACCTCGCGGACCCACCGGGCCCAGGGCGGGCCGAAGATCGCCAGGGAGACGTAGAACATCCAGTCCACCGACAGCGTCCAGGCCGGACCGATGGTCGCGAAGATCCGGTCGGAGTCGAAGGCCTGGACGAGCAGGACGTGCTCGACCAGGTCCAGCCAGTCCGCGGTCGTCGGCCCGAAGTTGCGCAGGCTCCACACCACGAGAACGACCAGCCAGTACGTCGGCAGGAACCGGAAGACCCGGCGCCACAGGAAGTCGTCCCCGGACGGGATGGTGCGCTCCTCGTCGAGGGCGGCCAGCACGAACGGCAGGAACAGCAGCAGGCCCGAGAGCACGAAGAACAGGTCCACCACCAGGTCCACGCTGACGATCGCCAGCACCGCCTGGAGGGAGCCGTACGTCGGTCCGATGCCGTCGCCGTCGGTGTCCATGACCTGCCACGAGTGCACGCCCACGATGGCGAGCGCCGCGACGCCGCGCCAGCCCTCGACCCCGCGGACCACGAAGCCCGCGGTGACGCCCTTGCGCCCGGTGCTGCGCAGGAAGCCGTGGTCGTTGCGACGCTCGGTGGCGAAGGAGGTCGGGGTCGTGGTCACAGCGCGACCTGCACGGGGGCGGACTCGGGCTGCGGGGTCCGGGGCGCGGCCTCGGTCGAGCGGGCGGTCACGTCCCAGGCGTGCGCACCCAGCAGGTGGCGGACGACGGCACCGCGGGTCACGCTCATCCGCAGCTCGGCGTACCCCAGGACGCTGACGGCCACGAAGCGCAGGAAGAGCCGCGGCCGCGCCGCGACGCCCGGCGGTCCGAGCCGGTTGGCCGACAGCGCCTGCAGCAGCGGGATGCCGTTGACGAAGGCGGCCGCGAAGAGGAAGGCCAGCAGGTCCCAGACGACGGGCTCGTCGGCGGCGACCGCCATGGCGAGCACGAGGGGGAGCAGCTGCGTGGCCAGGAAGGGGTGGGTGGCGCGCCAGAGCAGCAGGAAGACCACGCCGCGGCGCTGCACCAGGCTCAGCCGCCGGTTCAGCAGCAGCGGGCGGCAGTGGCGCACGGTGACCTCGTGCCACCCCTGGGCCCAGCGCGTGCGCTGGCGCCACCAGGCCGACCAGGTGGTCGGCGCCAGCTCGTAGGACAGGATGCGCGGGTCCATCCCCAGCCGGTGACCCGCATCCAGGGCCCGCATCGAGACGTCGATGTCCTCGGTGAGCATCCGGCCGTCGAGCCCCAGCTCGTCGAGCACCTCGGCCCGCCACCAGCCGTTGCTGCCGCCGAAGAGCCCGAAGTCGTGGGTGACGGTCCGGCCCGGGTGGGCTACCGCGTAGAGCGTCGCGAACTCGGCCGCGACGGTGCGCGTCACGAAGGACTCCTCGACGTTGCGGATCGCGCACTGGCCCTGGACCACGTCGAAGCGCCGCTCCCCCACGGAGTCGGCCAGCCACTGGGCGGCCCGGCGTGCGCCGGAGGGGTGCGGGTGGTGGTCGGCGTCGAAGATGCCGATCACGTCGACGTGACCGCGCAGCAGGTCCACCGCGGCGGCGAGGTTCTCGACCTTGGACGTCGATCCGAGTGTGTGCAGGACGACCAGGCGCGGGTGCCGCTGGGCCAGCTCGCGCAGCTGGGCCTCGACCACCAGCGGCGTGGGTGTGTTGTACGTCAGCACCACCAGGTGACGGTCGGAGGGGTAGTCGATCCGCAGGTGCGCCTCGAGCGACTCCAGGATCGTCTCCTGCTCGTTGGGCAGGTACGCCGCGACCACCGTGGCGAGCCGGGGCAGGTCCGGGGCCTCGAGCGGGCGGCGCTGCGGGGGCTCGGGGAACCGGAAGGCCCGGGCGGTCTCGATGCCGATCAGCGCCGCCGTGCCGAGCAGGGCCGCGAAGAGCACCCAGAACCACACCTCGAGCACCCCCGTCAGCGGGGAGCGCGCGAGCGCGACGTAGGTGACGAACCCGACGAGCGGCGGCAGGACCGTGCCGAGGACGATCTCGACGGCCGCCTGGCCGCGACGGTCCAGGCCTGCATACCAGCGCGCAGGAAGGCTTCCACGCGTCCGGGCCACCCACCGTCCGGGCCGGTGGGGGTGTGCGGCCGCGCGGGCACGCGGCTGCGTCCCTGGGTGCTCCATCCCAGTCATGCCTCTCGACTCACGTGCCGGAGCACGGTGGGGGTGTCGTGAGCGCGCGGCGGCCTCCCAGCCGACGCACGTGTCCTCCTGGGCCTCTGAACGGCCGTCCGGTCAGATGGTCACGGGTGATCTCGTCCGGTCTGGACCAGCGGCAGGAGCGGATACCCCCGGGTGTCTCGCGCGGCGGACCGGCCCTGCCGCGTCCGCGCCCTGCCTGGTCCACACTGGGCCGCACCGCCTCGACGTGCGAGGCGGTGCGATCTCGAGGAGTCCCGTGGAGCGACCGACCCGACGTCACGTCCCGGCACTGGTCGCCGCCCTCGCCCTGGGCCTGGGCCTCTCGGCCACGCCCGCACTGCTCGACCACGCACCCGCCGAGGCACGCGACGCGCGGACCACGACCGGCCCCGACGCGCTGCTGGTCAGCTCCCCGGTCGACCCGGCCGTGCGGCTCGTCGGCCGCGACCCCGAGCCGACGCACGAGGTCGACGAGTCCGAGGTCGAGGACGTCGTCGTCGACGCCTCCCGGCCGCAGCAGACCTGGCGGGGGGTCGGCGCCGCCCTCACCGACGCCTCCGTCCTGCACATGGGCCAGCGGCCCGACCTGGTCCCGCTGCTGTTCGGCGACGGACCCGGCCAGGTCGGCCTGGACTGGGTCCGGCTCCCGCTGAGCGCCACCGACATGTCCACCGAGCTGTGGGCCTGGCGGGCGACCGTGCGCGGCGCCCGCCCGACGCTGCCGGCGCGTACGACGCTGCGGTTCCTGCGCCAGCAGGTCCTCCCGGTCGCGCCGGACCTCCAGGTCGTCGGGTCCGCGTGGACCGCGCCGCCGTCGTACAAGACCCCGGCCGGCTGGTTCGGCGGGCGGCTGCGGGACGACCGGGTGGCCGACTACGCACGGTTCCTGTCCGGACAGGCGCACTGGCTGGTGCGGCACGGGGTGCCGCTGGCGGCGATGACCCTCGGCAACGAGCCCGGGCACACCGCCGACTACCCGACGATGGCGATCTCCGACACCCAGCTGGCCGCGCTCGGCGAGCTGGTCGGGCCGCGGCTCGACGCGCTCGGGGTGGAGCTGTGGGGCCTGGACCACAACTGGGAGGACGTGCCGCGCGTGGCCGCCTCCGGCACGGAGGGGCTCGATGCGGTGGCCTTGCACTGCTACGCCGGACGCCCGGCGCAGGCGGCGGACCTCACGCTGCCGTGGCTGGTCACCGAGTGCACCGGCACCGACGACGGCTTCCTCGGCACCTTCGCCTGGGACTCCCGCAACCTGGTCGACGACGCGGTCGCCGCCGGCTCGACCGGGTTGATGATGTGGAACCTGGCGCTCAGCCCCGGCTGGCGCGGTGCCTTCGGCGGCTGCCACACCTGCCGCGGGCTGGTCACCGTGGGCGCGGGCGGCGAGGTCGTGCGCGAACCCGAGTTCTTCACCCTGGCGCACCTGCGGCGGGCGGCCCCGCCGGGCTCCTCGGTCGTGCCGGTGACCGGGCCGACAGCCCTGCTCACGGCGGGCTTCGCCTCGCCCACGCACGTCGGGGTCTACGGCTACAACGACTCCGACGCCACCCGCACGGTCCGCATCGGCACCGCCGACGGCGCCTCCTCGTCCGTCACGCGGGTCGGGCCGCACGAGATGTTCACCTGGGTCGCCGGGCGCTGACCCGACGCTGACCGCCCGCTGAGCCCGCGGCCCACCTGTCGTCCACCGGCCCCTGCCGAGCGGCGCTGGCCACAGCCCCTCGTCGCGCGCCGCCACGAAGGCCGGGCGCCGAGCACCCTCGAGGCACCCCACCTCCCGGAGGCTGCAGATGTACGGCGATCCCGACACGATCCGCGCGCTGGCGCGCACCCTGACCGCGCAGGGCGAGGAGGTGCGCGCGCAGGGCAGGCGTCTCGTCGCCGCGATCGCCGCCACCCGCTGGACCGGCCGGGCTGCCGACGCGGCCCACGCGCTCGCCAGGGAGCGGCTGGACGACCTGGCTGTCTGCGCCGTCCGCCACGACGACGCGGCCGACGCCCTGCACCGGCACGCTGCCGAGGTGGAGCACCGGCTGGCGGTGCTGGCCCGGGTCGAGGACGTCCTCGGCGGGCTCGTGACCGGCGGCGTGGGACGGGTCCGGGACCTCCTGCCCGACCTGCTCCCCGACCTGCTCCCCGGGCGGGACTCCCCCGCCTGGCCCGACCTCGACGCCCGTGCGCTCGTGGCGGCCGTGGAGCGGAGGCTGTCGTGAGCTGGGAGGTCCGGCCCGGCAGCGGGACGGACGACGCCTCGGGTCTCGAGGTCTCCGGCGGGGTCGCGGGGGTCGCGGCGCTGCACGCGGACCTGCTCGCGCTGGCCTGGGAGTACGACGAGGCGGCCGAGCGGATGCGTGGCTGGGCCGCCCGCGGGGCGGCCGCGCTGGTCGACCCCGACCTGCTCGCCTCCGGACTGCTCTCCCCTCTGACGCTGGCCGCTGCCGAGGCGCAGGTCCTCGCGGCCACGTCCGGACCCGACGGCGTGGCGGTGGAGTCCCTCGCCTGGGAGGCCGACGCGGCGGCTCTCCGCACGACGGCGGGCCTGCTCCTCGACGCCGACCGGCTGGCGTCGGCGGGCCTGGACCGGCTGCTGCTGCCGCTGGGCGTCGTCCTGGTGGGCGCCCCGCTCTGGGTGCCGCCGGCAGCCGGGGTGCTGGCCCGGCTCTACCCCGACGGCAGCCCCGTCGTGCGACCGGTGCCCGGGGTGGCGGTGCCGGCCTCGCACACCGCCCCGCGCAGCGTCCGGGACCTGGTCGAGCACCTGCGCCAGCTCAGTGCGCTCAGCCCGCCCGACGCCCCCGCGCGCAACGGCACCTTCGAGCTGCAGACCCTCACCACCACCGACGGGGCGCGGCGGCACGTGCTGCTGCTGCCCGGCACCGACGACATGACGACCCTGCCGTGGACCCGCGACGGGGACGCGCGGGACATGGGCGCCAACCTCGCGCTGGTCGGAGGCGTCCCCGACGACGTCACCGACGGGGTGCTCGACGCGCTCGTGGACGCCGGGGTCGGTCGGGACCCGGTGCTCGTCGTCGGGCACAGCCAGGGCGGGATGGTGGCCGCCGCCCTGCTGGCCCGGGCCGACGAGCACGGGCTGTCGATCCGCCACGCGGTCACGCTCGGGTCCCCGACCGGCCAGCTCCCCGGGGTCCCCGCGGGGAGCCAGGTGCTCTCGCTGGAGCACCGGGGCGACGTCGTACCCCGGCTGGACGGGGGTGCCAACCCCGACAGCCTCGAGCAGGTCACCGTCTCGTTCGGTCCGGTGGCCGAGGACGGCTCACGAGGCGGGCTGGAGGTCCTGGCCGACCGCCACGGCTTCGCGGCGTACGCCGAGGGAGCCTCGCTGGTCGACGCCAGCGACCACCCGTCCGTGCGCACGCAGCTGACGGAGCTGCGGCGCGCCGGCTTCCTCGACCCCGCGGACGGGACCGCGGTCAGCAGCCGGTTGCTGCAGGTGGTGCGGGAACGGTGAGCCGTCGCTGGCGCCCCGGACTAGCGGGACAGCCCCGCGAGCGCCGAGCGCTGGATGAAGCCGTTGCGCACGCGCTGGGGGTGCAGCCCGACGTCGGTCGTGCGGACGATCTTCGCCTTCGCGTAGGAGATCTTGGAGACGGTGTCGGACTCGGCCCAGGAGATGTAGCAGTGCTTGCCGTTCCAGCTCTGCGTCACCCAGTAGGGCTTCTCGCCGCCCTTGAGCAGCTTCGAGCGCCTCATCGACGGGTAGTCCACGACGGTGGCGTAGTCCGACATGGTCCCCGCGACGCAGATGTGCTTGCCGGTCGGGTCCATGGAGATCCCGTGGTGGGCGGAGTCGAGCACGTAGAGCTCACGCGGGGTGTCCGGGACGAGGTCCGGCAGCCGCTTGACCCGGGTGATCTCCCCGCTCTCGCGGTCCATCTCCACGAAGCCGTGGAAGAACGAGAGCTGGAAGAGGAAGGTCTGGTCGTCCGGGGTGTGCGTCAGCGGACGCACTGCCGTCGAGACGTCATCGAGCCCCGCCTCGTCCAGGGCGGCGCGCAGGTCGTAGCGGCGAGTCACCTCGAAGGTGTCGGCGTCGACGAGCTGCAGCACGCGCTCCCCCTTGGTGGGGTCGAGGACGGCGTTGTCGAGCGGCGTGTAGACCAACCCGATCGAGGCGTGCAGGATCGTCTCCCCGTCGTCGAGGTAGACCGACTCGTGCGGGGACCCCCCGGACGCGAAGCGGCCCACCTCCTCGCCCGTCTCGACGTCGAGGGCGTGCACGACGTTGCCGGTGGAGGCCGAGACGACGACGGTCTCGCCGTCGGGTGAGAGCGCCATGTGGTCGGAGCGGACGCCGTCCACGGCGAAGCGCCAGACGATCTCACCCGTCGCCAGCTCGATCGCCACGACGTCGGCGAAGGAGGGACGGGAGACGATGAGGAGCTTGCCGTCGTTGGAGGAGTACATGTCGTCGACGAGCTGGTCGTTGCCCTCGCCGATCAGCTCGCGGATCGCCAGGAAGTAGGCCAGGCGGTAGGGGTTGAGCTGGATCTCGGCCATCCGCTCCTCGCGGTCCGGCACGATGTCGATCCGGCCGACGCGGCGGAACGAGCCCGGCAGGAGCACGTCGGCGGTGCCGTCCCAGTTGTTGCCGACGTACACCACCCGGCGCAGGTCGTCGGCGCGCGCCGCAGCCTCGTCGGCGCTGGCACCGGGGCCCGTGGCGCCGGCCAGCAGCGGGGCGGCGAGGACGAGACCGGCCAACGACACGAGTGCGCGGCGGACGGGGTGCGACATCGGGACCTCCCAGGAACCTGAACAACCTTCAGGTATCCAACGACATGGGCGACTCTCCGTCACGACGTGTCTCGCCCGGTGGGCAGCGCGACGGGGCCCCGGGCTCAGAGCGCCCGGTGGACGAATTCCCCGAGCTGGGTCAGGTTCCGGCACTCGACCATCGGCACGACCTCGCCGTAGCGGGAGGCCGCGGAGTCACCGGTGTCCCAGTGTCGGCGGTGCTCGGGGTTGAGCCACCAGGCGTGGCGGCACTGGCCCGCGAGGTCGGCGAGCACGTCGATGTTGAGGTCGGAGTAGTTGGAGCGGGCGTCGCCCAGGACGAGCAGCGCGGTGCGCGGGCCGATCGCGTCGGCGTGCCGCTCGGCGAACGTGGTCAGGGCGCGGCCGTAGTTGGTGCGGCCCCACAGCGCGGCGTGGGCGGTGCTCGCGGCGAGGTCGGTCATCACGTCGACGACGTCGGCGCCGGGCTTGAAGTGGTGGGTGACCTCGTGGACGTGGTCGATGAAGGTGAAGGCGCGGACCTTCGTGAACTGGTCGCGCAGCGCGAAGACCAGCAGGAGCGTGAACTGGGCGAAGTTCGCCACGGAGCCGCTGACGTCGCACAGCACGACGAGCTCGCTGCGGTGCGGTCGCTTCGGCTTGTGGTACGTCGTCAGGGGGACCCCGCCGGTGGACACCGATGCGCGCACCGTGCGGCGGAAGTCGAGCGGGCCGCGCCGGTGGGCGTGGTGCTGCTGGGTCAGTCGGGTGGCGAGCCGGCGGGCCAGCGGCTGGATCTCGCGGCGCATCTCCTCCAGGTCGCTGCGCCGCATGGACAGGAAGTCGAGGCGGTCGATCGTGGGCCGCAGCGCCGCCTGGGCGACGTGGTCGGGCCCCTTCTCCTCGCCGATCCGACGTCGCGCGTCGGACTCCACGCTGCGGGTGAAGCCGCCGACCCGGCGGGCCGCGAGCCGGTCGGCCTCCTCCTCGCTCCGCCCGGCGGCCATCAGCCCGGCGACGATCTGCTCGACCAGCTCTCCGGGGGCCACGCGCTGGAGGGCGGTGTACGCCGACCAGCTGGACAGCCCCGGACCACGCCCGGGCATGGCGCCGAACCGCGCGACCATCTCCACGGCGAGCGCGTCCAGCGCCTCCTGGTCGCCGTCGACCAGCGCTGCCTCGAGCCGCTCGCGGAACTCCTGGAGGGCGGCCCCGTTGTCGCGCGCGGTCCGCGGCTCGCCGTCGACTGCCGCACCCTCGGCTCCCTCACCGCTCTCCGCCCCCTCGGCGGCGAGCGACTCCTCCAGCCGGCCGCCGGCGCCCTCACCGACCATCCGCGGGAAGTAGAGGTCGAAGAGCGCGTCGAAGGTCGGGCGCCACTGGTGCCGCTTGACGACGGCGGCGGCGTACCCCTCCTTGACCACGCGGCGGTCCGACCAGTCCAGCGCGGTCAGCACCGCGACCGCGTCGAGGTCCTCGGCCAGCGAGACCGGCAGGCCCGCCGCGCGGAGCGCCTCGAGGAAGGCGATGTGGCGGTCGAGGAGGCCGGAGTGCCGCGAGGTGTCGGGGCTCATGTCAGGCGCGGGCCAGGCGCAGCTCCTTGACCGCGCGCTCGGTGTCGGAGACGTGCTTGAGCACCACGCCGAGCGTGGCGGAGACCGCGGCGTCGTCGAGGTCCTTGATCTCCAGCGCCAGCAGGGTGCGGGCCCAGTCGACCGACTCCGCGATCGAGGGGGCCTTCTTCAGCTCCAGCTCGCGCAACCGGCCGATGAGGGTGACCAGCTGGGTCGCGACCGCCTCCTCGAGGTCGGGCACCTGGGAGAGGACGATCTCGCGCTCGCGCTCGGCGTCGGGGTACTCCAGGTGCAGGTAGAGGCAGCGACGCTTCACCGCCTCGCTGAGCTCGCGGGTGGCGTTGGAGGTGAGCACGACGTACGGCCGGCGGACCGCCGTGACCGTGCCCATCTCGGGGATGGTGACCTGGAAGTCGCTGAGCACCTCCAGCAGCAGTCCCTCGACCTCGACGTCGGTCTTGTCGACCTCGTCGATGAGCAGCACGGTCGGCTCCTCGCGGCGGATCGCGGTGAGCAGCGGCCGGGTCAGCAGGAACTCGTCGGTGAAGATGTCGTCGTGGGTCTGGTCCCAGTCCTGGCCACCCTCGACCGCCTGGCTGGCCTGGATCCGGAGCAGCTGCTTCTTGTAGTTCCACTCGTAGAGCGCACGCGCCTCGTCGAGCCCCTCGTAGCACTGCAGGCGGACGAGCTCCGCGCCGGTCGCGCGGGCCACGGCCTTGGCCAGCTCGGTCTTGCCGACGCCGGCCGGCCCCTCGAGGAGCAGCGGCTTCTCCAGCGCGCCGGCCAGGAACGTGGTGGTCGCGGTGGCGGTGTCGGCGAGGTAGCCGGTGGCCGTGAGCCGCGCGGCGGCATCGGCGGGTGAGGCGAACCAGGTCCCGGGGGCGCTCATGGCGCCATCCTCGCCCATCGCGGCAGCCCGACCGGGCCCGGTCCGGGGAGGGACCGGTCCGTACCGCCTCGCGGGCACGCGTAGCGTCCGGGGGACCGTGCTCGTTGTCCGCACGTGACCGACTCCCCCACCGGTCCGGTCGACGGTTCCCCCACCGCACGCCTGACCCTCCCCTCCCCCCGCCTCCGCACGCCGCGACGGACCTGGCGGCGCCGGCACGTGCTGCGCGCCCTCGACCTGGTCAAGGGCGCGGTGCTGGGGACGGTCATCACCATCGGGGCCACGGCCCACGTCTCAGCAGAGCCCGCCGCCCCGCGCGAGCCCGCCACCGACACGGCGCTCGAGCAGCTGATGGCCGACCACCGCTGCACCACCACCGGCTTCCCGGACGGCGCCATCCCGGCCAGCACGTTGCTCCGCAACCGCGAGGGCCACCTCCGGGTCGTCACGTTCGAGCGTGGGTGGGCGGCGCTCCAGGGCACCGCCCCCGGCGAGGTCGTCGCCGTCTGCCTCGACCCCCGCTGACCGCCGACCCGTCACTTTCGAACCCTCGAGACGTCAGTTTCGTACGCCGCCGCATACCCGGTCACGGGCATCGACGGGTCGGCGGTGCAGGACCGACGGCTCGGCGGTGCAGGACCGACGGCTCGGCGGTTCACAACCGACGGCTCGGCGATTCACAACCGACGGCTCGGCGATTCATAACCGACGGCTCGGCGGTTCAAGACCGACGGGTCGGCGGTGGGTCAGGCGGGCTCGCCGTGGCGGCCGGCCCCGGAGGCGAAGCGCTGGGCGCCCTCGACAGCCTCGGTGAGGGAGACCAGCCCGTGCTCGTACTCCACGGCCAGGGCCTCGGCCTCGGTGAGGCCCTCGGAGTCGAGGAGGGAGAGCCGGTCGCGGCGCAGGCAGGTCTGCGGCAGGGCTGCGAGCTGGTGGGCGAGGGCCTCGGCCTCGACCCGCGCCTGCCCGACCGGGACGACGCGGTTGACCAGACCCATGCGCTCGGCCTCCCAGGCGTCGACGGGCCGTCCGGTCAGGACCAGGTCCATGGCCCGGCTCGCGCCGATGAGCCGGGGCAGCCTCACCGTGCCGCCGTCGATGAGGGGCACCCCCCAGCGCCGGCAGAAGACACCGAGCACCGCGTCGGCAGCCGCAACGCGCAGGTCGCACCAGGCGGCCAGCTCGAGGCCGCCGGCGACGGCGTACCCCTCGATGGCGGCGACGACCGGCTTCGACAGCCGCATCCGCGTGGGGCCCATCGGGCCGTCGGCGCCGGGTGGGTCGACCCGGTTGCCGTCGGGGGTGCCGACGGCCTTGAGGTCCGCGCCCGCGCAGAAGGTGCCGCCGTCGCCCCAGAGCACGGCCACCGCGGCGGAGTCGTCGGCGTCGAACTCGCGGAACGCCTGCGCCAGGGCGGCGGCCGTCGCGCCGTCGACGGCGTTGCGGGCGTGGGGTCGGTGCAGGACGACGGTGGTGACCGGGCCGTCGCGCTCGACGCGGACCGCCGGCCCGGCGCTGCCCTCGGGGATGGGGGTGCTCACGGGCCACATCCTGCCGCCCCGGACGACCCACCGCAGCCGCCGACGGCGTACGACGGCAGGCGGGTCAGGACGGGTCGTACAGGTCGGTCATGCGGCCGTCGGGGTCGAGCCGGCGCAGCAGCGCCTCGGCGATCCCGGCGAGCTGCCCGACCTGCTCGGGCTCCAGCGCGTCGATGACGTGCTCACGCACGGCGCGGACGTGCCCGGGCGCGGCGGCCACCACCGCGGCAAGCCCGCCGTCGGTGAGCCGGGCGTCGGTGGCCCGGCGGTCCTCGGGGCAGGGCGTGCGCTCGACGAGACCGCGCTCCTCGAGGCGGCGCACGACGTGCGAGAGCCGCGGCAGCGTGGCGTTGGTGCGCTGGGCGAGGGCGGTCATCCGCAGCGTGCGACCCGGCGCCTCGGAGAGCTGGGAGACGACCATGTAGTCGAAGTGGGTCATGGCAGCGTCGCGCCGCAGCTGGGCGTCGAGCGTGCCGGGAAGTAGCTCGAGGACCGCCACGAGCCGCAGCCAGGCCCGCATCTCCGACTCGTCGAGCCACCGCACGTCGTCCGGTGCCGCGTCCTCGCCCCCGCTCATGCGCTCATCCTTCCCCCAAATAGTTGCAGGAACAACTTTGTGGGCTAGCCTGTTAGTTGTAGATACAAGCATCTACCAGAAAGGCCCATCCATGTCCGTCCAGGCCGTCCGCCTCAACCACGCCGTGCTCTACGTCTCCGACCTCGAGCGCAGCATCGCCTTCTACTCCGAGGTCCTCGGCATGGAGGTCGCCGCCCGCGAGCCGCGCGCCAACGCCGCGTTCCTGCGGCTCGTGCGCTCGGGCAACCACCACGACCTCGGCCTGTTCGGCGTGGGCGCGCGGCCGCCGCGCCCCCGCGGTTCCCTCGGGCTCTACCACCTCGCCTGGCAGGTCGACGCGATCGAGGACCTCGAGGCCGCGCGGATGCTGCTCGCCGAGCGCGACGCCTACACCGGTGAGTCGAGCCACGGCGCCACGAAGAGCATCTACGGCATCGATCCCGACGGCAACGAGCTGGAGGTCATGTGGATGCTGCCGCGCGCGGCCTGGGGCGAGTACGAGGACACCGCTCCCATCGAGCGGCTCGACCTGCCCGGCGAGATCCGTCGCTGGGGCGGCGTCGCCACCGGCTCGGAGCTGCGTCCGGTCGAGGCCACGCGGTGAGCCCTGCTCCGACCGACACCCACGGCACCCTGCCCGCGCCGGTCGTCGCGCGCGTGGGTGGGGGCCGGACCGACCGGCCGCTCGTGGTGCTGCTGCACGGCCGGGGTGCCGACGAGTCCACGGTGGTCGCGCTCGGGGAGGCGCTCGAGACGGCGCTGCCCGGCCGGGCGGAGTACGCCGCGGTCCGGGCGCCCCTGGCGGAGGGGGCCGGCTTCGCGTGGTTCGCCAACCGGGGCATCGGCCGGCCGCTCCCGGAGTCCCTGCGCAGCACGATGGACTGGTTCCGGACCTGGGCCGACCAGGCGGGCGAGCGCCCGGTGGTCCTCGTGGGGTTCAGCGGAGGTGCCGCCTTCGCCGGCGGCCTGGCGCTCGACGACCCCGCGCGGTGGACCGGGCTGGCGGTGCTCCTCGGGACCCTGCCGTTCGACGCCGGGGTCACGACCGAGGCCGGTCGACTCGAGGGGCTGCCGGTCCTGGTGGCCCAGGGCGAGGAGGACCGGGTCATCCCGGCCGAGCTGCTGGCCCGCACGTGGGAGTACCTCCGCGGCACCTCCGGCGCCCGGACCACCAGCCACCGCGACGCCGGCGGCCACCTGCTGACAGCCGGCACCGTGCGGGCGCTGGTCGGCTGGCTGGACGAGGTGCTGGGCCAGGACGTGGACGGCTCCCGCGGCGCGACCTCCGCCGCGCCGGCGGGCTCGTGACCCCCGGCGAAGCAGCCGCGACGCTGCGTGCCGCGCGGGTGGAGGGTCGCACCCTGGAGCCGTTCACCGACGAGCACCCCGATCTCGACGAGGCCTGGGGGTACGCCGTCCAGCAGGTCGACCTCGCGGAGCGGCTGCGCGCCGGGGAGCGGAGGGTCGGAGCCAAGCTCGGTCTGACCAGCGAGGCCAAGCAGCAGCGGATGGGAGTGCGACGCCCCGTGGTCGGGTTCCTCACCGACGCGATGCGGCTCCCCGAGGGTCGGCTCGACGTGGGTCGCTGGGTGCAGCCGCGGGTCGAGCCCGAGGTCGCGTTCCTGACCAGCCGCCGGATCGACCGGGCCCTCGGACCGACCGAGCTGCCGTCGTACGTCGCGGGCGTGGCGGTGGCGGCCGAGGTGCTCGACTCGCGGTGGACCGGCTACCGGTTCCGGCTGGCCGACGTGCTGGCGGACGCCACGAGCGCGGCCGGGTTCGTGCTCGGGAGCGGGGTGCACGACCTCGCGACGGTCGGCGACCTGGCCGCCCTGCGCGGGGAGGTCCGGGTCGACGGACAGGTGGTCGAGCGCGCGACCGGGGCGGCCGTGCTGGGCGACCCGTTGCGGGCGCTCGTCCTGCTGTCCGAGCACCTGGCCGCGCACGGGGTGGCGCTGCCCGCGGGGTCGTGGGTGCTGGCCGGGGCGCTCACCGACGCGGTGCCGCTCGTCGCGGGTCGCCGCTACGAGCTCGAGCTCGAGGCCCTGGGGACGATCCGGCTCGACGCGCGCTGAGGCACGGCTAGGAGTCCGACTCCACCGGACCCTCGACCACGGCGGCGCCGAGCCGGTGCCGCTCCCCGAGCTCGCGGTAGTAGCCGGCGTTGGTGTCGATCCACACCTGCGAGCTGGTGCCCTCCACCGGCTTGAGCGGCTTGCAGGGGGTCCCGGTGGCGACCATGCCGCCCGGCAGCTCGGTGCCGGGGGTCACGACCGACCCGGCGCCGACCAGGGTGCCGGGCCCGACGACCGAGCCGTCGAGCAGCGTGCTGCCGTTGCCGACCAGCGCCCGCTCGCCGACCTCGCGCCCGTGCACCACGCAGGAGTGGCCGACCGTGGCGTGGGGCCCGACGGTGAGCACCTCGCCGGGGGCGGCGTGCAGGACGGAGTTGTCCTGGATGTTCGAGCCCTCCCGCACGACGATCGTGCAGATGTCGCCGCGCAGGACCGCGCCGTACCAGATGCTCGCGCCGGCCTCGACCGTCACGTCACCGATCAGCGTGGCGGTCACGGCGACGAAGGCCTCGGGGTGCACGACGGGGCGCTTGCCCTCGAACTCGACGATGTTCACGGTCGGCATCCTGCCAAGCGGCCTCACGCCGACCCGGTCGTGGTCCGCGCGACGTCCGCACACTGGGCGGGGTCGTCGCTGAACGGCAGGTGCCCGCAGCCGGGCATGTCGACGTGCCGCGCCCCGGGGAGGACCTTCCTGGCCCGTCTGCTCTGGGCGCGGTGCCACAGCACCACGTCCCGGGTGCCCCACGCGATGGTCACCGGCACCGCGGCGAGGCCGCCGGGGTCGCGGGAGGACCGCACCAGGTCGTAGTCGCCGAAGCTGTCGCGTGCCGCCGCGAACGAGGAGGCGTCTGGAGGAGATCAAGTGCGTGGAGACGCAGGTGCACCAGCTCGAGCGCATGCTCGGCATGCCCTACGAGCACGACGACGCCGAGATGACGATGCAGAAGGTCAACGCCTGGCGGGCGGTGCACAGCCAGGGCCGCGGGCTCTACTCCGTCCTCTACGAGCACCTCGACGACTTCGAGGACCGGGTGGTCCGCGAGGGCGAGTTCATGTCCAACACGCTGCTGGGCTGGAACTTCGGCGACGGGCACCTCAACGACGAACGCCTCGTGGCGGCCGTGCAGAAGCGGCTGCAGCTCCAGCCGGGTGACCTGGTCATGGTCTACTGCGAGTCCCAGCCGACCCCGTGGCGCCACGGCCGACCACGGGAGTACCGCGTGATCGATGCAGCACTCGGCACCGTGGACCGAGGCACCTGGGACGTGCGCGACTGCGTCGCCACCCAGCCCTGGCTGCCCGACGGCCCGATCCCGCTCCAGGTCACCTGGTCGGCTCCCGGCTTCGTACGCCGCCAGACGCTGACCCGCGGGTCGACGAGCGGCCAGGAGCAGCCCGCGTGACGAGCGCCGTCGTGGTCGGCAGCGGGCCCAACGGGCTGGCCGCCGCCATCCGCCTGGCCCAGGCCGGGCTCGAGGTCACCGTCCTGGAGGCGCACGAGCGCCCCGGGGGCGGCACCCGCACCGACGACCGGCTCACCGTCCCCGGGCTGGTGCACGACGTGTGCGCCGGCTTCCACCCGACCGGGGTGGCCTCGCCGTTCTTCGCCTCCCTCGACCTGGGCCGCCACGGCCTGCGCTGGCTGTGGCCGGAGATCGACCTGGCGCACCCGCTCGACGACGGTCGCGCCGCGCTCGCCGCCCGCGACATGGACCGCTCGGTCGCCAGCCTCGGCCGCGACGGCGCCCGGTGGCGACGGATCTTCGAGCCGATCGTGCGCCACTTCGACGACCTCGTCGCCGACGTGTTCCAACCGGTCGTGCACGTGCCGCAGCACCCCGTCACCCTGGGCCGCTTCGGCCTCAAGGCTGCGATGCCCGCGACCTGGCAGGCGGCCCGCTTCGCCGACGAGCCGGCCAAGGCGCTGCTCACCGGCGTGGCCGCGCACAAGTTCGGCACCCTGACCGGGCCGCTCGGGTCGTCCGTCGGTTACCTGCTCGCGGGCGCCGCGCACGCGGTCGGGTGGCCGGTCGCCGAGGGCGGCACCGAGTCGATCACCCGGGCCCTGCTGGCCGAGCTCGCCTCGCTCGGCGGGACGGTCCGCAGCGGCGTACGCGTGCGGTCGCTCGACTCGGTCGCCGAGCTGGCCGGGCTGGACCGACGGCCCGACGTGGTCGTCCTCGACACCTCGCCCGCAGGGGCGCTGGAGATCGTCGGCGACGCCCTGCCGTCACGTGTTCGCCGGGCCTTCGAGCGCTTCGACTACGGCCCGGCGGCGTACAAGGTGGACTTCGCCGTCGAGGGTGGGATCCCCTGGACGAACCCCGACTGCGGGCGGGCGGGCACGTTGCACCTCGGCGGCTCGGCCCGCGAGATCGTGACGGTCGAGGCAGCGACCGCGCGCGGCGAGATGCCCGAGCGGCCCTTCGTGCTGCTGGGCCAGCAGCACGTCGCCGACCCTGCGCGCGCGGTTGGGTCGGTCGTCCCCGTCTACGCCTACGCACACGTCCCGCACGGGTACGCCGGGGACGCGACCGAGGCCGTCACCGCGCAGATCGAGCGCTTCGCCCCCGGGTTCCGCGAGCGGGTCGTCGCGACGAAGGTGTGGACCCCCGCGGACTGGGATGCCTACAACCCCAACTACGTCGGTGGCGACATCTCCGCCGGCGCCAACACCTGGACCCAGATCGCGATGCGGCCGCGCCCGGCGCTGGACCCCTACTCCCTCGGTGTCCCGGGGGTCTACCTCTGCTCCTCGGCCAGCCCGCCGGGCGGCGGCGTGCACGGGATGGCCGGGTTCAACGCGGCCGAGTCGGCGCTGCGTCGGCTGCGCTGACTCCCGCTTCCTCCCGGAGCGGCTCAGCCCACGTCCGGCTTCTCGGGTGCCCCGGAGGAGGCGTCGTCGCGGCTGAAGAACGAGATCCGGCCGTTGGCCTCGAGCACCGCGACCTCGACCTCGCCGAGGTCGCGGATGCCCTGCTCGCGGGCCGCGGCCAGCAGGTCGGCGTGGGCCAGCCGCTGGCGCCGCATCACCGACGTCAGCGGCTCGCCGTCGCGCACGACCAGCTCGGGGCGGCCGGTGACGACGTCGCGCAGCCGCGGGAAGCGCCACTGCGTCCACGACAGCACGACGGTGAGCACCGCGAAGGTCGAGACCGCTAGCAGCCCACCGGTCACCGAGAAGTCCTGCTGGGTCACCGCCTGCTGCACCAGGTCGCCCATCGTCACGTAGAGCAGCAGCTCGAAGGTCGACAGCTCGCCCAGCGTCGTGCGCCCCACGGCGCGGGTCAGCACCCACAGGAACACGAAGACCACGACGGCCCTCAGGACGATCTCCACGGCCGGCCCCTCCTGGCTCGTGACGGCCCGCTCACGGCAGCAGGCCCGTGCTGAAGTCGAGGCCGACGAGGACCTCCTCGCCGCTGCGGACGGCGACGGTGCCCGCGGACCCCTGCCGGCTGGCGGGCTGGATGTAGGCGTCGTACGCGACGACCAGCACGTCGCCGGACGGCGGCGGCTCGAACTCCAGGAAGAGCGTCTGGGCGTCGCGGTAGCTCGCGCTCGGCTCGGGGCGGAAGCCCTGGGTCTCGTAGAGGTCGAAGTAGGTCCCCGTGACCCCGAGGACGACCGGGCCCTCGAAACCGCCGCGCCGGGTCACGGTGACCTCCCACGGCACGTCGAGCCCCGCGCGCGAGAGACGGGCGTGCAGCAGCGACAGCGTCCACCGGCCGTCGGCACTGGTGGCGGTCACCCGCTCGGTGCGGTCCCCCAGCAGGCCCAGCAGCGCGGCGAGCATCCCCAACGCGAGCAGGCCGACGAACCCACGGCGCAGCCACAGCGCCGTCGTACCCCCCGAGCGGCCCTCGAGGCCCTCCAGCGTCGCGGTCGACATGTCTTCCTCCTCGCACCGACACTGCTCGCGCCGACCGACGCGGTGACACGCCCGCGCGGGTGAAGGCCCGGAACCGTACGCGTCGGAGCGCGGCCGGCGGGTACCCGTGCGGCATGACCCAAGGCCACCACCCGCGCAAGGCACTCGTCACCGGCTCCTCCTCCGGCATCGGCCGTGCAACGGCCCTGCTGCTGGCGACCGAAGGCTTCGACGTCGTCGTCACCTCCCACGAGGACGACCCGGCCGCACAGGAGACCGCCTCGATGGTGCGCGAGCGCGGGTCCACGGCCCACGTCCTTCCCTACGACGCTGCTTCGCCCGCCGCAGGGGAGGTCGTGGACGGCGCGATCGAGGTGCTCGGCGGGTTGGGCGTGCTGGTCAACGTGGCGGGCACCGGGCACGGCAGCCGCGTCGTCGACACGGACCTCGAGACCTGGCGCCGGGTGCTGGCCGCTGACCTCGACGGCCCGTTCCTCACCTGCCGCCGCGCGGCCCGGCACCTCGTCGAGCAGGGCCACGGTGGGCGCATCGTCAACGTCAGCAGCGTCCACGAGCGGCTGCCCCGCTACGGCGCCGGGGCCTACTGCGCGGCCAAGGCAGGGCTCGGCGGGCTGAGCCAGGTCCTCGCCCTCGAGCTGGCCGAGCACGGCATCACCGTCAACTCCGTCGCCCCCGGTGAGATCGCCACCGACATGACGGGCATGGCCACCGAGGACGCCTTCCACGAGGAGCGGCCCGGCAACCCGCTCGGCCGCCCGGGCCACGTCAACGAGGTCGCCTCGGTGATCGGCTTCCTGTGCTCACCGAGGGCGTCCTACGTCACCGGGTCCACGTACGTCGTCGACGGCGGCCTGTCGCTGATGGCCGCGCACGGCCACGACGCGGCCGAGGGTTGGCGCGACGCCTGAGCAACGACCCGCGCCCCAGGCGACGAGAGCCCCGGACCGTCCCGGTCCGGGGCTCTCGTGACGCTGGCGGTGGCGGTGGGATTTGAACCCACGGTGGGTTTGACCCCACACATCATTTCGAGTGATGCACCTTCGGCCGCTCGGACACGCCACCGCGGGTGAATGTACCGGAGCGGGTCGGAGCGGGAGAAATCAGTCGTCGCGCTGGGCAGCGAAGAAGTCGGCGAGCAGCGCGGCCGACTCCTCGGCCAGCACGCCGGCGAGCACCTCGGGGCGGTGGTTGAGGCGGCGGTCGCGCACGACGTCCCAGAGGCTGCCGACCGCGCCGGCCTTCTCGTCGTACGCCGCGAACACGACGCGGTCGACCCGGCTGAGCACGGCCGCGCCGGCGCACATGGTGCACGGCTCGAGGGTGACCACGAGGGTGCAGCCGGTGAGCCGCCACTCCCCGCGCGCCCGGGCGGCCTCTCGCAGCGCGACCACCTCGGCGTGGCCGGTGGGATCGGCGTCGGCCTCGCGGACGTTGCGACCGCGGCCGAGCACCCTGCCGTCGGCGTCGAGGATCAGTGCACCGATCGGGACGTCGCCGGTCGCGAGCGCGGCGCGCGCCTCGGCGAGGGCGGCCCGCATCGGGTCCGCCCAGTCGGCAGGCCTCAGGACTCGGCCCTCAGTGCTCGGCCCTCGTGCCGACGGCCCCGACACCCACGGCCCTCACGCGGAGGCCAGCCCTGCGACGTCGTCGAACTGCTCGCCGAACCCGATCAGCCGCGCCACGTCGGAGAGCACCTCGTCGGGGTAGGCGTCGGGGTCGTCGAGCAGCTCCTCCAGCGCGTCCTCGCTGACCCCGAGGTCGGCCAGCAGGCCGAGGTCGCCGGCCGGCTCGTCCTCGTCGCGCTCGTCGCGCTCGTCGAGGTCGTCGGGGTCGATCTCGTCGAGGAGGTCGATCACGGTCTCGGCGAGGTCCCAGTCCTCGGCGGCGCTGGCGTCCGAGAGCAGCACCCTCGTCCGCTCCCCCTCGACCCGCACGATCACGAAGAAGTCCTCGTCGACCGAGACCAGCCCGATCGCCCCGGTGTCCCCGCCGAGGCGGCGCAGCGCGTCGGCCAGCAGCTCGACGTCCTCGCAGTGCTCGAGGGTCACCTCCTGCACGACCCAGCGTCCACCCTGGCGGTACGCCGCCACGGCGAGGTCGACGTCGTCGAGCTGCGTGGTGGTCTCGTCCATGTGGTCTCCCTGGACCCGGTGCGGGCCCGCGGCCCACGTGGAGGTGGTGCGTGTGCAGGTGTGGCGCTGGCCCGGTGGAGCCGTCGTGCAGGCACCAGCGTGGCAGACGTCCCACCCACGGCCAACCCCCTTCGCCCGTGGGCACTCCCACAGGCGGCGGGGTCCTAGGCTGGGTGCCATGCGCACCCAGGTCGTGGACCACCCGCTCGTCACCCACAAGCTCACGACGCTGCGCGACGAGCGCACCGACTCCCCGACCTTCCGCGCGCTCACCGACGAGCTGGTCGCGCTGCTGGCCTACGAGGCCACCCGCCACGTGCGGGTCGAGCCGGTCGAGATCCGCACCCCGGTCGCGGCCGCCACCGGCGTACGCCTGGCCTCGCCCAAGCCGCTGGTCGTCCCCATCCTGCGCGCCGGGCTGGGAATGCTCGACGGGTTCATGCGGCTGCTGCCCACCGCCGAGGTGGGCTTCCTCGGGATGGTGCGCAACGAGGACACCCTCGAGGCCTCGACGTACGCCGAGCGGCTGCCCGACGACCTCTCCGGCCGCCAGTGCTACGTCCTGGACCCGATGCTCGCCACCGGCGGCACCCTCGCCGCGGCGATCCGCTTCCTCACCGACCGCGGCGCCGACCACATCACCGCGATCTGCCTGCTCGCCGCCCCCGAGGGCTGCGAGCGCCTCGCCGCCGACCTCGAGGGCCTCGAGGTCCCCGTCACCGTCGTCACCGCCGCCATGGACGAGAGGCTCAACGAGAAGGGCTACATCGTGCCCGGACTCGGCGACGCCGGCGACCGGTTGTACGGCGTCGCGGGCTGAGGGTGCGCTCGTGTGAGGTTCAGCGGGGCGCCGCTGCACCTTGCGGCGTACCCACGCAGCTGCATCGGGGGACCGTGAGCTTCAGCGGGGCGCCGCTGAACCTCACGCTCCGCCGCTGGACCTCACGGCGGAGAAGCCCTACAGCCCCTTCGCGGCCGCCAGCAGCTTGGTGAGCGACTCCTTGGCGTCCCCGAAGAGCAGGGTCGTGCGGGGGTCGAAGAGCAGCTCGTTCTCGATGCCGGCGAACCCGGGACGCATGGAGCGCTTGAGGAAGACCACCTGCTGGGCCTGGTCGACGTCGAGGATCGGCATGCCGTAGATCGGGGCCGAGGGCGTGGTGCGGGCGGCGGGGTTGACGACGTCGTTGGCGCCGACGACGAGGACGACGTCGGTGTGCTTGAACTCGCCGTTGATGTCGTCCATCTCGACCAGCTGCTCGTAGGGCACCTGGGCCTCGGCGAGGAGCACGTTCATGTGGCCGGGCATCCGGCCGGCGACGGGGTGGATGGCGTAGTCGACCCGGGTGCCGCGTGCCTGCAGCACCTCGACCAGCTCGCGCAGGGTGTGCTGGGCCTGGGCGACGGCCAACCCGTAGCCGGGGACGATGATGACGCGGTCGGCATACCCCAGCAGGATCGCGACGTCCTCGGGCCCGGCCGAGCGGACCGGGCGGTCGGAGGCCTCGCCGGCACCGAGGGTGGAGCCGCCGCGCAGCGCCCCGAAGAGGATGTTGGGCACCGAGCGACCCATCGCACGGGCCATCAGCAGGGTGAGGAACGTGCCGGAGGCGCCGACGAGCGTGCCGGCGACGAGCAGCACCACGTTGGAGAGCACGTAGCCGCCGGCGGCGACGGTCAGCCCGGTGAAGGCGTTGAGCAACGAGATCACGATCGGCACGTCCGCGCCGCCGACCGGCAGCACCAGCAGGACGCCGACGATCAGGCCGAGCACGGCGAGGCCGACGCCGATCCCGAGCGTCGCGTTCGTGACCGTGAGCACGCCCAGGGCCAGCGACGCCAGGATCGCGGCACCGAAGACCAGCGGGAGCCCGGCGAAGACCACGGGTCGCGAGGTCATGAGCTCCTGGAGCTTGGCGAACGTGATGACGGAGCCCGCGAAGGAGACCGACCCGACCAGGACGGTGAAGGCGGTCGCGGCGAGCACGAAGGACTCGACGTCGGCCGCGTCGGAGAGGTGCAGCAGCTCGTCGAGCTCCAGCAGCGCGACCAGCGCCGCTGCCCCGCCGCCGACGCCGTTGAACAGCGCGACCATCTGCGGCATCTGGGTCATCTGCACCCGGCGCGCGCCGAGCGCGCCCACGAGGGAGCCGACCACGATCGCGCCGACGATGAGCGGCACGTGGTCGAGGTCGAGGTAGGTGAAGGGCAGCACCACCGCGACGACCGCGGCGGCCGCGCCGACGAGGTTGCCGGTGCGCGCGGTCCGCGGGCCCGAGAGGCCCTTGAGGGCGAGGATGAACCCGACGGCGCAGAGCAGGTAGACCAGCTGCGCCCAGGTGGGGACGGCGCTCACCGGCCCGCCCCCTCGTCGGCGGCCGCGGGCGCCTTGCGGCGGACGAACATCTGGAGCATCCGGTCGGTGACCACGAACCCACCGACCAGGTTGACCGCGGCCAGCACGATCGCGACCAGGCCGACGACCAGCGCGACGGTGGACTCGGTCTGACCGGTGACGAGCACCGCACCGAGCAGGATGATCCCGTGGATCGCGTTGGCCCCCGACATGAGCGGGGTGTGCAGCGTCGAGGACACCTTCGAGATGACCTCCACGCCCACGAACACGCTGAGCACGAAGATCGTCAGCCAGACCATGCCGTCGTCCACGACTAATCCCCCTCCACCGATCCGCCGGTCGGCCCCTCGAGCAGCAGCCGGGTGGGCTCGTGCCGCACGACGCCGTCGTGGGTGACGCAGGCGCCGTCGACGATCTCGTCGTCGAGGTCGAGGACCAGCTCTCCCTCGCGCGTCATGAGGGTCAGCAGGCTCAGCACGTTCTGCGCGTAGAGCCGCGAGGCCGGGCCCGGCATCTGCGCGGCGACGTTGCGCCCGCCCCACACCTGGGCCCGCCCGATCGCGACGATCTCACCCGCCACCGACCCCTCGACGTTGCCGCCGGAGTCGGCGGCCAGGTCCACCACGACCGACCCGGGGCTCATCGCCTCGACCATCTCCCGCGTGACCAGCACCGGGGCCGTGCGCCCGGGCACCGCGGCGGTGGTGATCAGCCCGTCGGCCGCGGCGACGTACGGCGCCAGCAGCTGCTTCTGGAGGGCGGCGCGCTCCTCGGACATCTCCCGCGCGTAGCCGCCGGCTCCCTCGAGGGTGGGCAGGTCGAGCTCGATGGCGTGCGCCCCCATGGAGCGGATCTCCTCCGCGGCGGCGGCGCGCACGTCGTACGCCTTCACGACGGCGCCGAGGCGACGAGCGGTGGCGATGGCCTGGAGGCCGGCGACCCCGGCGCCCAGGACGACGACCTGGGCCGGCGGCACAGTGCCGGCCGCGGTCATGTTGAGCGGGAAGAACCGGCGCAGCAACCCGGCGCAGACGACCGCGCAGCGGTAGCCGCTGACCAGCGACTGCGACGAGAGCGCGTCCATCGACTGGGCCCGCGAGATCCGCGGCACCAGCTCCATGGCGATCGCGGTGGTGCCGAGGTCGCGGTGGTCGCGGACCAGGTCGAGCTCGGCGGCCGTGGGCAGGAAGGAGACGGTGACCGCGCCGGCGCGGAGGCGCCGGAGGGTGTCGCGGGACAGCGGCTGCACCGAGCAGACCAGGTCGGCCTCCGGGAACGGGTCGTCCGCGAGGAGCGCCCCGGCGGCGGCGTACTCCTCGTCCTCGTGGAGGGCCCCGAGCCCGGCACCGGTCTCGACGACGACCTCGTGCCCGAGCGCGGCCAGCTTCCCGACGAGCTCGGGCACCATCGCGACCCGGGTCTCACCCTCGCGCGTCTCCCGCGCGACTACGACTCGCATGCGCACCTCCTCCGGCCAACCTAGGGCCTCGCGGAGGCCAGGGGGCCCGCACGCGCCGGGGACCGGTGCCGCGGGGATGCGGACGCCGGGGTGGGCTCGGCCCGGATCCGGGCTCAGGCGATGCCGGCGCCCAGCGCCGAGCCGACCGCGAAGGTCACCACCATGGCGAAGACGCCGCCACCGACGTTGCGCGCCACGGCTCGTCCCGGCGGGCCGTAGCCCAGCCGGGCGCTGGCCCAGCCGGTGACCGCGAGGGCCACGGCGACCGCGACCATCGTGACCGGGACGCGCAGGTCGGGACCGAAGAGCACGATCGTCAGCAGGGGCAGCAGCGCTCCGAGGAAGAAGGAGATCATCGAGGCCCAGGCCGCGTGCCAGGCGTTGGTGACCTCGCTGGGGTCGATGCCCAGCTCGGCCTCGGCGTGCGCGGCCAGCGCGTCGTGGGCGGTGAGCTCGACGGCGACCTGCTGGGCCAGCTCGGGCGAGAGGCCCTTGTCGACGTAGATCTGGGCGAGCTCGGCGAGTTCCTCCTCCGGCTCCTCGACCAGCTCGCGGCGCTCCTTGTCCAACAGCGCCTTCTCGGAGTCGCTCTGGGTGCTGACCGAGACGTACTCACCGGCCGCCATGCTCAGCGCACCGGCCACCAGGGCGGCGGTGCCGGCGATCAGGATGGCCGAGCGGTCGGTCGTCGCGCCGGCGACACCGACCACCAGGCCGGCGGTCGACACGATGCCGTCGTTGGCGCCCAGCACACCGGCACGCAGCCAGTTCAGGCGCGAGCGGATGCCGGTGTCGTGCGGCTCGTCGTCGTGCTGCTGCGGGTCGACGTCGGCGGGGTTGAACGAGATCGGCTCAGTGGTCACAGGACGATCCTGTCCCGTGACCACCGAGCCGACAACGAAGGTGAGGCTGCGCTCAGAGACCCAGGTCTCTGCCGATGAGCTCCTTCATGATCTCATTGGAGCCGGCCCAGATCTTGGAGACGCGGGCGTCGCGCCAGGCGCGGGCCACGCGGTACTCGTTCATGAAGCCGTAGCCGCCGTGCAGCTGGACGCAGTGGTCGAGCACGTCGTTCTGGACCTGCGAGGACCACCACTTGGCCTTGGCCGCGTCGACGGGGGTCAGCTCGCCCTTGTCGTGGGCGATGACACAGGTGTCGATGTAGGCCTCGGCGACCTCGATGGAGGTGAACAGCTCGGCCAGCAGGAACTTGTTGTGCTGGAAGGTGCCGATCGGGGCGCCGAAGGCCTTGCGGTCCTTGGTGTACTGCAGCGTCTCGACGAGGATCTGCTTGGCGTGCGCGACGTTGGAGATCGCGCAGCCCAGGCGCTCCTGCGGGAGCTTCTGCATCATCGCGATGAAGCCGCCGCCGAGCTCACCCAGCACGTGTTCCTCGGAGAGCCGGACGTCCTCGAAGAACAGCTCGGCGGTGTCGGACTCGTCCTGGCCGACCTTGTCGAGCTTGCGACCGCGCGAGAAGCCGGGGGCGTCGGAGGGGATCGCGAACAGCGAGATGCCGCGCGCGCCCTTCTCGGGGTCGGTGCGCACCGCGGTGATGATGAGGTCGGCGGAGTAGCCGTTGGTGATGAAGGTCTTGGAGCCGTTGATGACCCAGTCGTCGCCGTCCTTGACCGCGGAGGTCTTCAGCGCCGCGAGGTCGGAGCCGCCGGAGGGCTCGGTCATGCCGATGGCCAG
>CAEZYQ010000026.1_pt1 | contig 48288 bp, 47 predicted proteins | sample 7265561 | NCBI WGS metagenome assembly CAEZYQ01 (sample SAMEA6813939, study PRJEB35770) | uncultured Nocardioides sp. | biome: Freshwater; feature: Freshwater reservoir; material: water | place: Czech Republic | collected 2017-04-14 | depth 30m m | reverse complement strand
GGTCGCCGTGGAGGAGCGGGCCGCCGCCGAGGCGCTCGCCGCCGAGCAGGCCCGGCTCGCCGAGGAGGCCGCCGCCGCCCGGACGGCCGCCGAGCAGACCGCCGCCGAGGCCGTGGAGGCCCGCGCCGTCGCCGAGGCCGACGCCCAGGAGCACGCCCGACTCGCTGCGGAGGCGGTCGCCGACCGCGAGGCTGCCGAGCGTCGTACGTCGGAGGCGCTGGCGCGTCTCGAGGAGCAGGTCGCCGCCCGCGAGGCCGCCGAGGCGAAGCTGGTCGAGGCGATCACCGCCCGCGCAGACGCGGAGGAGGCCGCCAGCCAGCGCGGCATCGACCGGCAGTCGGTCGAGGCGTCCGTGCGGCACCAGGCCGAGATCGCCGAGGCCGAGATCGCCGCCCGACTCGAGGCCGAGCGGCGCGCCACCGAGCTCGCCGTCGCCCTCGCCGAGGCGCGCGAGGAGCTGCTCGAGGGGTCGGGGAAGCACAAGCGGTTCTCGCTCGGCGCCACCACCGGCTCGATCCCCCGGATCACCGCGGAGCTGGCCTCGGAACCCCCGGCGGCTCCGTTCTCCGCCCCGGCCCCGGCGGCAGCCGCGGCCCCGGCGTCAGAGGCTGCTTCCTCCTCCACAACTGCGCCCGCGACGACCGGCCCCGTCGCGGTGGCCGCTCCCCCGCACCGGGTGCCCCTGGTCGCAGGCGGTCTGGCCGTGGTCGGCGCGCTGGCCGGCGGCGGGCTGCTCGCGGCCGGCCTGGGAGGTGCGCGCGTGGGTGGCGGGCTGCTGCTGCTCGCGCTGCTGCTGCTCTTCGTGGCCGCCCGCTCCCGGCGTACGACGGCGCACGTCACCATCGACGACCACGGCGTCGTCGACATCCGCTCCGGCGAGACCCACCACCGCTTCGACGTCTACGACGCCTCCACCGAGCTCGAGGTCGTGGGCGAGCCGAGGCAGCGCGGCTGGCAGGTGCGGTTCCTGCGCCGGGCGCTGCCGCCCGTGGTGGTCGATGCCTCCATGGTGGAGCCCGAGGCGTTCCTGCGGGAGCTGCGCCGGTGGCGGCCGGGGTTGTGAGGCCCGTCGCGGGATAGTCCGAACGAAAAGTCACCCTCAGCTCGAGCTGAGGGTGAGATCGAGTTCGGAGTAACCCGGCCGGGCCCCGGACTCAGTGCAGCCCGGCCCGGACCGCCTCGACGACCTCGGCCACGGCGGCCGGCGCGGAACGCCCGGCGCCGGTGACGTTGAAGAACCCGTGGATGGCGTCCTCGAAGCGGCGCATCGTCACGGGCACACCGGCCTTCTCCAGCAGCCGGGCGTAGTGCTCGCCCTCGTCGCGCAGCGGGTCGAAGCCGGCGGTGCAGAGGTAGGCGGGGGCCAGGCCCTCGGGGAGGTCGGCGTACGCCGGGGACAGCCGCGGGTCGCGCAGGTCGGTGCCGGGCCCGACGTAGGCCTCGTTGGCGCGGTCCATGTAGGCCTTCGAGAGGTAGAAGCCCTCGCGGAACAGGTGCAGCGACCGGTTGTCCGGGTCCTCGTCGCGGGCGCTGTCTGTGGCCGGGTAGACCAGCAGCTGCAGGCGGCACGGCAGCCCGGTGCGCGCGGCGTGGATGGCGGTCGCGGCGGCGAGGTTGCCGCCCGCGGAGTCGCCACCGACACCGATCCGGTCGGGGTCGGCCCCGAGCTCGCGGGCGTGGTCGCAGGCCCAGTGGTAGGCCGCCTCCGCGTCGTCGTGCGCCGCCGGGAACTGGTGCTCCGGCGCCAGCCGGTAGTCCACCGCGAGCACCCGCACACAGGCACGCTCGGCCAGCACCCGGCACGGGGCGTCGTGGGTGTCGAGGTCGCCGACGTAGAACCCGCCGCCGTGGAAGAACACCAGCAGCGGCTCGCCGCCGGCGCTGGAGGTCGGGACGTAGAGCCGCGCCGGCATCCCCGCCGCGGTCACGTCGCGCACCTCGCCGATCGGCTGGTCGCCACCGGCCATCCCGGCCTCGTGGCGGGTCGCGGCACGGGCCTCCTCCAGCGGCAGGGACTCCGCGGTAGGAATCCGGGCGACCTTCTTCAGCCGCAGCAGCAGCTGGGTGTCGGTGGCCAGCTGCTGGCCGTCCAGCACGACCGGCGCACCGGCCAGGCGGCGCTGGACCGGCTCGGGCAGACCGAGGCTGGTGACGAGGAGGCGACGCTCGACGGCGTCGCGGACACGGGCGAGGGCGCTCACGTGCGGGACAGTAGCCCGCCGTCGTACGCCGTGGGAGGGGTCTCGGGGGGCGGCGTACGCCGGTGGGCGGGTCTCGCGGCTCGGCGCCGGCGCGCCTCCCACCTCGACCACCGCGCGAGCCGGGCGCTGACCCCGGCCGGGTGACACCCGCCGTTCACCCAGCGGTGGGAGACTCGGGGCATGTCCGCCGAGATCGTCCCGACCCGCGAGGAGAGCAATCCCGACGGCGCTCCGGAGGAGTCCTTCGACGTCGAGCCCCCCTACGTCCCCGACCACGAGGCGCTGGCCGAGGTCGAGGAGTTCGAGGACCGCTTCCTGGACCGCGAGGTGTCCTGGCTGCGGTTCAACCAGCGGGTGCTGGAGCTGGCCGAGGACCCGGACCTCCCGCTGCTGGACCGGGTGCGGTTCCTGGCGATCTTCACCAGCAACCTCGACGAGTTCTTCATGGTGCGGGTGGCCGGTCTGAAGCGGCGGATCGCGGCCGGGGTCGCGGTGAAGGCCGCGAGCGGCCTGATGCCGCGGGAGGTGCTGGAGCAGATCCTCACCACCACCGGTGAGCTCAGCCAGCGCCACGCCCGGCTCTTCCGCGACGAGATCGTGCCCGCGCTGAAGGCCGAGGACATCGAGATCGTGCGGTGGGCCGACCTGGACCGCGACGAGCAGAAGCAGTGCAAGCGGATGTTCAAGGAGCGGATCTTCCCGGTCCTCACCCCGCTGGCCGTCGACCCCGCCCACCCCTTCCCCTACATCTCGGGGCTCTCGCTCAACCTCGCGGTGCTGCTGAAGAACCCCAAGACCGAGAAGCAGCACTTCGCCCGCGTGAAGGTGCCGCCGATCTTCAGCCGCTTCGTCGCGCTCGGCGGCCACCGGTTCGTGCCGCTCGAGGACGTCATCGCCGAGCACCTCAACCGGCTCTTCCCCGGCATGGAGATCCAGCAGGTGCACTCCTTCCGGGTCACCCGCAACGAGGACCTCGAGGTCGAGGAGGACGACGCCGAGAACCTGCTCGCCGCGCTGGAGAAGGAGCTGCTGCGCCGCCGCTTCGGACCGCCGGTGCGCCTGGAGGTCGAGGAGCACATCGACCCCGCGGTGCTCGAGCTGCTGGTCAGCGAGCTCGGGGTCAGCGACGAGGAGGTCTACCGCCTCCCCGGGCCGCTGGACCTGCGCGGGCTGCACTCGATCGCCGACATCGGACGCGAGGAGCTGAAGTACCCCGCGTTCGTCCCCACCACCCACCACCGCCTCGCCGAGGTCGAGTCGGCGGCGCCGGTCGACGTCTTCAAGGCCGCGCGCCGCCACGACGTGCTGCTGCACCACCCTTATGACTCGTTCGCCACCTCGGTGCAGCGCTTCATCGAGCAGGCTGCCGCCGACCCGCACGTGCTGGCGATCAAGCAGACCCTCTACCGCACCTCCGGCGACTCCCCGATCATCGACGCCCTCATCGACGCCGCCGAGGCCGGCAAGCAGGTGCTGGTGATCGTCGAGATCAAGGCCCGCTTCGACGAGCAGGCCAACATCCGCTGGGCGCGCAAGCTCGAGCAGGCCGGCTGCCACGTCGTGTACGGCGTGGTGGGGCTCAAGACCCACTGCAAGCTCGCCATGGTGGTCCGCGACGAGGGCGCCTACCAGGGCGGGATCCGCCGCTACGCCCACATCGGCACCGGCAACTACAACCCCAAGACCTCGCGGATGTACGAGGACCTCGGCCTCATCACCACCGACGAGCGGATCACCGAGGACGTCGCCCACCTCTTCAACAACCTCTCGGGCTGGTCGCGCAACGCCTCGTACGCCGAGCTCCTGGTCGCCCCCGACTCGGTGCGCTCCGGGCTGGTCGAGGCCGTCCACGAGGAGATCGCCCACCACCGGGCCGGGCGGCCCGCGCGGATCCGGCTCAAGGCCAACTCCGTCGTCGACGAGGCCGTCATCGACGCCCTCTACCTCGCCTCGCGCGAGGGCGTGCCGGTCGAGCTGCTGGTCCGCGGTATCTGCGCCCTGCGCCCGGGGGTGCCCGGGCTCTCGGAGAACATCCGGGTCCGCTCGATCCTCGGGCGCTTCCTCGAGCACAGCCGGATCTTCTGGTTCGAGAACGGCGGGGAGCCGCAGGCGTGGATCGGCTCGGCCGACATGATGCACCGCAACCTGGACCGACGCGTCGAGGTGCTGGTGCGGCTGCCCGCGACCGAGTCGGTCGCCGAGGTCGGCGAGCTGCTCGATCTGGCCTTCGACGACCGGACCAGCGCCTGGGTCCTCGACCCGGACGGCACCTGGCACCGCAACGCCGGCGAGGTGCACCTGCAGGAGGAGCTGATCGAGCGGCAGCGGCGGCGGCGTACCGGCTCCTGAGAGGGCGGGCGTCGACGCCCACCCCCTGTGATCCACCTCCCGGACGCCTGACTTTCACTCGGCGGTCACCTGGGCCCTAGTCTGTCGGGCGGTCCCGTCGTCCGAGCTGAAGAGGTCCCCCGTGGGTCTGCGCTTCCGACCTGTCGAGCACGCCTTCTACGACATGTTCTCCGAGTCCGCCGCGCACCTGGTCACCGGTGCCGGGCTGCTGGCGGAGATTTTTACCGCCGGTGCAGACCACGAGAGCGTGGCCCAGCGGATGCGCGACGCCGAGCACGCCGCGGACGAGACGACCCACGACATCGTCAAGAAGGTGAACTCGACCTTCATCACGCCCTTCGACCGCGAGGACATCTACGCGCTGGCCTCCGGCCTCGACGACGTGATGGACATGATGGACGAGGCCGTGGACATGGTCCTGCTCTACGAGGTCAAGACCATGCCGGAGGCCTTCTCGGCCCAGGTCGAGCTGATCCGCCGCTGCGCCGAGATCACCGCCGAGGCGATGCCGCGGCTGCGGTCGATGAGCGAGCTCTCGGAGTACTGGATCGAGATCAACCGGCTCGAGAACGCCGGCGACAAGAACCACCGACGGATCCTGGCCGACCTGTTCTCCGGTGAGTACAAGGCCATGGAGGTCCTCAAGCTCAAGGACATCACCGCGGCCCTCGAGGGCGCGATCGACGCGTTCGAGAAGGTCGCGAACACGGTCGAGCAGATCGCCGTCAAGGAGTCCTGAGCGTGGAGCTGGCGATCATCGTCGCCGTCGTCGTCGTCGCTCTGGTCTTCGACTACACCAACGGCTTCCACGACGCCGCCAACGCGATCGCGACCTCGGTCTCGACGCGTGCCCTGACGCCCCGCGTGGCGCTGGCCATGGCCGCGATCATGAACTTCATCGGCGCCTTCCTCGGACAGAAGGTCGCCACCACGGTCTCGGACACGATCGACCCCGGGACGGGGTCGCACGCCCTCGTGATCGTGCTCGCCGGCCTGGTCGGCGCCATCGCGTGGAACCTCGTCACCTGGTGGTACGGCCTGCCCTCCTCCTCGTCCCACGCCCTCATCGGTGGGCTCGTGGGCTCGGCGGTCGCCGCGGGCGCCACGGCCAACTGGGACGTGGTGATCTCCAAGGTCGTCATCCCCATGCTGCTCTCGCCGCTGGTGGCCTTCAGCCTCGGCTTCGGCGTGATGTTCGCGATCATGTGGGGGTTCCGCCGCTCGCACCCCGCCAAGGCCCAGCGCGGCTTCAAGCTCGCGCAGACCGTCTCGGCCGCTGCCATGGCGCTGGGCCACGGCCTGCAGGACGCCCAGAAGACGATGGGCGTCATCTTCCTGGCGCTGCTCGCCGGCAACTACGTCCAGCCCGGCGACCCGCTGCCTTTCTGGGTGATCTTCTCGGCCGCGGCCGCCATCTCGCTCGGCACCTGGGCCGGTGGCTGGCGGATCATGCGCACCCTCGGGCGTCGCATCATCCACCTCGACCCGGCCCGCGGGTTCGCCTCCGAGTCGGTCGCCGCCTCGGTGCTCTACACGACGGCGTACGTCTTCGAGGCACCGATCTCCACCACCCACACCATCACCTCGGCCGTGATGGGTGCCGGTGCGACCAAGCGCTTCTCCGCCGTGCGGTGGGGTGTCGCCCGCTCGATCGTCGCCGCCTGGGTGCTCACCTTCCCCATGGCCGGCGGGATGGCGGCGCTGACGTACCTGGCTTGTCGGTACGTGTTCCAGCTGCCGTGATGGTGGGGGGCTCGCCGAGGGGCTAGTCCGAACGCCATTTCACCCTCAGTTCGAGCTGAGGGTGAAAAGGAGTGCGGAGTAACCCAGTCCCCCGCCCAAGACGAGCCGTACCGCGCTCACGCCGCAGCCTGGATCTGCCTGTGCGCCAAGAGGACGGCTCGCTGCCGGGGGTTGAGCGCCCGCCGCTGGGCGACAGTCTCTGTACTGACCCAGCTCGCCGGAGCCTCGAGCGTCCACCGACGCGCATCCGCAGGCTGACGCGCCGCGCGAGCGTACGCCGAGCGCAGCCTGATGAGGAATCGGGTCGGGTCCTCGCCGGCAACCCGCTCGACGTATTCCAGGCCGTGGTCGCGCAGCATGCTCTCGCGAGCGATGTCCCGGCGGCGCTGGTCCCGCTCGAAGTGGTGGGGCCCCTGGTGCTCCCCGACGACCCCCACGACCGGGTCGAGCATGTCGCCGGTGACCAGGTGGCGACCGTGCAGGTCGAACACGGGCACGTTGCACAGAACCGGACCTAGCCCAGCAGTCCGAGTCCACAGGGAACGCATCACGACCTCGGCCGGCGACCAGGCGTTCTCGTCGGCCAGGGCCAGCGCATCGCGCGCCTGCTGGATTCCGGTCCATCCCTTGTTCTCCTCCAACCACGCGGACACCTCGTCGAGGGAGACCAAGTCATTGGGTGATGGTCAGTCCGTCCACCGTCACGAGCTCCTCAGGACGCAACCGCTCTTTGGTGTGCAGCACCCCAGGGACGTGGCTACGGTTCGAGCTGAGCATCGTGATCGGCACCGGGATGGCCGACCCATCAGTTGCTGAGCCCTCGAACCATCGCCCGCCCAGCCATCGCAGGGCGGCCCAACCGGTCACCCCACCGCCGACGGGCAGTCGGTAGGACGCCTCGACGATGCGCTGCTCAACCGAGGTGGGTGGGTCCGAGGGCCTGAACCACCCGGGAGCGACGGCACGCCAGCCGGCGCCCTGAGTCTGACCCTTGGTCGGCCCGGTCTCCCCACGAGCGTCCGCTCGCACGGCACGTTCGAGGCCGGGTCGCTCCGGATGCCACGGCAATGGTCTCGTGCGGGCGGGGATGAGATGGGTCGGCGTGCTGGTCCGGGTTCTCGAGGTCCTCATGGACCAACGGTGCAGCGGCCGGCGCCCCCGTGAGCCCTGCGCTGCGCCTGGTTGTGGACGGGGTCGAGCCGTGCCGCCTTGTGGACGAATGCCGGGTCGATGGGCCGGCGGCTTGCGCGCGGGCCGGATTACTCCGAACTCCTTTTCACCCTCAGTTCAAGCTGAGGGTGAAAAGGAGTTCGGACTACCCCCGCTACTGCGCCAGCCTCAGCCGAACCGACCCGAGATGTACGCCTCGGTCGCCTCGTTATCGGGGTTGGTGAACATCTTCTTGGTGGGGTTGAACTCCACCAGCTGGCCGGGCTCACCGGTGGCCTTGAGGTTGAAGAACCCGGTGTCGTCGGAGACCCGGGCGGCCTGCTGCATGTTGTGGGTGACGATGACGATCGTGTACTCGGACTTCAGCTCGTGGATGAGGTCCTCGATCGCCGAGGTCGAGATGGGGTCGAGCGCGGAGCACGGCTCGTCCATCAGCAGGACCTGCGGGCGCACGGCGATGGCGCGGGCGATGCACAGGCGCTGCTGCTGACCGCCGGAGAGGCCCATGCCCGGCTTGGAGAGTCGGTCCTTGACCTCGTTCCACAGGTTGGCGCCCTTGAGGGAGCGCTCGACGATGTCGTCGGCCTCGGACTTCTTCATCTTGCGTGCGTTGAGCTTGTTGCCCGCCAGGACGTTGTCGTAGATCGACATGGTCGGGAACGGGTTGGGCCGCTGGAAGACCATGCCGATCTGCCGGCGCACGGCCACCGGGTCCACCGAGGGGTCGTAGAGCGACTGGCCGTCGACGACGACCTTGCCCTCGACCCGGGCGCCGGGAATGACCTCGTGCATGCGGTTCAGGGTCCGCAGCACCGTGGACTTGCCGCAGCCCGACGGTCCGATGAACGCGGTGACCTGGCGTGCCTTCACGGTCATGTTGACCCCGGAGACGGCCAGGAAGTCGCCGTAGTAGATGTTCAGGTCGGAGACGTCGATGCTCTTCGCCATGGGGTGGTAGCTCCTTGCGCTGTCTGGTCGCTGGTCGTCGGGGTGCGGTCTCAGCGACCGGTCTTGGGGCTGAAGAAGCTGCCGACCACACGGGCCAGCAGGTTCAGCAGCATCACGATCATGATGAGCACGAGCGCAGCACCCCAGGCACGCTCGATCTGGAACGGGACGTACTCGGCGAGCCCGCCGCGGGTCGCCTCGCCGAAGATCAGCACCGGCAGGGTCTGCATGGCGCCGTCGAAGGGGTTGAAGTTCGTGCCGCGCAGGGTGCCGGCGATCAGCAGCAGCGGCGCGGTCTCGCCCGCGACCCGGGCCACCGCCAGGGTCGCGCCGGTGACGATGCCGCCGAGCGCGGTGGGCAGGACGACCTTGGTGATGGTGCGCCACTTGGGTACGCCGAGTGCGAGCGCGCCCTCGCGCAGCTCGTCCGGCACCAGCTTCAGCATCTCCTCGGTCGAGCGCACCACGATCGGGATCATCAGGACCGACAGGGCGATCGAGCCGCCGATGGCGATGCGCGGCAGCGGCCCGAGCAGCAGCGTGAAGAGCGCCAGCGCGAAGAGGCCGGCCACGATCGAGGGGATGCCGGTCATGACGTCGACCAGGAAGGTCAGCGTTCGCGAGAGCCGGTTGTTCTTGCCGTACTCCACCAGGTAGACCGCGGCCATAATGCCGATGGGGATCGAGATCACCGAGGCGATCACCGTGATGATCAGGGTGCCCATGATCGCGTGGTAGATGCCGCCGCCCTCACCGAGGACGCCCTGCTGCGAGGCGGTGAAGAACTCCACCGACAGCGCGCCGGCGCCGCGCTCGACGACGGTGTAGATGACGGCGACGAGCGGCAGCATCGCCAGCGCGAAGGTGCTCCACACCAGGATCGTGACCAGGCGGTCCACCGCCTTGCGACCACCCTCGATGAGGCCGGACCAGGTGGGCAGCGCGAGGACGAAGAGGATCCAGCCGACCACCACCCAGCCCGCGATCGGCCAGGACAGCAGGAGGGCCGGCAGCCCGGCCAGACCCCAGGAGACGGCCGCGGCCAGGGTGGTCGCGATCGACGGCAGCTGCGGCTTGGTCAGCGGGACGTGGGTGCTGAGGTCGGTGCTGGGGTCGGTGTGGAAGGGCTCGTGCAACGTGTCGGTCATGACTCCTCCTCAGGCCTTCGCCCGGCCCCGGGCCGCGAGGTAGCGGCCCAGGAAGTTGACGGCGAAGGTCACCAGGAACAGCACCAGACCGCCGGCGATCAGGACGTTGACCTTGGTGCCGGAGGCGTTGGCGTAGTTGAGGGCGATGTTGGCAGCGATGGTCGAGGGGTTCTGGGAGGAGATGAGGTTGAAGGTCACGATCCCCGACGCGGAGAGCACCAGCGCCACGGCCATGGTCTCGCCGAGCGCCCTGCCCAGGCCGAGCATGACCGCCGACGTGATGCCGGAGCGAGCGTAGGGGAAGACCGCCATCCGGATCATCTCCCACCGGGTGGCGCCGAGCGCGAGGGCGGCCTCCTGGTGCATCATCGGGGTCTGCAGGAAGACCTCGCGGCACAGCGCGGTGATGATCGGCAGCGCCATCACCGCGAGGACGACACCGGCGGTGAGGATCGTGCGACCCGTGGTGACCGGACCCTCGAAGAACGGCAGGAAGCCGAGGTTGTCGTGCAACCAGTCGTAGACGGGGAAGACCCAGCCCTGCAGCGTCTCGCGGCCCCAGAGGCCGTAGACGACGCTGGGCACGGCCGCGAGCAGGTCGATGAGGTAGCCCAGGAGTCGGGCGATGCGTCGCGGGGCGTAGTGGCTGATCACCAGCGCCACACCGATGGACAGCGGCGCGGCGATGACCAGGGCGATGACGGCCGCCAGGACGGTGCCGAACAGTAGCGGCCAGATGTAGACGACGATGTTGTCCGCGCCGTACGCCTGCTCCCCGCTCGCACCGAGAGCCGGGATCGACTGCAGCACCAGGAAGATCGCGACGCCGGCCAGCGCCAGCATGATGATCATCCCCGCGCCAGTGGCGAGGCCGCGGAAGATCGAGTCACCGGCGCGGCCGGTGGATCCCTCCTCCTGCAGCGGGTCGCTCGGCGGGGCCGGGTCGGCCTGGATCGTGGACAAGGGTTCTCCCTCTACTGCCGTGGGGGATGTGGTGCGGGGTGCTCGGTGCTGTGGTCGCGGTGAAGGCCCCGGACCGTCCCAGGTGCGTGCCTGGGCGGCCGGGGCCTCCGACGCTAGCGGCTCGGCCGCTCGTTCGTCAGCCCGCCGAGATCGTCTCGACGATGGCCAGCGCCTCCTCCTGGAGGCTGTCGGCCAGCGGCGCGGAGCCGGCCTCGCTGGCGGCGAAGTCCTGACCCTCGTCGCTGAGGATGTAGGAGAGGTACGCCTTGGCGACGTCGGCCTCGGCCTGGTCCTCGTACGACGGGCAGGCCAGCATGTAGCTGGTCAGCACGATCGGGTAGGTGCCGGACTCCTCGGTGTTGTAGTCGAGGTCGAAGATGAGCTGCTGCTCACCGGCGTTCTCGGCCTGCGGGGAGACCTCGAGGATGTTGGCGGCCGCCTCCGGGGTGGGGCCGACGAACTCGTCACCGACACCGATGTTGGCCACGGCCAGGTCGCCAGCCTGCGAGGCGTCGGCGTACCCGATGGCGTTCTGGCCGTCGGTCACGGCCGAGACGACGCCGGAGGTGCCCTGCGCGCCCTCGCCGCCGAACTCGCTCGGCCAGGTCTCGACCTCGCCGGCGGTCCAGGTGTCCGGGGTGCGCACCGAGAGGTAGTTGGTGAAGTTGCCGGTGGTGCCGGACTCGTCGGAGCGGTGCACCGCGTTGATCGGGGCGTCCGGCAGGTCGGCGTCGGCGTTGGTCTCCGCGATGGCCGGGTCGTCCCACTGCGTGATGTCGCCGGCGAAGATGGCGCCCAGCGTCTCGGGGCTCAGGTTCAGCTCGTCCACGCCGTCGACGTTGAAGATGACCGCGATCGGCGAGACGTAGTTGGGGATCTGGATGGGTGCGTCGCCGCCGCAGCGCTCGGTGGCGGCGCTCAGCTCGCCCTCGTCGTCGGTGAGGTAGGAGTCGCTGCCCGCGACGATGTAGCCGCCGGCGATGAAGTTCTCGCGGCCGCCGCCGGAGCCGACCGGCTCGTAGGTCATGGTGACGTCGGGCTGGACCTCGGTGAAGCCGGTGGTCCACGCCACCTGGGCGGCCTCCTGGGAAGAGGCGCCACCGATCGTGTACTGACCGGACAGCGAGCCCGCCTCGACTCCGCCGGTCGACTCCTCGGCGTCGCCACCCTCGTTGGAGGCGGAGCAGGCGGAGAGGGCCAGGGCCAGGGCTGCCACGCCGGGCAGGACCGCGCGACGGATGGTGTGGGTCTTCACGAGAGTGATCTCCTGATCGATGTTTCGTGGGGGTGTCGGCGGCGACGCTAAGCAGCGCAGGTGACCGGCTCCGTGGCCGTCGGTGAACGCGGGGTGAACCCGGCCGACACGTTCGATGACGCGGCCCCGAGGTCGAGACGTACGTCACGTGAACTCGCCCCGGGAACGCCCTCCGGGTCTTGACGGGCCGGCTGCCGACAGGCTCGGGCGGGGCTCAGCCCACGAGGTGCTGCTCGGTGGCCACGACCCGGCCCCGGCGCAGGTGCACCACGACCATCTCGCCGGGCTCCAGCCCGGGGTCGGGCAGCCCGAGGGCGGTGAAGACGGTCGGCAGCACCGGCCGGTGGCTGCACAGCACCGCTCCCCCACCGTCGACCTGCACGGACTCGGCCAGGCGTCGGACGGTCCGGGTCACCCGGACCTCGTCGTGGCCCTCCTCGGACAGCTCGGAGCGGACCTCCAGGTCCAGGCCGACGGTCTCGACGTACGGCCCCACGGTGTCGTCGCAGCGCGTCGCGCCCGAGCTGACGACCCGCTCGACGTCGTACGCCGCCAGCACCGGCACCAGGCGGAAGGCCTGGTCCATGCCAGAGCGCAGCAGTGGGCGGGCGCGGTCCTCGCCGCGCCAGGCCTTGCGGGATCGGGCCTGGCCGTGGCGCAGCACCACCAGCGCCTGGGTGGGCTTGCGCAGGGTCAGGGCGTCCTCGAGCAGCGCCCGGTCCCGGGCGTAGGTCAGCAGCCCGGTCGCCTCCGCGGCCGGCACCCAGGCCACCTGGTCGATCTCCGCGTTGGGCTCGTACGCCGTCACGTCGTCGTCCCCCACGACGCGGCCCTGCCAGTAGTGGACGGTCTTCATCCGCCCGGCGTTCTCGTAGCGCATGGTCGTCAACGGCGGCCCCAGCCGCACGTGCAGCCCGGTCTCCTCCATCACCTCGCGCACCGCGGCGGTGGTGGCGTGCTCACGGGGGTCGAGCTTGCCCTTGGGGAAGGACCAGTCGTCGTACTTGCTGCGGTGCACTAGAAGCACCTCGCGCCCGGGACGGAAGACCACGGCACCGGCGGCGACGACGTCCGCGAGGCGACGGGGCTGCGTGGCCATGCCCGTAGTCTCACACCCGTCCCCGAGGCAGGAGAAAACCGACCCTCATGCGCAGCCGCATCCTCATCACGTCCGCCGTGGCGCTCGTGCTGGTCGTCGGTGGGCTGCTCGCGGCCCGCCTCCTCCAGGGCCCCGGGTCCCCGCTGGAGCAGGCGGTCGCCCTCGCCCCGGCCGACACCCAGCGCTACACCTTCACCGACTGGGCCGCGGTGCGCGACGAGCTCGGGCTCGGCGCCTCCGAGGACGACCTGCCGGCGCTCCTCGCCGACGGCTTCGACGCCGACCTCACCGCAGCTTCCGGGCTGGTGGAGTCCGCGCCGATGCTCGCAGCGCGGTTCGGCTGGTCGCCCGCCACGGTCGCCTGGGAGCTGCTGGCACAGACGCCCCAGGGCGCGGTCGAGATCGTGGCCCTCGGCGACGTCGCCCCCGAGGCCGTCACCGACCGGCTCGCCGCCCTCGGCTACCAGGCCCCGGACGAGGAGGACGGCGTGTGGGTGGGCGGCACCGAGCTGCTGGCCCGGCTCTCCGCGCAGACCGGGCTGGTCGTCACCCCGACGTTGCAGTTCGTCGCCGTCGACGCCGACGCCGGGCTGGTGCGGGCCAGCGACCGCCAGCCCTTCCTGGAGCAGGTCATCGCCGACGAGGCCGAGACGACCGAGGGCGTCGAGCAGGTCGTCTCCGCGCTCTCGGAGTCGCCCACCGCGGCCGTCGTCTACACCGCCGACCAGGCCTGCGAGTCGCTGGCGATGGGCCAGGCCGACGAGTCCGACCAGGCGACCGCCGACGAGCTGGTCGCGCGCGCCGGTGAGCTCAACCCGGTCACCGGCTTCGCCATGGCGGTGCTGCCCGGCGGCGCCGTCGAGGTGCTGCTCGGCTTCGAGAACGACGACCAGGCCCGCACCAACGCCGACACCCGGGCCGTCCTCGCCGCCGGCCCCGCCCCCGGCCAGGGCGGGGAGTTCGGCGACCGGTTCGCCGTCGACGAGGTCAGCGCCGAGGGGTCGCTCGTGCGGCTCGCGCTGGACCCCGTCGACGGGGCGTACGTGCTCTCCGACCTGTCCTCGGGGCCGGTGCTCTTCGCGTCCTGCTGAGCTGGGCGGCCCGGCCCGGCCCGGCCCGGCCCGGGGCGGCCCGGCCCGGCCCGGGCAGTTTCATCGGCCGGCCGATGAACCTTGTCGCTGGCCGATGGAGCAACAGCGGCCCACCGCAAGGTCTGTCGGCCGGCCGATGAACCTTGCCGACGCGCCCCCGCCAGCCCTCCTCAGCGGAACCCCCGCAGCCGCAGGCTGTTGCCAACGACCACGAGCGAGGAGACCGCCATGGCAGCCCCGGCGATCATCGGGCTGAGCAGCCCGGCGACGGCGACGGGGATCGCGGCGACGTTGTAGGCGAACGCCCAGAACAGGTTGGCCCGGATCGTGCCGAGCGTGCGCCGCGAGAGGCGTACGGCGTCGGCCGCGACCCGCAGGTCGCCGGAGACCAGCGTGAGGTCCGAGGCCTCCATCGCCACGTCCGTGCCGGTGCCGAGCGCGATGCCCAGGTCAGCGGCCGCCAGCGCGGCGGCGTCGTTGACCCCGTCGCCGACCATCGCCACGACCCGGCCCTCGGCCTGCAACCGGCGGACCTCGGCCAGCTTGTCGCCGGGCAGCACGTCGGCCACGACCCGGTCGATGCGCACCTCGGCGGCTACCGCGCGCGCGGCCCGCTCGTGGTCGCCGGTCAGCAGCACCGGCTCCAGGCCCAGCGCCCGCAGCCGCTCGACGGCCTCCGCGGAGGTCTCCTTCACCGTGTCGGCGACGACGAGCACGCCCCTCGCCTCGCCGTCCCAGCCGACCAGCACGGCCGTGCCGCCGCCGACGCGGGCGTCCTCGATCGCGTCGGCCGCTGCCTCGCCGACCACCAGGCCGCGGGACTCGAGCAGCGCCGGCTTGCCGACGACCACAGCCCGACCCTCCACGGTGCCCGTGACACCGAGCCCCTCGTGGTTCGCGAAGCCGGTGACCTCGGGCAGCGCACCGGACCAGCCGGCGGCCACCGCGCGGGCGACCGGGTGCTCGGAGGCCGACTCCAGCGCCGCGGCGATCCGGCGTACGTCGTCCTCGGCCGCCCCGACCGGCACGACGTCGACCAGGCTCATCATGCCCGTGGTCACGGTGCCGGTCTTGTCGAGCACCACCGTGTCGACGCGGCGGGTCTGCTCGAGCACCTCGGGCCCGCGGATCAGGATGCCCAGCTGCGCCCCGCGGCCGGTGCCGACCATCAGCGCCGTCGGGGTGGCCAGACCCAGCGCGCAGGGGCAGGCGATGACGAGCACCGAGACCGCTGCGGACAGCGCGACGGTCCAGCCCTCGCCGGCGACCAGCCAGCCGAGGACCGTCAGCAGCGCGAGGGCGACGACGACCGGCACGAAGACCGAGGAGACCCGGTCGGCCAGCCGCTGGACCTCCGCCTTGCCCTGCTGGGCCTCCTCGACCAGGCGCGCCATCTGCGCGAGCGCGGTGTCGGAGCCGACCCGGGTGGTGCGCACGACCAGGCGACCGGAGGTGTTGAGGCACCCGCCGCTCACCTCGTCGCCCGGCCCGACGTCGACCGGGACCGGCTCGCCGGTGAGCATCGAGGCGTCCACGCCCGAGGCGCCGGACTCCACGACCCCGTCGGCGGCGATCCGCTCCCCGGGGCGGACCACGAGCAGCTCGCCCACGCCGAGCTCGTCGGCACCGACGCGCACCTCACGGCCCTCGCGCAGCACGGTCGCCTCGGAGGCGGAGAGCGCGAGCAGTGCCCGCAGGGCGGCGCCGGCCCGGCGCTTGGCCCGCTTCTCGGCGTACCTGCCGGCGAGGAGGAAGGTCGTCACGCCGGCCGCGACCTCGAGGTAGACGAGCGACAACCCGTCGCCGCGCTCGGCGGTCCAGGAGAAGCCGTGGGTCATGCCGAGGTGGCCGGCGTCGCCGATCGTGAGCGCCGCGAGCGACCAGGAGTACGCCGCGGTCACACCCAGCGACACCAGCGTGTCCATGGTGACCGCGCCGTGGCGCAGGTTGGTCCAGGCGGCTCGGTGGAAGGGCCAGGCCGCCCAGGTGGCGACCGGGGTCGCGAGCGCCAGGGACCACCACTGCCAGGCGTAGACCTGCAGGGCCGGCACCATCGCCATCGCGATGACCGGCACCGACAGCACGACGGCCGCGACCAGCCGCACCCGCAGGGCAGCGGTCTCGTCCGGACCGTCGTCGACCTGGGAGGCGGGCTGCGGGAGCGCCGCGGAGTAGCCGGCGGCGGCCACGGTCTCCAGCAGCACGTCGGTCGCGAGCGCGGCCGGGTAGACGACGTGCGCCTTCTCGGTGGCGTAGTTGACGCTCGCCTCCACGCCCTCGAGCTTGTTGAGCTTGCGCTCGATCCGGTTCGCGCAGGAGGCGCAGGTCATGCCGGTGACCTGGAGGTCGACCTGGCGGACCTGGTCAGCGAGCAGGTCCGCGCCCGGCGCGGTGCCGCTCGTCGTGGTGTCGGTGCCCACGGGGATCAGGCCAGCTGGTAGCCGGCCTCGGTGACCGCGGCCTCGACGGCCTCGCGGGTCAGCGGCTCGGCGCTCGTGACGACGACCTCACCGGTCTCCAGGGTGACGGCGACGTCCTGCACGCCGTCGACCTCCTGCAGTTCCTCGGTGACCGAGGCGACGCAGTGGCCGCAGGTCATGCCGGTGACGGTCCAAGTGCTGGTGGCGGTGCTCATGGGGGTTCTCCTCGTCGTACGTCGTCAGGACCGGACCAGGCGTGCGATCGCGTCCATGGCCTCGGTGATCTTCTGCTCGGCCTCCTCGTCGGAGGAGCGGGCGGCCTGCACCACGCAGTGCCCCAGGTGCTCCTCGAGCAGCCCCAGCGAGACGGCGTGCAACGCCTTCGTCATCGCCGAGACCTGGGTGAGGATGTCGATGCAGTACTGCTCCTCCTCGACCATCCGCTGCAGGCCGCGGGCCTGACCCTCGATGCGGCGCAGGCGCTTGAGGTAGTCGTCCTTGCGCTGGATGTAGCCGTGCTGGTGCTCGCTCACACCCATAGGGTACCCCCCTATGGTATTCACGCAAGCCGCAGGAACCTCAGCCGCGTCGAGGCGGTCAGGCCTCGGTGCGCGGCTGCGGGACGACGCCGAGGATGGAGTCGATCTCCGCCTGGCTCAGGTGCTCGTCGCACTCGGAGGCAGCGATGATGAGGTTGGTGGTCAGCTCGACCTCGCCGAGCAGGTCGGCGTCCTCGAGAGACACGTCGAACTGGTCGTGCACCCGGCCCTCACCTAACTTCTGGACGTCCATCGGCAACAGACTGCCCGAGCCACCACCCGGCCAAACACGCCGTAGGCAAAGTGATCCGTCCGGGTCCCTGCAACCACCCAGACGGACTACCAGGAGGTACGGACCACCTCTGTCCGCCGGGTTCGCGCGGGGCGGCGAGGGCCGTCGACACGGCCGCCCACCGGCGTACGACGCGGACGGGCCACGACGCGAACGGGGCCCCAGCCGAACGGCTGGGGCCCCGCGCGTGGTGCGTCACCCGGAGGTGAGCGACCTCAGGTCAGATCGGGCGGACGTTCTCCGCCTGCGGACCCTTCGGGCCCGACGTGACGTCGAACTCGACCTTCTGGTTCTCGTCCAGGGACTTGTAGCCCTGCGTCTGGATCGCCGAGTAGTGCACGAAGACGTCGTCGCCGCCGTCCTCCTGCGCGATGAAGCCGAAGCCCTTCTCGGCGTTGAACCACTTCACGGTGCCCTGAGCCATTGTGCTCGTTACTCCTTTGTCGGGGCGGGAGCCGTCACCTCGACGGCCCACAACACATGCGGTGACACGTCGCTCCGACTTGCAATGGTCTGGGACCGGATGACACGAAGGAACGCCGTTGGATCACAAACTCCGCAGGCGTCTACCAGCTGGAACTTGCATCTGCTGCGAGCACGACATTACCGGTTCCGAGGTGCGGGCCAAGAGGACCGGTGGGTGAATTTCGCCGCGCCGGGGTGAAGATCTCGTGTCACCCGTGTGACCCGCACCGCGCCCGCCGCGCGGGCCGGGATCGCACCCCGTCTAGGCTGACCGCGGAGCGATCCACGCATCGCCCCCGGGCCCCTAGCTCAATGGGCAGAGCAGGAGACTTTTAATCTCTTGGTTGTGGGTTCGAGTCCCACGGGGCCTACCGATCTCCTGCACAGCCGCACGTGCTGCGTGCCGGCGCCTGTCGTGCCGGCCGACCCGGGGCCCCAGGACGTCATGCGGAATCCAGTCGCGGCGTCCGAGGAGCTTCGCCGGTCGGCCGGCGATGCGTTCAGCCGCCGGTGACGTCGGACTCCGCGAGGGGCGCGAGCCCGTGTTCCATGCCCCAGGCGACGGCCTGGGCGCGGCGGGTGACCTCGATCTTGCGGTAGGCCGCCCGGATGTAGGTCTTGACCGAGTTGATCGACAAGTAGAGCTGCGCGCCGATCTCGGCGTTGGTGAGGCCCTGGGTGACCAGCGAGAGGATCTCGGCCTCGCGGGGGGTGAGCTCGTAGTCGCGCTGTCGGGTCTTCTTGATGACGTTGAGAGGACCGTGGTCGCTGGGCATCCGGCGCATCGGGGAGACGTCGCCGCCGTCGGCCAGGGCCTCGATCGCATTGACGAGGTCCGGGGCCGGCAGCGCCTTGGAGAGGTGGGCGGCGAACGAGCCGGTGGTCTCACCGTCACGGTCTCGCCAGGAGTAGACGACCGCGGACTTCTGCGAGGCGCGCACGAGGTCGCGCAGCATGCCCTGGGACGTGGGGGTCTGGCGGACCGGCTCGTAGAGGATGACGTCGACCGAGGACGGCTTGGTCATCGCCGTACCGAGGTCCAGGAGCGCGACCCGACCACCGAACGGTGCGAGCAGGCTGCGCAGGCCCGCCACCGACACCTCGAAGTTGTCGATGAGGGCGACACGCACAGGCCTCGAGCCACTCACCACTCGAACGTAGCCGCGCATCTGCCGATTAGCCCGGTCAGAACAGCGTTAATACGGGGTCAGTCACCCAGAATGATGAGGTTTCCACTACTTGTGGAATGCCTGTGGAAAGACGTGTGGAATGTCGGTCGAATGTTATGCGTATTCACGTGCCACACGGACGTCGGACAGCGCCAGGGACCTCAGCCCCGAGGTGCGGCGACCGAGGTCATCCCGCGACCCGTGTCGGTGCGTCGGGGCTCCGGCGGCAGGAAGCCGTGCTGGATGCCCCAGCTCACTGCCTGCGAGCGGCGGGTGAAGCCGAGCTTGCGGTAGGCGGTGCGGATGTAGGTCTTGACCGAGTTGACCGACAGGTAGGCCCGCTCGGCGATCTCGAGGTTGGAGAAGCCCTGCGTGATGAGTGCGATCATCTCCGCCTCGCGCGCCGAGAGCCCGTGCTCCTGGCCGGGCCAGGCACCGTGCTCCCGACCCTCGCTGTCCCCCGGCAGCACCCGCTGGCCGTCGGCCACCCGCACGATCGCGTCGGCCACCCCCTCGCCGTCCAGCGTCTTGGACAGGTAGCCAGCCGCGCCGCGGCGCAGCGCCTCCGAGACCAGGCTGGGCGCGAGGTTCCAGCTGTAGAGCACGACCTGCGCGCCGGTCATGGCCGCGACCTCCTGCACGTCCAGCACGTTGCCCTGGGACTGGCTGAAGGTGTCGTAGAGGACCACGTCGCAGTCCCCCATCGGCGGCACCCCGGTCGCGGTCTCCACGACGCGCACCCTGTCGGCGTACGGCGCCAGCATCCGCGCCACCCCGGCGACGACGATCTCGTAGTCGTTGAGGATCGCCACCCGTACCGGACCCGCCATGCGCGGAAGCCTACGGCCTAGTGCTCGCGCAGGGCCTCGATGAGCTCACTCTTGTCCATCGAGGAACGACCCTCGATCTCCAGCTCCGAGGCCCGCTCGCGCAGCTCCTCGACCGTCCACTCCTCGTACGCCGGTGAGCCCCCGCCCTTCTTGCCCACCTCGCTGCGCGAGGAGGCCGCTGCGGCGTTGGCGATGCGCGCCGCCTTCTCCTTGCTGTTGCCCTCCTCGCGCAGGCGCTCGTAGAGCTCGGGGTCCTTGACGCTGGGACCGGGCGACTTCTTCTCGGGCACGCGGGCTCCTCCTCGAGCGGGGGTGGCTACCTTCCAACGTAGGGCCGGCTCGGCACCCCGGAGCACGCCCGGCCGGGTGGATCGGACGGCACGTCGCTCCACAGGCCTTACCTTTCCCTCCCCGCGGGGGGTCCTGCCGTGGGACACTCCGCCGCATGGACCGCCCGGATTCTCGGCCGGCTGGTCGTCCGAGGGACGCCGATGCCGACGACCGCATCATCGACGCCGCCCTGGCGGAGTACGCCGCCCACGGCCACGCGGGGTACTCCCTCAACGGGGTCGCCCGCCGCGCCGGGGTCGGCAAGTCGTCGATCTACCTGCGGTGGAGCGACAAGGAGTCGCTGCTCGTCGACGCCGTGCACGCACGCACCGAGGCGCCGGACGCCGACACCGGGTCACTGCGCGGCGACCTCGAGGCCGTGACGGCCTGGGCGCTGGACTACGTGCTGAGCTCGGCCGGGTGGGTGACGGTGCGGATCGCCATCGACGGCGCGGACACCCCCAACGGCGGGCCGGACCCCCACCAGGTCGGCATGCCGCACCTCGAGGCGCTCCGGCACGTCTGGGAGCGGGCCGTCGCCCGCGGCGAGCTCAGTCCCGAGGCCCCGACCGAGGCGGCCCTCGCGATGCTCTACGGCTCGCTGATCATGGGCGGCATGCTCGACCGCCAGCGGCTGCAGGCGCTCGACGCGCACGGCCGCCAGGTCATCGTCGACCAGCTCGTCACCCTCGTCCTGCGGGCCCTCGGGAGCAGCTGACCCGTCGACCGTCCCCTCGACCGCTCCGGGTCGAGGTCAGCGGCGCTTGCGGCGGGGCTCCGGGCTCGCGGTGACGGTCGCAGGGGTCGGAGCAGCCAGCTCGAACTGGGTGTCCTTGGGCTCACCGGCCAGCGGCGCGACGGTGGCGTGGTACCAGCCGGGCAGGGCCCACTCGGTCAGCCGGCTGCACTCCGCGTCGGACCGGCGACCGCCCCACACCAGGTCGGCGGTGGTCTCGGTGTCGCGGCGTACGACGAGCTCGCGGGTCGGCACCGCGCGCGGGCACTCGCGACTGGTCCAGATCTCGTCCGGCCCGGAGGTGATCTTCCAGGTGAAGGTCTTCGGGGAGAGCTCCCACGTGCAGGCCTCGGCCACGCGGGTGCGCAGCCGCAGGGTGACGGTCACGGGTCGCCCGGCGACCGCGGAGGCCACCTCGGGCCGAGCCAGGACGTCCTGCTCCAGGCAGCTGCCCTGCGGCTCGGGGAGCGCGGGCGTCCTCTCCCGCCCCTTGCCCCTGCCCTTCGCGTCGCCGCCGCGACCGGTCGAGGGCGCGGCGTCGGCGGCGTCGTCGGTGGGGAGGGAGGAGACCGGTGCGTCCCCGGTCGCACCGGCGGTCGGCTCCGCAGCGGTCGGCTCCGCGCCGGTCGTGGCCGCCCCGCTCAGGGAGACCTGGGCGGGCTCGTCCGCACCGCCGGTCACCGAGCGGGTCACCCCGGCGACGAGCGAGACCACCGCGCAGAGCGTCAGCAGCGCGTAGGCACGCCGCCGCCAGTAGACCGAGGCAGGGAGCGGTCCCCGGGTCATCTGCTGGCTCATGGGGCGCAGGCTAGCCAGCCGGCGGCGTCGTACCGGGGTGCCACTCCGAGGGCCACCGACCTCGCGCCAGAATGGCCCCTGCCATGCCGACCAGCGCCCTCCACACGCCCGTCCTGGAGTGGTACGCCGTCGCCCAGCGCGACCTCCCGTGGCGACGCCCCGAGGCCTCGCCGTGGTCGGTGCTGGTGAGCGAGCTGATGCTCCAGCAGACCCCTGTCGCCCGGGTGCTGCCCGTGCACGAGGCCTGGCTGGAGCGGTGGCCGACCCCCGCCGACCTCGCGGCCGAGCCGACCGGGGAGGCCGTGCGGATGTGGGGGCGGCTGGGCTATCCCCGGCGCGCGCTGCGGCTGCACGCCGCGGCGGTGGCGGTCGTGGCCGACCACGGCGGCGAGGTGCCGTCGTCGCACGCGGACCTGCTGGCGTTGCCGGGCGTGGGCGAGTACACCGCGGCCGCGGTCGCGTCCTTCGCCTTCGGCCAGCGGCACGCGGTGCTCGACACCAACGTGCGGCGGGTGCTGGCCCGCGCGGCGTCGGGGGTCGCGCTGCCGCCCCCGTCGATGACGCGGGCCGAGCGGGCGCTCGCGGAGTCGTTGCTGCCCGACGAGGACGCGGTCGCGGCGACCTGGGCGGTCGCGGTGATGGAGCTCGGAGCGCTGGTGTGCACCGCGACCTCGCCGCGGTGCGCCGCGTGCCCGCTGCGGGAGCAGTGCGCCTGGGTGCGCGCCGGCTCCCCGGCGTACGACGGGCCGCCGCGGCGCGCGCAGGCCTGGGCCGGGACCGACCGCCAGTGCCGGGGCCGGCTCATGGCGGTGCTGCGCGAGGCGCTCGGCGCCGTGCACGTCTCCTCGCTCGAGGCGGCCTGGGGACCGACCGAGCAGCGGGAGCGCTGCCTGGCCGGGCTGCTCGCCGACGGGCTGGCCGTGCAGGTCGGTCCGGAGACCTACGCGCTCCCCTGACCCACCGCCGAACCGTCACGAAAGAACCCTCGACCCGTCAGTTCCGAACCGGGTGAGGTTCGGAGTTGACGGGTCGAGGGTTCGGAACTGACGGTTCGGCGGTGCCTACTCGGTCGGCCCCGACTTCTTCACGTCCGGGGCGCCGCCACCCTCGTCGCCGGGCTCGGAGGCGCCGGCGGGCTCGAGCGGGGGCACGTCGGGCAGGGCCGCGACCTTCTGGCCCTTGAAGGTGAAGGTGCGCGCGGCGCCCTCGCCCTCGACGCCGACCAGCACGATCTGGCCGGGGCCGACCTCGCCGAAGAGCATCTTCTCGGCCAGGACGTCCTCGATCTCGCGCTGGACGGTGCGGCGCAGCGGCCGGGCACCGAGCACGGGGTCGAACCCCTTGTCGGCCAGCAGGTCCTTGGCGTCCTGCGTGAGCTCGAGCTGCATGTCGCGGTCGCGCAGGCGCAGCTCCACGGCGGCGATCATGTTGTCGACCATGTGGATGATCTGGTCCTTGCTCAGCGGCGGGAACACGATCACCTCGTCCACACGGTTGAGGAACTCGGGCCGGAAGTGCTGCTTGAGCTCGTCCTGGACCTTGCCCTTCATCCGCTCGTAGGAGCCGGCCGCGTCGCCACCCTGGTTGAAGCCGAGGTGGACCGACTTGGCGATGTCGCGGGTGCCGAGGTTGGTCGTCATGATGATGACGGTGTTCTTGAAGTCGACGACCCGACCCTGGGAGTCGGTCAGGCGACCCTCCTCCAGGATCTGCAGCAGGCTGTTGAAGATGTCGGGGTGGGCCTTCTCGACCTCGTCGAACAGGACCACGGAGAACGGCTTGCGGCGCACCTTCTCGGTGAGCTGGCCGCCCTCCTCGTAGCCGACGTAGCCCGGGGGCGAGCCGAAGAGCCGCGAGACGGTGTGCTTCTCGCTGAACTCCGACATGTCGAGCTGGATCAGCGCGTCCTCGTCGCCGAAGAGGAACTCCGCGAGCGTCTTGGACAGCCAGGTCTTACCGACACCGGACGGGCCGGCGAAGATGAACGAGCCGCCGGGACGCTTGGGGTCCTTCAGGCCCGCACGCGTGCGCCGGATGGCGCGGGAGAGCGCCTTGACGGCCTCGTCCTGGCCGATGACGCGCTTGTGGAGCTCGTCCTCCATCTTGAGCAGCCGGGTCGACTCCTCCTCGGAGAGCTTCACGATCGGGATGCCGGTCGCGACCGCCAGCACCTCGGCGATCAGCTCCTCGTCGACCTCCGCGACCTCGTCCATGTCGCCGGAGCGCCACTGCTTCTCGCGCTCGGCCTTCTTCAGGATGAGCTGCTTCTCCTCGTCGCGCAGGCGCGCGGCGGCCTCGAAGTCCTGGCCGTCGATCGCGGCCTCCTTGCGCTGGCGGACCTCGTCGATCTTGTCGTCGTACTCGCGGAGGTCGGCCGGAGCGGTCATCCGACGGATCCGCAGGCGCGAGCCCGCCTCGTCGATGAGGTCGATCGCCTTGTCCGGCAGGAAGCGGTCGGAGATGTAGCGGTCGGCCAGGGTCGCGGCCGAGACCAGCGCCTCGTCGGTGATGGTGACGCGGTGGTGGGCCTCGTAGCGGTCGCGGATGCCCTTGAGCATCTCGATCGTGTCGGCGATCGAGGGCTCGGGCACCTGGATCGGCTGGAAGCGGCGCTCCAGCGCGGCGTCCTTCTCGAGGTACTTGCGGTACTCGTCGAGCGTCGTCGCGCCGATGGTCTGCAGCTCGCCGCGGGCCAGCATCGGCTTGAGGATGCTGGCGGCGTCGATGGCGCCCTCGGCCGCGCCGGCGCCGACGAGGGTGTGGATCTCGTCGATGAACAGCACGATGTCGCCGCGGGTGCGGATCTCTTTCAGCACCTTCTTCAGGCGCTCCTCGAAGTCACCGCGGTAGCGGGAGCCGGCGACCAGGGCGCCGAGGTCGAGGGTGTAGATCTGCTTGTCCTTCAGCGTCTCCGGCACGTTGCCCTTGACGATGTCCTGGGCCAGGCCCTCGACGATCGAGGTCTTGCCGACACCGGGCTCACCGATGAGGACGGGGTTGTTCTTCGTACGCCGGCTCAGGACCTGCATGACACGCTCGATCTGCTGACCACGACCGATGATCGGGTCGAGCTTGCCGTCGCGGGCGTCCTGGGTCAGGTTGCGACCGAACTGGTCGAGCACCAGGCTGCTGGAGGGCGACTCGCCGCCCCCGGTCGTCGCGGCCTGCGCGGACTGGCTGGACTCCTTGCCCTGGAAGCCCGAGAGCAGCTGGATGACCTGCTGGCGCACGCGGTTGAGGTCGGCGCCGAGCTTCTGCAGCACCTGCGCGGCGACGCCCTCGCCCTCACGGATCAGGCCGAGCAGGATGTGCTCGGTCCCGATGTAGGAGTGGCCGAGCTGCAGCGCCTCGCGCAGGGACAGCTCGAGCACCTTCTTGGCGCGCGGGGTGAAGGGGATGTGGCCGCTGGGCGCCTGCTGGCCCTGGCCGATGATCTCCTCCACCTGGGCCCGGACGGCCTCCAGGCTGATGTCGAGGCTCTCCAGGGCCTTGGCAGCGACGCCCTCGCCCTCGTGGATCAGGCCGAGCAGGATGTGCTCGGTCCCGATGTAGTTGTGGGAGAGCATGCGGGCCTCTTCCTGGGCCAGCACGACCACCCGGCGGGCCCGGTCGGTGAACCGCTCGAACATGCGCATCGCTCCTCAAGGATTCGGGGTCCCACGCGTGGTGGGGGACGTTCCTTCCAACCCCGCGGACAGCCTACGCGTTCCCTGTTGGCCCGAAAGGGCGTCTGCTGTGAGCGAACAGGCGGTGCTGGTGCCCGGGTCGAGGTGCGGGTCGAGGTGCGGGTCGAGGTGCGGGGACGCGCATCAGCGCGCGCCCAGGCCTCGAGTCGCACCTCGACCCCGGCCCAGGACACACGGAGCCCGCGGGACCGGGTGGTCCCGCGGGCGGGTCGTAACTGACGCCTCGGCGGTTCAGAACTGCCGGTTCGGCGGTGGGTCAGTGGGCGGCGTCGTAGGCCTCGCGGACCTCGGCGGGGATGCGGCCTCGGTCGGGGACGTCGTGGCCGTTCTCCCGGGCCCACTCGCGGACCTCCTTGGGGCTGGGACCCGAGCCGGTGGCGGACTTGGCGCTCGTGCGGCGCCCGCCGCGCGAGCCGGTGACCTTGCGGGCGTGGCCGACGTAGGGCGCGAGCGCCTCGCGCATCTTGGTGGCGTTGGCCTCGTTGAGGTCGATCTCGTAGGAGGTGCCGTCGAGGGCGAACGAGACGGTCTCGTCGGCCTCGCCGCCGTCGAGGTCGTCCTCGAGGATGATCTGGACCTTCTGTGCCATGGGAATTCCTTTTCCGGGTGCGGCGTCATCGGCGCGCAATGTCGGATAAACCGACGTCGCACGCGCGACTATGCCACAGCAATAAGCGTCGGAAACCCTCCGAGTAGGGTTTATCGACTTCCGCGGAGGAAGTTTTGCGATAAACGCTCAGGAATTCTTCACGTTGCGGGTGAATATGAGTCCGAGACCCTGCAGCGTCAACCACGGGGAATGATCGGTGAAGCAACCGCACTCGCCCACGACGAGCGGGGCGAGGTAGCCGGTGGAGATGACGCGTACGTCGGCAGCCGGCACCCCGAGCTCGGCGACCATCCGCGCGACGAGCCCCTCGACCTGGGCGGCAGTCCCGAAGACCATGCCCGACTGCAGGGCCTCGACGGTGTTGCGGGCCACGACCGTGCGGGGGCGGGCGAGCTCGACCTTGCGCAGCTGCGCACCCCGGCGCCCGAGCGCCTCCAGGGAGATCTCGAGGCCAGGGGCGATCGCCCCGCCGACGTACTCGCCCTTCGCGCTCACCACGTCGAAGGTCGTCGCGGTGCCGCCGAAGTCGACGACCACGGCCGGGCCGGAGAAGAAGGTGGCGACGGCCAGGGCGTTGAGGATGCGGTCGGAGCCGACCTCGCGCGGGTTGTCGACCAGGATCGGGATGCCGGTGCGCACGCCGGGCTCGACCACGACGTGCGGGACGTCGGGGAAGTGGCCGGTGAGCATGTCGCGCCACTCGTGCAGCACCGCGGGCACCGTGGAGCAGACGGCGATGCCGTCGAGGTCGTCGCGGGCGCGGCCGAGCAGCCCGCGCAGGAGGACGGCCCACTCGTCGGCGGTACGCCGCTCGTCGGTGGCGATCCGCCAGTCCTGCGTGACCGCGCCCTGGGCCGGAGCGGGGCCGGCGGCACCCTCGGCGCCGGGCTCGAGCAGGCCCAGGACGGTGTGGCTGTTGCCGATGTCGGCGACCAGGAGGGGCACGGCTCAGCCCTCGGGGTCGGGCTCGGGCTCGGGCTCGCGGAAGTCCAGACCCAGGTCGAAGACGGTGACCGAGTGGGTCAGCGCCCCGACGGAGACGAAGTCGACGCCCGTCGCGGCGATCCGGGGGGCCCGCTCCAGCGTGATCCCGCCGGAGGCCTCCAGGGTGGCGCGGCCGCCGACGAGCTCGACCGCGCGGGTCATCTCCTCGTCGCTCATGTTGTCCAGCAGCACCTCGGTGCAGCCGGCCTCGACGACGGCGAGGAGCTGGTCGAGGTCGGTCACCTCGACCTCGATGCGCAGGTCGGGGTTGGCGGCGCGGACGGCCTCGTAGGCCTCGACCACTCCCCCGGCGGCCACGACGTGGTTGTCCTTGACCATCGCGCGGTCGGCGAGCGAGAAGCGGTGGTTGACGCCGCCGCCGCAGCGCACGGCGTACTTCTGCAGGGCGCGCCAGCCGGGGAGGGTCTTGCGGGTGTCGAGGACGCGGGTGCGGGAGCCAGCCAGCGCGTCGACCCAGGCGGCGGTCGCGGTCGCGACGCCGGAGAGGTGGGAGGCGAAGTTGAGCGCGGTGCGCTCCCCGGTGAGCACGCCGGCGACCGGCCCGGACACGGTCATGACGACGTCCCCGGGCGCCACCCGGGTGCCGTCGGGGACGCGGTGCTCGACGACCAGCTGCTCGCCCAGGGCGTACCGGAAGGCGACCTCGGCGACGACGAGCCCGGCGACCACCCCGGGTTCCCGGGCCGCGACGTCGGCCACGGCCGTGCCCATGGGCGGCATGGCCGCGCTGGTGACGTCGACCGCACCGTCCGGCAGGTCCTCCTCGAAGGCGGCAACGACGTGCTCGTAGACCGCGCGCGCGTCCAGGCCGGCCCCCGCCAGCTCGTCGACCAGCGGGCGGGGCAGGGCGGCGAAGGAGAGACGGGCGATCACGATGTGGCCTCCGGGAGGTCGGTCGCCGGGCTGCCGGTGGGCCCGTCGCTGGGGGCCGCGGGCACGAACGTGCAGCCGGTCACGCCGTCGCGCATGGTGGTGTCGAGGTGGCCCGACCAGGCCGCGTCGTCGCGCTCCGGGAAGTCCTCGCGCCAGTGCGACCCGCGGGTCTCCTCGCGCAGCGCCGCGGCGTCGGCGAGGGCCGAGGCCAGGGTCAGCAGGTTGGTGGTCTCCCAGGCGTCCAGGTCGACGGCGTCGGTGGCCGTCCCGGCGAGCCGGTCGAGCCGCTCGGCGGCCTCGTCGAGACCGGCGGCGTGGCGCAGCACACCGACCCGCGTCGACATCACGTCCTGCAGCTCGCGCCGGACCGAGCCGGGCACCAGGCCGACCGGCCGGTCGTCGTACGCCGGCTCGGACCAGGGGCGCAGCTCGCCGGGCAGCACGGCGGCGATCCGGCGGGAGAAGACCAGGCCCTCGAGCAGGGAGTTGGAGGCCAGCCGGTTGGCGCCGTGCACCCCGGAGCAGGCGACCTCGCCGGTGGCGTAGAGGCCCGCGACGTCGGTGCGGCCCCACAGGTCGGTGAGGACGCCGCCTGAGGCGTAGTGGCAGGCGGGCGCGACCGGGATCAGGTCGGTGACCGGGTCGACGCCGTGGGAGCGACAGGTGGCCAGGATCGTGGGGAAGCGGCGCTGCCACTTCTCCTCGCCGAAGTGCCGGGCGTCGAGCCACATGTGCGGGCGACCGGTCTCCATCATCCGCCGCATGATCGCCTTGGCGACCACGTCGCGCGGCGCGAGGTCGGCGAGCTCGTGCTGGCCCTGCATGAAGCGGGTGCCCGCGTCGTCGACCAGGAAGGCGCCCTCGCCGCGGACCGCCTCGGAGATCAGCGGCTGCTGGCCCACCGAGTCGGCGCCCAGCCACATGACGGTGGGGTGGAACTGGACGAACTCCAGGTCGCGCAACGTGGCGCCCGCGCGCAGGGCCAGGGCCATGCCGTCGCCGGTGGAGACGACCGGGTTGGTGGTCTGGGAGAAGACCTGGCCCAGACCGCCGCTGGCCAGGACGACCGCGCGGCAGCGGACCATCCCGACACCGTCGCGCTGCCCCTCGCCCATCACGTGGAGGGTCACCCCGGCGACGCCGCCGTCGGCGCCCAGCACCAGGTCGACGGCCAGGGCGCGCTTGATGATCTCGATCTCGGGAGCCCGGCCGACCGCCTCGATCAGTGCCCGCTGGATCTCCGCGCCCGTGGCGTCACCGCCGGCGTGGGCGATCCGGTCGCGGTGGTGGCCGCCCTCGCGGGTCAGGCTGAGCTCGCCGGCCGGGTCGCGGTCGAACTGCGCGCCGAGCGCGATGAGCTCGTGCACCGCGGCGGGGCCCTCGGTGACGAGGGCGCGCACGGCCTCGGCGTCGCACGCACCGGCGCCCGCGACGAGGGTGTCGAGCTCGTGCTCCTCGGGGGTGTCCCCCGGGCCGAGCGCCGCGGCGATGCCGCCCTGCGCCCAGCGGGTGGAGCCGGCCGCGAGCCGGTCCTTGGTGACGACGAGGACCTTGCCGCCCTCGGGTCCCAGCTCCTCCTTCAGCCGCAGCGCCGCGGTGAGCCCGGCGATGCCGGAGCCGATCACGACGACGTCGGCGGTGACGGTCCACCCCGGGTCGGGCGCGGCGAGGCGGCCGGGCAGGCGGTGACCCACGTGCAGGGTCACGGGGGCGTCGATCACCTCGGCGGACCGAGGCGTGGGCAGCGGCATCGGGTCAGGCTAGCGCTGGGTGCGGAGAGGGGTGCGTCGCCGGGCGGGTGAGCAACGCGATCTCAGCGGCCCGCGCCCGAGCTCGAGGACACCGTGTCGCCGCGGACCAGGTCGGTGCCGCCGAAGGTCTCGGCCGGGTCGAAGCCGGTCGCCATGATCTTGTTGTCGGCGTCGACGAAGACCACGTGGGGCTTGAGCTCCTTGGCCTCCTCGGTGGTCATCTGGGCGTAGCCGATGAGGATCACCAGGTCGCCGGGGTGGACCAGGCGGGCAGCGGCACCGTTGATGCCGATCACGCCCGAGCCGCGCTCGCCCGCGATGGTGTACGTCTCCAGGCGGGCGCCGTTGTCGATGTCGACGATGTGCACCAGCTCGCCGGGGAGCAGGTCGGCGGCGTCGAGGAGGTCCTCGTCGACGGTCACGGAGCCGACGTAGTGCAGGTCGGCCTGCGTGACGGTCGCGCGGTGGATCTTGCTCTTCATCATGGTGCGCAGCATGGGACTGCCCTTCGGTGTCGTTCCTCAGGCGCGGGGGGCGCCGAGGATCAGGGGGAGGTTGTCGATGAGGCGGGTGGTGCCGACCCGGGCGGCGATGAGGATCCGGGCCTCGTAGCCCGGGGGCGGGTCCTCGGGGAGCGGGCCGAGGTCGGGGGTGGTGATCTCGAGGTAGTCCAGGTCGACGCCGTCGGACTCGCGCAGCACCGCCCGCGCCGCGTCCAGCGCGGGGCCGGGTCCGTAGGGGGCGGACTCGACGGCGGCGTACAGGGTGCGGGAGAGGGCGGTGGCCTGGCGGCGCTGCTCCTCGTCGAGGTGCACGTTGCGGCTCGACAGCGCCAGGCCGTCGGGCTCGCGGACGGTCTCGGCGCCGACCACCTCGACCCCCAGGCAGAGGTCCTCGACCATCCGTCGGATCATCACGAGCTGCTGGTAGTCCTTCTGGCCGAAGACCGCCACGTCGGGGCGGACCAGGCCGAAGAGCTTGGCGACCACGGTCAGGACGCCGCGGTAGTGGCCCTTGCGGGTGCGGCCCTCGAGCACCTTGGCCAGCGGTCCGGGGCGCACCATGACGGTGTCGTCGCCGGTGCCGTGGGGGTACATCTCGGCGACCTCGGGGGCGAAGACGACCGCGACCCCCTCCCGGGCACAGACCTCCAGGTCGGCCTCGAGGGTGCGGGGGTAGCGCTCGAGGTCGGCGGCCTCCCCGAACTGGGTCGGGTTGACGAAGACGCTGGCGACCACGGGCCCGCCCGCGACCTGCTCGCGGGCCACCCGCAGCAGCGAGGCGTGGCCCTCGTGCAGCGCGCCCATGGTCGGCACGAACCCGATCCGCGCACCTGCGCGACGGTGCGGCTCCAGGAGGGCGGCGAGCTCGGCGCGGGTGGTGACGACGGCCGGGCCGGTCACCGGCTGCCCCGCAGGCGGCGTCCGTCCACGCCGGAGCGCGAGCCCGCCCCCTGGGTGGCGCGCGACGTCGCCTCGGCGTCGTCGAGCAGCTCCTTGATCTTGAGTGCCCGGATCGGCAGCAACCGGCCGTCGGTGACGGCGCGACCGAGCGTGGCCCGCGCGAGGGCGACGTACGACGCCAGCGTCTGCGGCGCGGTGGTCCGCAGGTCCTCCAGGTGGGCGGCGACCGTGCCGGCGTCGCCGCGCACGATCGGGCCGGTGAGGGCCGCGTCGCCCCGGTCGAGGGCGTTGTCGAGGGCGGCGGTCAGCAGCGGGCGCAACGTGCCGGCCGGGTCGGTGGCCCCGGCGGCGGTGAGGATCTCCATCGCCTCGGTCACCAGGGTGACGAGGTGGTTGGCGCCGTGGGCCAGGCCCGCGTGGTAGAGCGTGCGCATCTCCTCGGGCACCCACATCGGGCGGCCGCCGAGGTCGGCGACGAGGGCCTCGGCGAAGGGCCGCTCGGCCTCGGGCGCGGTCAGGCCGAAGACGCAGCCCGAGAGCCGGTCGAGGTCCACGGCCGTGCCCGAGAAGGTCATCGCCGGGTGCACGGCGGCGGTGCGGGCCCCGACCGCGGCGGCCGGCTCGAGGACGGCCAGGCCATGGCGGCCGGAGGTGTGCACGACGTACTGGCCCGCGCGGAGCGCGCCGGCGTGCGCCAGCGTCGTCACGACGTTGGCCAGCATGTCGTCGGGGACGGTCAGCAGCAGGACGTCGCACTCGCGGGCGACGGCCGTGGGCTTGGCGTTGGGGACCCCGGGCAGCAGGGTCGCGATGCGCTCCAGCGTGGCGTCGGAGTCACCGGCGGCAGCCACGACGTGGTGGCCGGCGGCGCGCAGCCGGGCGGCGAGGACGGCCCCGACGCGACCCGCGCCGACGACGCCCACCCGCAGTGCGGGGTGAGGCATGGTCTGAACCTTTCGTTCCAGTCCCTCCGACCACCCGGGGGTCCCGGGCCGGGGTGGGTACCGGACGTCGTGCTCGTCTGGTGTGTGTGGCTGTCCTGCAGCGTCAACGGTACGCACACGCGGGCGCGCCCGTCACCGGTCCTTTCGTGTGACCTGTCCGACACGGGTGGGGGGTGGCGTGGGCCGACCCTGTGGCGCCGAGCCGGCTCGTCTTTCCGTACAGCGGGTACGGAATGACGAGCCGGCTCGGCGGGAGGACGGTCGGCGCGGACTCTCAGCCCACCTGGAGGGGGCGCGGGGCGAGGGGCAGCCAGGTCTGCGTGACGTGGTCGACGATGTGCACCCCGTCGGGGGCGGTGATCTCGTGGACGCCGGGGGGCACGGTGCCCTCCTTGAGGGCGTGGAAGACCGCCCACTCGCGGCGCTTGCGACGGTTGCGCCAGGAGGTCGCGAAGGACTCCGGGTCGGTCCAGTGCGCGAACTCGTCGCCGTGGAGGTACTTCAGCTCCACGCACAGCCCCTGCGGCAGGCCGATCGAGCGGCAGCCCTCGGGCGTGGAGCGGATCTCCCACTCGAAGGCCTTGGTGAACACGAAGTCCGGGCCGACCGGGTAGCCCCACTCCTCGGCGTTGCGCAGCCCGAGGTCGAGGTAGCCGTGGGAGTCGGAGTCGAGGTAGAGCCCGTGCCGCGGGACCCGGATGATCGACTGCACACCGCCGACCTGCCAGGTCAGGTCCGCCATCGAGATCTCGCCCTCGGTGGTGAGGACCATGTCGCCGTCCCACTTCCACGAGTAGCGGGTCTGCACCTGCGCGAAGCACCAGTTGTAGAAGTACGACAGCGAGTGCACCGACAGCTCGTGCTGGTCGAGGTGCTCGGCGCCGGCGCGGGCGACCTCGAAGGGGTAGGAGAGCTGGGTCAGCTTGTCGGAGAGGCCGACCTTCGCCGCGGCCTCGGCCGCGACCTCGGGCGTGCCGTCGGTGGAGCCGTTGTCGACCACGACGACGTGGTCGGTCGCGCGCAGCAGCGGCGGCAGGACGAACGGCAGCGAGGGCGCCTCGTCCTTGACCCGCAGCACCGCGGTCGCCCCGGCCCGCAGCCCGCCGGGACGGTTCCACGGCCAGGTGATGTCGAACTCGGTGTGGCCCTCGAGGTTGGTGAGGCCCTCGGCGTTGCGGATCGCGTTCACGTCGTCGTCAGCCGGTGCTCAGCGCTCGCGGCCGACGGCCTTGCGCAGGCCGCGACGGACCCCCGGCGGGATGGCGGCACGCAGGCCGTGCGGGATCTTGTCGGCGACGTACGCCGGGTCCGCGGTGTCCCTGGGACCGGGCTCGCCCGCGGGGCCGTCGCCCTTGTCGCGGCCACGACGCGTCTTCTGCTCGGCGGCCACGACCGAGGAGCGCGAGATCGCCTCGGACTCCTCGTAGAGCTCGACGTAGCCCTCCCGGAGCTGGTCCAGCGCCTCGTGGACGGCCGGGGTGTCGCCGTCGTGGTCGGCGAGCTTGTTGAGCTCGTTCCAGGTCTCGGCGACCAGCTCGTGCAGCCGCTTCGGCAGCCCCAGGTCGTCGAGGGTGCCGGAGACGCGGCGCAGGCCGGGGTCGACGAAGCGGTGCGCGTCACGGATCCGCTCGGACTTGGCGTGCAGGATGTGCTGGAGACCCAGCTGCTCGCCGGTGTACATCACGGCCTTGGTCCAGTCGTCGAGCAGGTCGGCGTACCGGATGAACACGCGCCCGCCGTCGGCGACCGACTCGCGGGTGGCGCGCTCGGTGTGCAGCAGCATGTTGAGCCAGGAGGCCGCGAGGTGCGCGGAGCCGAGCCGGTTGGCGTAGTACTTCTGCTTCGAGCCGACGACCTCGCTCGGGGGGCGCAGCATCGTGGCGAACACGGGCGTGGCGCCGCAGCGGATCGCCGCGACCCGCCACAGGCTCAGGAACCAGGAGAGCCGCGGGTCCTTCACGACCAGCTCGGGGTTGACGGCGAAGTGGCCCTCGAGCCACTCGGCGGTCTTGATCCGCTCCGGCTCACGGGTGGCGACCCGGCCGGTCTCGAACCACGCGTCGGGGCGGGAGTCGCTGACCTGCACGACCGCCTCACGCAGCAGTCGCGAGTGGTGCTCGACGACCCACGCGGGCTCGGCGAAGCCCTTCGGGTTGGTCTCGTCGGGCTCGACCTCGGGCTGCGGCACGTGCAGGCCCATGATCTTCATCAGCCCCGCCATCGTGCTCGTGCCGGAACGGCCGGCTCCCGCGACGAAGAGGACCTTGCGGTCGTACGACATCGGGTCGGGGTCGGCGGGCACGGTGAAGGCGTCGGGCTGGGCACTCACGGGAGGGGACTCTAGTGCCAGGAGGCCTCTCAGCCCGCACCGCTAGCGTTCGGCCATGGTCTTCTGGCGCCGCGAGCGGCCGCTGCTGTCGGTGGTGGTGCCGGCGTACGACGTCGAGGACTACCTCGGGGAGTGCCTCGACAGCCTGCTGGCACAGACCTACGCACCGCTCGAGGTGGTGGTCGTCGACGACGGGTCGACCGACTCCACCGGCCGGGTCGCCGACGCGTACGCCGCCGCCCACCCCGACGTCGTGCGAGTGCTCCACACCAGCAACCACGGGCTCGGCGCGGCGCGCAACACCGGCGTCGCAGCCGCCCGTGGGACGCTGCTGGCCTTCGCGGACAGCGACGACGTCGTCCCGCCGACGGCGTACGAGGTCCTGCACAAGCAGCTGCGGCGCGGCGGCTGCGACCTCGTGACCGGCTCGATCGCGCGGTGGTTCCCGCACGAGGACGGACTGCTGGACGAGCCGCGGTGGATGCGGCGGCTGCACCCGCGGCGGATGGCCTTCATCGACCAGCACCCCGAGATCCTGGGCGACGTCTTCGCCTGGAACAAGCTCTTCACGCGGGAGTTCTGGGACCGCACCGGCCTGTCATGGCCCGAGGGCGTGCGCTACGAGGACCAACCGACGACGACCCGGGCGTTCCTGGCCGCGCGACGCTTCGGGGTCGTGCCCGACATCGTCTACCACTGGCGGATCCGCGCCGACGGCTCCTCGATCACCCAGCAGCGCTCCTCGATCGAGGACCTGCGCGACCGCTGGCGCACCAAGCAGATGACCCTCGCCTCGGTCGAGGACTACGGCGACGCGAAGGTCACCCGCGTGCTGCGCGAGAAGGTGCTCGCCGGCGACATGCACCGCTACTTCACCGAGATCCCCGGGTGCAGCGACGAGTGGTGGGCGCTGCTGCGCGACGGGGTGCTGTCGATCTGGGGCGGGGAGCGGTCGCTGACCCGCTCCATCCTGCCGCCGGTCCACCGGCTCTGCGGGTGGCTGGTCGAGCAGGGGCGGCGCGAGGAGGCGGCGCTGCTCATGACGCGGCTGGCCGAGGGCCCCATCGACCGGCGGCGGGTGGGTGAGCAGGTGCTCCTGGACGTGCCGTTCCTGGAGACCGCCACCATCGCCCGCGGGGCGCTCGAGGTGCGGCCGGGCGAGTGAGGCCGGTGTGGCGACCGAATGTCCGGCGCCGTGGGGGCACTCCCGGCGGGCTCCAGCGCGCCCGTTGGTCGAGCAGCGAGCGCCAGCGAGCGTCGTCGAGACCGCGTGACCTGACCGTGGTCGCCGCCCACAGCCAGGTCACGCGGTCTCGACGACGCCCTCGCCTAGCGGCTCGGGCTGCTCGACCAACGGTGGAGGACGCGCCTCAGATGAGTCCCTCGGACTCCAGGAAGTCCCGGGCCACGTCCTCGGTCTGCTCGCGGTCGACGGTGATCCGGCCGTTGAGCTCGGTGAGCTTCTCGGTGGTCAGCGCGGCCATGAGCGGCTCGAGGATGTCGGCGACGTCGGGGTTCTCCTCGAGGAAGTCGGTGGCGACGGCGGGGACGAGGTTCTGCGCGGGCTGGATCTCGCGGTCGTCCTCGAGCACGACCAGGCCGAGGGAGTCCAGCGTGCCGTCGGTGGTGGCGGTCAGGCCCAGGTCGGACTCACCGTCGATGACCGACTGGTAGGTCTGGTCGGAGGCGTAGCCCAGCGGCAGGATCTCGGTGATGTCGATGCCGTACTCGTCGGTCAGGCCGCCACCACAGTCGAGACGGCCCTCGCAGTCGGGGGCCGCGGCCAGGACGACGGACTCGCCCTCGAGGTCGGACAGGGCGGTCCAGCCCTCGGCCTCGGCGCGCTCCTGGGTGACGAAGAAGGCGTTGGTGTCGGTGGCCTCGGAGAGCTCGAGCAGGGTGATGCCGGCCTCGTCGAGCAGGTCAGCGCCCTGGTCGGCCAGCTCCTGGCCGTCCCCGGCCACGAACGGCTCGGCGTCGTCGCCGTTGGCCTGGCCGTTGAGGAAGTTGACGATGCCGCCGACGTACTCCGGCACGACGTCCACGGAGCCCGGGAAGTCGGCCATGTAGGCGTCGCGGGCGTCGACGAGGTTGACGGTCGGCTCGTAGCCGGCGTCGGCGAGCAGCTGCTCGTACATCGAGGTGACCAGCGCGGCCTCGGGGAAGGACTGGCTGGCGATGGTGACCGGGCCGCCCCCGGAGGCCGACGGGGTGGCGTCGTCGGAGCCGGTGTCCTCGGCCAGGTCGTCGCCGGCGCAGGCACCGGCGAGCAGGACGGTGCCGACCGCCAGGAAGGAGGCCAGGGGTCGGTACAGGGAGCGTCGAGGCGTCATGGGGCCACCGTATTGCGGTCCGGGGACACCCGTCGGGACCGTCCGGGTGAGGCGGCCCCCGGCGCGCCGGGCGGGGTGACGGCGCGCTGGACCCACGCAGCGAGCAGCTCGAGGACCAGCGCGACGGCCGCGACGACGATCGCGCCGGCGATGCCCTTGCCGTACTGCGTGCGGAAGAACCCGTCGGTGATGACCCGCCCCAGGCCGGGGCCGGCGACGAGTGCGGCGATGGTCGCGGTCGCCCAGACCTGCACCAGCGCCAGGCGTACGCCGGAGGCCACCAGCGGCAGGGCCAGCGGCCACTCCGCGCGCCGGAAGACCTGCCACCCGCTCATCCCCATGCCCCTGGCGGCCTCGCGCACCTCGGTGGGCACCTCGCGCACCGCGGTGTAGGCGTTGGTGATGATCGGCGGCAGCGCGAAGAGCGCGAGGGCGACGAGGGTCGCCGCGCCGCCGCGGCCGAACGGCCCGAGGGTGGCGGTGCCCGGGAAGAGGTCGCCGGTCCAGCCCCACGGGTCGGCGGTCACGAGCAGCGCGAGGAGCGCGAAGGTCGGGACGGCGCGCCCGACGTTGGTGATGTTGATGGCGAGGAAGCCGCCTCGGCCGAGGTGCCCGAGCCACAGGGCCAGCGGCAGGCCGACGAGCATCGCGATCCCCAGCGCCCCGGCGGTGAGGAGCAGCTGCTCGGCCAGCAGCGCCAGCATCCCGCCGTCCCCGGTCCAGCTGCTGGCGTCGGTGAGGTAGCGCCAGGCGTCCTGCAGCACCCTCATGCGGTCGCCCCCTGCCCCTGTCGCCCGCGCGTCCACGGCGTCGCCGCCCGTTGCACCAGCACCAGCAGCACGTCGAGCAGCACCGCGAGCACGACGCAGAGCACCGCGGCGGTCATCAGCTCGGCGCGGAAGTTGCCCTGGACCCCGTCGCGGATGAGGTTGCCGAGCCCGCCGTAGGAGACCAGGCTGCCCACGGTCGTGAGCGCCACGGTCGAGACGGTGGCGACGCGCAGCCCGGCGACGAGGACGGGTACGGCGAGGGGCAGCTCGACCCGCAGGAGCAGCCGCCCGGCGCCGTACCCCAGGCCGCGCGCGGCCTCGCGCACGTCCTCCGGGACCGCGCGCAGGCCCTCGAGCAGCGCGCGCACCAGGATCGTCAAGGCGTAGAGCGCCAGCCCGATGACGACGGTCGTGGCGCTGAGGCCGGTGAACGGCACCAGCAGCGGGAAGAGCGCGATCGAGGGCACGGTGTAGAGCCCGGTGCTGACGCCGAGGATCGTGCTCTCGAGGCGGGGGTAGCGACGCGCTAGCAGCGCCAGCGGGAAGGCGATCGCGAGACCCAGCAGCACCGAGGCGAGGGTGATGAGCAGGTGCTGGAGCGTGGCGTCGATGATCTCGGGGCGGTAGTCGCGGACGTAGTCCCAGCAGAACCACTCGTTGACCAGGCGGCTGTAGCAGCGCGGGTCCGCGCCGGCGTCGACGCCCGCCAGCTGCTCGCCCACCCGCTCGCCGACCCGCTCGCCGAGCAGCCCGCTCGTCGCCCGGGGGGCGAGGGTCGCCGCGAGTAGGGTCACATGCATGGACGCTACCGGCTCCCAGCCTGCTGCCCGGGTGGGCGAGCCGATGCCCGTCGCCGCCGTGCCCGCGGACGACCCGATGATCCGGCTGAGCGGGGTGTCCAAGAGGTACGACGACGGCACCGTCGCGGTGCACGACCTCGACCTGGAGGTCGGCCGCGGGGAGACGGTCGTGCTCGTCGGACCGTCGGGCTGCGGCAAGTCGACGACGCTGAAGATGGTCAACCGGCTGATCGAGCCCACCACGGGGACGATCGAGATCGACGGCCGCGACGTCACCGGGGTCGACCCGGTCGAGCTGCGCCGCGGCATCGGCTACGTCATCCAGCAGGTCGGGCTCTTCCCGCACCAGCGGATCGCCGAGAACGTCATGACGGTACCGCTGCTGCTCGGGGAGTCGCGCTCCACCGCCAGGTCGCGCGCCGAGGAGCTGCTCGCGCTGGTCGGTCTGGACCCCTCGGTCTTCGGCCGGCGCTACCCCCACCAGCTCTCCGGCGGGCAGCGCCAGCGCGTGGGCGTGGCCCGCGCGCTCGCGGCCGACCCGCCGGTGCTGCTGATGGACGAGCCGTTCGGGGCGGTCGACCCGGTGGTGCGGGTGCGGCTGCAGGAGGAGTTCCGCGCGCTCCAGCGCGAGCTCGGCAAGACCGTCGTCATGGTCACCCACGACATCGACGAGGCCGTGGCCATGGGTGACCGGGTCGCCGTCTTCGCCGAGGGCGGACGGCTGGCGCAGATCGGCACCCCGCTGGAGCTCCTCGCCCGCCCGGCCGACGACCAGGTCGCCGGCTTCGTGGGCTCGGAGTCCGGGCTGCGCCGGCTCTCCGTCGTACCCCTGCGGGTCGAGGACCTCGAGCCGCTCGACGGCGTCACCGGCGGTCAGCTCGGGGCTGCGATCCCGCTGGACTCCACGCTCGAGCAGGCGCTCGCCGCGATGCTGCGCGAGGACAAGGCGATGGTGGGCGTGCGCGACGGCGCGGCGTTCGTCGGGGTGCTCACGCCCGCCGGGGTGCACCGGGCGCTGCGGCGGGCCTTGTCCCACTAGGGACGTCCCCGCACGTTGGTCGAGCAGCCCGAGCGCCAGCGAGGGCGTCGTCGAGACCGCTGCACCTGCGCGTGGTCGGCGACCACAGACGGGTCGAGCGCTCGCGTGGCGACTGCCTGTCGTCGGCGAGCACAGGCAGCTCACGCGGTCTCGACACGCCTAGCGCGGCTTCGTCCCTCAGCCGCGGGCTTGCTCGACCTTGCCGTCGTCAGTAGGTCCCTCGTCCCTCGGGACCTACTGGACGGCAACATCCAGGTGCCAGGACTCCGTGACGTACTTCGTGCGCCACCCCATCGACTCGTAGAGCTGGTGCGCGTGGGTCGAGGAGTCCGCGTCGACCTCGAGCCCGACCGAGACCCGCCCGCGTCGGGCGGCGTCCGCGATGACGGTGCGCAGCAGGCCCTTGGCGACCCCGCGGCCGCGCGCGGCGTCGACCACCCCGATGTAGGAGACGTACGACGAGTCCGGACCCGTCGCGTTGTGCGAGACCGTCCCGATCAGGGCCCCGACCGCGGGGTGACGGCCGGCGGGCGCGTCCAGGCCCTCGGGGACGTCGTCGACGAGCTCGGTGAGCCACCAGTGGTTCCAGCGGTGACCCGGGTCCTCGCGCAGCCGGTGCAGGAACTCGGCGTAGGACTCCTCGAAGGAGTTGAAGTGGTCGGTGAAGGCGGCCTCGAGGACGTCGTGGACCGCGCGCAGGTCCTCCTCGTCGGGGAGCCCCTGCCCCTCGCGGTCGACCAGCCGGAACCGCGCCCCCCGGGCCTCCCACTCGTCGGGGTCGGGCACCAGCTCGACCTCGTGCGGCTCCACCGGGCGGGTCATCTGCCACCAGGTGCGGACCTTGCGGAAGCCGGCGCTGGTGAGCCAGGTGTACTGCCGGTCGTCGCCCTCGAAGGCACCGGTGTCGATCTGCTGGGTCTCCAGCCCCCGCGCCGCGCCCACCGCGCGGGCCTGGCCGCGCGCCCACTCGATGAGCACCTCGGAGCACTTGCGCGCGATCGGGTGCGCCAGCTCGCGGGAGACGATGTGGACGTAGAGCATCCGGCCGCCGGCGCGGTCGTGCACGCTCCCCCAGGCCTGGATCTGGCCCTCGGGGTCGCGGACGACGACGTTCTCCCGCGTGCGCAGCCCGTGCTCGGACACCTCGACCAGCACGTCGTCGACGCTGGCGCCGGCCCAGCCGCGACCGTGACGCTCGTGCGCCCGCAGCAGGTGCGTCAGGCGGGCGACCTCGAACCGGTCGGTCGCGTCCGGCGTACCGATCTCCCAGCCGTCAGGCAGCGGCGGGTCCCCCACCAGCTCCTCGGGATCGGACTCGAAGCGGCTCTCCTCGGGGATCACGCGGCCTCATCATGCCGGAACCCGTCTCACCCGGGCGGCCGGTGCGGGCTGCGCCGCTGTCGTCGAGCAGCGCTGTCCGCGCGCGGAAAGTCCGAATCATTTCTGATGCTCCACGCGAGCTGAGCATCAGAAATGATTCGGAGTAGCCCCGACCCGCCCCGGGCTCAGGCGTGCTTGCGACGCCCCTCGGCGGCGTGCCAGGCAGCGGTGACCGTGTCCAGCTCGGCGCGGAGGACGTCGACCTCCTGCTCCAGCTCGGCGACGCGCATGATCGCGTCGGTGGTCTGCTCGGAGGCGGCGTCCAGGGCGCGGGTGGCGACGAGGACGTCCTCCTCGAGCCGGTCGGTGCGTCGGCGCTCGGAGGCGAGGTCGCGGGCGGCGTCGGCGGCCTGGCGCTGGGTCGCGGACAGGACGGTGCCCAGCTCGGTGAGCGCCTGCTCGCGCTCGGCGATGCGGGAGCGGAGGTCCTCGACGCGCGCGGTGTGCTCGGCGGAGCGCTCCTCGGCGAGGCGGCGGTACGCCTGGGCCTGCTCGGCCCGGTCGCGGGCGGCGTCGCGGCGCGACTGCACGAGCTCGGCGTGGGTGATGCGGGTCGCGGCGGCGCCCAGCACGACGGCGCCCGCCGCGGCGAGCACCAGCAGCAGCCACGAGCCGGACGCGGCGGTGCTGGCGACCAGGGTCGCGGAGACGACCAGCAGGAGGGTGGCGACGGTCAGCCGGGTCGAGCGCTGACGCCGTCGCACGGTCGCGGCCGACGTGACCTGTGTGACGGGAGTGGCCGCTGGGGAAGTCATGCCGCCCAGGTTAGGACGCGGAGTCGTCCAGCCGGACGCGACACGCACGCTCGAGCAGCACCCCGCACGCGACGACCGCCACAGCAGCCAGCGCCGCCAGGCCCGACCAGAGCACCCGGTCACCGGCCAGCGGGCCGCGCGAGCCGAGCCAGGCCAGGGCGTAGCCGGCGTACCCGCCACCCGCCACGCTCCCGACGTACGACGCCGCCCGGCCGAACGCGAGCCGGTTGACCGCCCGGTGCGGCTCGAGGAGGTCGGGGCGCCGCTTGAGCGTGCGGCGGGTGTCCCAGGCGAACCGCCCGAGCGCGACCGCGACGAAGGCCAGCAGCGTCGGCTGCGGCCACGTGACGACAGGGGCGACCCCGCGCAGCTCGACCGAGACCGGGCGCAGCAACCACCCGAGCACCAACCCGGCCAGGGCCAGCAGCACGAGCACGACCGGGGAGACCGGCCGGATCGTGCCGGTCGGCGCCTCCCGGGGCGGCTCGGTCACTCCAGCTCGAGGGCCAGGTCGTCGCGCAGGGTGACGCCGTCGAGGCCCACCGCGGCGAGCAGGTCGGCGATCGGGCCGCGGTCGGGGATGACGGCGTCGGGCTCGAGGTCGAACCAGGGCTTGAGGACGAAGGCGCGCTCGGCGGCCCGCGGGTGCGGGAGCTGGAGGTCGTCGGTGGCGCTGCGGCGGTCGCCGACGACGATGAGGTCGACGTCGAGGGTGCGCGGGGCGTTGCGGACCTCACCGCGCTCACGGTCGAAGGCGTCCTCGATGGCCAGGGCGCGGTCGAGCAGGCGGGTCGCGGCCAGCGTGGTGTCGATGAGGACGACGGCGTTGAGGAAGGGCTTGGAGCCCTCGGGGCTGTCGACCGGCTCGGTCTCGTAGACCGGGGAGACGCCGGTGACCCAGACGTCGGGGGTGTCGGCGATCGCGTTGACCGCACCCTGCAGGGTGGCCATCCGCTCGCCGAGGTTGGACCCGATCGCCAGGACCGCGCGCCGGATCGGGCGCATCTCGCCGGTCAGCGTGTCGGCGTCGATGATGTGCGGGTTGGGCACCTCGGTCACGAAAGCTCCTCGCGGGTCCTGGTCGTCGTGAGCGTGACGTCCGAGAACGTCGCGTCGATGGGGGCGTTCGGCTTGTGCACCGTCACCCTCGCCCACTCCACTCGGCTGTCCAACAGGCACACCTCCGAGATGCGGCGGATGAGGGTCTCGATCAGGTCGACCGGGTCGCGCTCGACCGCGGCCTTCACCTGCGCCACGAGACTCCCGTAGTCCACGGTGTCGCGCAAGTCGTCGGACGCGGCCGCCGGACGGGTGTCCAGGCCGAGCAGCAGGTCGATGACGAAGGGCTGGCCCTCGCGCCGCTCGTGCTCGAAGACGCCGTGGTGGCCCCAGCACTCGATGCCGGTGACGGCCAGCTCGTCAACCACGCGCCCCTCCTTCCTCCAGCGCCTCCCAGGCGGAGAGCGCGTCGCACGCAGAACCTACGTCGTGGACCCTCACCCCCCACACCCCGGCCCGTGCGCAGTGCAGCACCACGGCCAGGTGGGCGGCCTCCCGTCCCTCGACCGGTCGTGGCTCACCCGCGGCGTCGGCCAGCAGCCTGCCCAGGAACGACTTGCGGCTCGCCCCGACCAGGAGCCGGTGGCCGAGGGAGTCCAGCGCGGACAGGCCGCGCAGCAGCTCCCAGCTCTGCTCGGCGGTCTTGGCGAACCCCAGCCCGGGGTCGAGCACGAGCCGGTCGGCGGCGATGCCGGCGGCGAGCGCGGCCTCGACCCGCTGCCGGAGCTCGACCACCACGCCGGGCACGACCCCGCCGTGGGCGGAGTAGTCGGTGTGCGCGCTCATCCGGTCGGCGTGCGCGCGCCAGTGCATGGCGACGTACGTCGCCGCGCTGCTCGCCACGAGCGGGAGCATGTCGGGGTCGGCCAGCCCGCCGGAGACGTCGTTGACGATGCTCGCGCCCGCCTCGAGGGCGGCCGCGGCGACCTCGGCGCGCATGGTGTCCACCGAGACGGTCGCACCGGCCGCGACCAGCTCGGTGATGACGGGGACGACCCGGGCGAGCTCCTCGGCCACCAGTGGCCGGGTGGCGCCGGGCCGGGTGGACTCGCCGCCCACGTCGAGCAGGTCGGCGCCCCGCTCCACCAGCGCCAGGCCATGGGCCACGGCAGCGCGCGGCTCGACGTACCGGCCGCCGTCGGAGAAGGAGTCGGGGGTCACGTTGACCACGCCCATCACCAGCGGTCGGGGCATCGGCTGCTCGGACCTCCTCGGGACGTGCCGATCGGTGTCGCGCTGCGCCGCGATCGGCTCAGCGGGCGCCGCGGGTGCCGTGGATGAGCGCCATGGCCTCGCTGCGCGTCGGGTGGTTGTGCATGATGCCGCGCACCGCCGACGTGATGGTGCTCGCCCCGCCCTTCTTCACCCCGCGCATGGTCATGCAGAGGTGCTCGGCCTCGATCACGACGATGACGCCGCGGGCCTCGAGGATGTCCATGAGGGCGTCGGCGACCTGGGTCGTGAGCCGCTCCTGGACCTGGGGGCGCTTGGCGTAGACGTCGACCAGGCGGGCCAGCTTGGACAGGCCGGTGATCTTGCCGGAGGTCGCGGGGATGTAGCCCACGTGCGCGACGCCGGTGAAGGGCACCAGGTGGTGCTCGCACATCGACCACAGCTCGATGTCGCGGACCAGCACCATCTCGTCGTGACCGAGGTCGAAGGTGGTGGTCAGCACCTCCTGCGGGGTCATCCGCAGACCCGCGGTCAGCTCGGCGTACGCCCGGGCGACGCGGGCCGGGGTGTCGCGCAGGCCCTCGCGGTCGGGGTCCTCGCCGATGGCGGCGAGCAGCTCCCGCACGGCCGCCTCGGCGCGCGCGTGGTCAAAGGCGGGGATGTCCTGCGGGTCACGATCGGGGGTCGTGATGATGTCGGTCATGGGTGCTCGGTATCCGCTCGGGGACTCGGTGAGTCCGTCCTGGGGTGTGACCTGCGTGGAATGCGCCTTGGGTTCGGCCCGGTCCCCCTGCGCGGATTGACCCGATCGGGTGGGCCGCTCGGCCGGTGGCCCGTCCCGGGCGGGCGTCAGGGGGCGTCGGAACCCGGCGGGGTCGCGTGGCCACCCGGTGCCGCGGGGCCGCCGTGCACGTCGCCGCCGGCGCCCGGGGGCGTGACGACCGCGCCGGCGGTCTGGTGCTCCGCCACGCCGTTGGCGCGCGCCCGGTCGCGGATCTCCTGGGGGATCTCGACCGGGGGCATCTGCGAGGGGCGACGGGTGTCGGAGCCGGTCCACGCGGGCCGGGCCGGGCGCATGCGCAGCGCCTCGAAGATCCGGGCGATCTGCTCCTTGTCGAGCGTCTCCTTGTCCAGGAGCTCCAGGACCAGGGCGTCGAGGACGTCGCGGTTCTCCTCGAGGATGTCGAAGGCCTCCTGGTGGGCGTTCGCCAGCAGGGCCTTGACCTCCTCGTCGACGATCGCGGCGACCGACTCGGAGTAGTCCCGGGAGTGCCCCAGGTCGCGGCCCAGGAACGGCTGCGAGCCGGACTCGCCGAGCTTGATGGCACCGAGCCGCTCGGTCATGCCGTACTGGGTGACCATCGCGCGGGCCACGTTGGTGGCCTTCTCGATGTCGTTCCCGGCGCCGGTCGTCGGGTCGTGGAAGATCAGCTCCTCCGCAGCCCGCCCGCCCAGCATGTAGGCCAGCTGGTCGAGCATCTGGCTGCGGGGCTGGGAGTACTTGTCGGAGTCGGGCAGCACCATCGTGTAGCCCAGCGCCCGACCTCGCGGCAGGATCGTGATCTTGTGGACCGGGTCGTTGCCCGGGAGCGCCGCGGCGACGAGGGCGTGGCCGCCCTCGTGGTAGGCGGTGATGAGCTTCTCCTTCTCGCTCATCAGGCGCGTACGACGCTGCGGACCGGCGATGACGCGGTCGATCGCCTCGTCCAGCGCCTCGTTGGTGATGAGCTTGGCGTTGGCGCGCGCGGTGAGCAGCGCGGCCTCGTTGAGGACGTTGGCCAGGTCGGCACCGGAGAAGCCGGGGGTCCGGCGGGCGACCGAGAGCAGGTTGACGTCGGTGGCCAGCGGCTTGCCCCGCGAGTGGACCTTGAGGATCTGCTCTCGACCGGACAGGTCGGGGGCGTCGACCTGGATCTGCCGGTCGAAGCGGCCGGGGCGCAGGAGCGCCGGGTCGAGCACGTCGGGACGGTTCGTGGCCGCGATGAGGATGACCCCACCTCGTACGTCGAAGCCGTCCATCTCCACGAGCAGCTGGTTGAGGGTCTGCTCGCGCTCGTCGTGGCCGCCGCCCATGCCGGTGCCGCGGTGGCGGCCCACGGCGTCGATCTCGTCGATGAAGACGATCGCCGGGGCGTTCTCCTTGGCCTGCTCGAACAGGTCGCGCACGCGGCTCGCACCCACACCGACGAACATCTCGACGAAGTCGGAGCCGGAGATGGAGTAGAAGGGGACGCCGGCCTCGCCCGCGACCGCGCGGGCCAGCAGGGTCTTGCCGGTGCCGGGCGAGCCGTAGAGCAGCACGCCCTTGGGGATCTTGGCGCCAACGGCCTGGAACTTGGCCGGCTCCTGCAGGAACTCCTTGATCTCACCGAGCTCCTCGATCGCCTCGTCGCACCCGGCGACGTCGGCGAAGGTCGTCTTCGGCATGTCCTTGGAGATCAGCTTGGCCTTGGACTTGGCGAACTGCATGACGCCGCGACCGCCGCCGCCCTGCATGTTGTTGAGCAGCCACAGGAAGACGATGAAGATGATGATCAGCGGCAGGAACGAGAAGAGGAAGGTGCCGAGCGCGCTCGGGCGGGAGACCTCGGTGCTGAGCTCCTCGATCTCCCCGGCCTCGACCTGCTGCTGGGCCTGGACGTAGAGGCGCGACTGGGTGCCGTTGATCCAGAAGGTGCGGACCTCCGCACCCTCGTCGCGGACGCCGTCGTCGAGGATCGCGCGGATCTCCTGGTCACCGTCGACGAAGGTGATCTCCTTGACCTCGCCCTCGGCGATGTAGGACGTCATCTCCGAGGAGGTGATCTCGTCGCCGCCCCCGCTGGGCGCCAGGAACTGCAGGGCCAGCAGGACGCCGACCACGGCCACGACGATCCAGAGCCAGGGACTCTTGCCTATGCGCTTCACGGACTTCTCTCGTTGGGTGCACGATTCGAGGTGACGACGGTACCCGCCGCCACCGCTCCCATCCTCTCAGGAGGCTGGGAACGGGAAGGCACGGAGCGGCTTCGCCGCCCTGCCCATCGGTTCCGTCCGACCGAGCTCGCTTCGCTCGACGGTCGGACGGTCAGCTGTAGACGTGCGGGGCGAGCGTGCCGATGTCGCGCAGGTTGCGGTACTTCTCGCGGTAGTCCAGGCCGTAGCCGACGACGAACTCGTTGGGGATGTCCCACCCGACGTACTTGACGTCGACCGGCATCTGGAGCGCCTCGGGCTTGCGCAGCAGGGTGGCGATCGCGACGCTCGCGGGGTTGCGGCTGCTGAGGTTGGAGGTCAGCCAGGACAGCGTCAGGCCGGTGTCGATGATCTCGTCGACGATCACCACGTGGCGGCCGCTGATGTCGGTGTCGAGGTCCTTGAGGATGCGCACGACGCCGCTGGACTTGGTGCCCGAGCCGTAGGAGCTCACCGCCATCCAGTCCATCTCGATGTGGCGCTCGAAGGAGCGGGCCAGGTCGGCCATCACCATGACCGCACCCCGCAGGATGCCGACGATGAGGAGCTCCTCGCCCTCGTAGTCGCGCTGGATCTCCTGGGCCATCTCCCGCAGTCGCTGCTGGATCTGGGCCTCGGTGAACAGCACGTTGACGAGGTCGTTCTCCACGTGGGCAGAGTCCATGGGCGGCAGCCTACGACCGGTACGCCGTCGGGCGGCACGCGGCCGGGGTCCCGGCCGCATGCCCGGCCCGATCAGCCCGACCCGCTCAGCGGCGGCCGGCCCCCGGCTTGGCGACCACGACCTTGAGCGTCTTGGCCTTGGAGGACTTCAGGCCGTCGACGCCGCGGTACTCCACCGACAGCTTGTGCGTGCCGCGCGGCAGTCGGCCCAGGTCGAGGGTGGCGACACCCTGGTCGGTCCTCGCCAGGCGCTGGGTGGCCAGGACCTTCCCGCCGTCGAGGACCACGACCCGGCCACCTGTGACCTTGGCCCGCTTGCTGTCGACGGCCACCGAGACCACGACCGACTGGCGCGGGGCGACGACCGGGTCGAGGACCTCGGCGACGGTGCTGGTGGGCCAGTCGCGCAGGTCGAGGCGGAGCTCGCCGAGGCTGACCGGCTTGGCACTGCGGACGCTCACGTCGGAGAGGAAGGTGGCGTCGTACCCGCGCTTGACCAGCACGACGTCGTACACGCCCCGGTCGACCCAGAGGTAGAAGTAGCCGTGCTGCGGGCCGGTGCGGCGGGCGCTGGCGTAGGTGAGCGCGGTGGCGACGGGCTTGCCGGTGCTGGCGTCGAGCGCCTGGACCGCGACGTTGTCGACGCCCTTGCCGTTGCCGTCGACGGCAACACCCTGGATGAGGTACGCCGGCTGGGTGGTCACGACACCGTCGTCGTCGTCCTCGTCCTCGTCGTCGCAGCCCCAGGCGAGGAGCCAGCACAGGGGGCCGTCGTCGTCAGGACCGTCGCCGCCCTTGGCGTGGGCGGTCCCGACCGGCGCGAGCGCGGACAGGACGACGAACAGGACCGTCAGTAGGCTCAGACGCTTCTTCATGTGTGGTGCTCCCCTGGCTCGGACCGCGGGCGCGGTCGACTCCCCTGACCTGAGGGTCGGCCGGTTCCGGACCGGGATGAGCCGGAATCCCGAGGCTTTGCCTGCGCGGGCCTCGGGATGGCCCGTCCGGGCCATCGTCGTGCTGGCCGGGCGGCGGGGGCCGCGAGTGGACAAAGGGGGTTCGGCGCCTTGTGTGGTGTTCCGGTTCAAGCAGGTGGCTGTTGGGCTTTGCCTGATGGGTGTTGGGACGTGGCGGGCACGGGGGTGCCCGGAGCGGTGCTCAGGTGGTCAGTGCGTTGTTGTGAAGTCGCTGGAGGTTGACGGCTGCTGCTGCGAGGT
>CAEZYQ010000025.1_pt1 | contig 54875 bp, 54 predicted proteins | sample 7265561 | NCBI WGS metagenome assembly CAEZYQ01 (sample SAMEA6813939, study PRJEB35770) | uncultured Nocardioides sp. | biome: Freshwater; feature: Freshwater reservoir; material: water | place: Czech Republic | collected 2017-04-14 | depth 30m m | reverse complement strand
GCACCCGAGGAAGGGGCCTCAACCGCGGACCGCGGCAAGGCAGACGACGTCGTGTCGGGCAGATCCCATGACCGTCAGTGGGCAGTTCTCATGACCGCCAGCGGGCAGCTTCGTGGCCGTCTCCGGGCAGTTTCTCGCGGCCGCCGACACAGTGGCCGAGGAGGGGTGAAAAGCGCCTGGCGGATGTTCTGGGCCCAGGCGACCCGGTTGCTCGGAGAAGCCGCCGTGTCCGCGTTCCGGTAGATCTCGACGTCGTAGTACTTCGCCCCTATGAGGGGCTTCCAACGCAGACCCCGGAGACCTGAGACCGTGACGGCGTCTTCCGGCGAGCGCAGCTCGGGAGCGGGCGACTGCTTCGTGAAGCTGCGGACCGAGGACCACGTGAGCTCATTGTCCGACCCGTCCACCGCCTGGACACGCCAGTACAGCGTGCCCTCCGGGTAAGTCCGGTCGAAGGCGGTGTACGTCGTCTGGTCGACGCGCCGATCGTCCACGATGGTTCCGCTGGTGAAGGACGGGGACGTCGCGACCTGCACGTGGTACTGCAGGGCTGCCTGTCCAGGAGCCCCGACGGCACCCGCTGTCCAAGCGAGGTTGGTAGCGAGGTAGTCCTCCCAGCCAAAGGTGACCCAGTCCGCGACCGTCGCTCCGTCGGCTGGCGTTGTCAGTCGGACCGGGGCAGACTTCTTTTGGAACGCGTGGGAAGCGGACGTCGGAGTCAGCGAACACGGAGACGGCTTGGCACCAGGGGCACATGCCCTTACGTACCAGTAGTAGGCCTCTCCCGCTTGAGTGTCCGGCAAGGAACCAGAAGGCATGAACCGCGTACTGGTGGTCGAGACCAGGCTATCCGGGTTGCCCAGGTCTCCATAGTTGTCAACCATGTTCGTGAGCTTGACGTCATGCGCCAGGTAGAACTGGTAGTAAGTCGCGCCCGGCACAGGATCCCAGTCGAAGACCGGAGTTGCGGGGATCTCGGTACACGGCTCCGCTCCCACCGCTCCGATGCACGACGATGTTCGTGTACCTGCGAGCAGGACTCGCTGACCGGTGACCAGCGCAGGAGTAGTCGTCCCTGCGGTGTTGCTGGGGGCGGAGTACGTGAACGACCCGATGCTGGAGAAGACCCCGTTGACTCTTGCGGTCGCAGAGCCGTGATTGTCCAGAGCCCGCACTCGCCAATAGTTTGTCCCGTTGAAGGGTTCGCAACCTCCCGGCGAGATACGAGTGCCTCGGAAGGCCTTCAACGTGAAGGTGGTTTGGTTCGTGGAGCACGAACGGAACGTGGCACTGGAGCTGAACGAGGGCTCGCTGCCGACCTGAATCTCGTAGCCGGACGCCTTCGGGACCGGAGTCCACTCGAGGAACGGATCCCCGGTCATCGCACTTCCATCTTGCGGCCATACGAGCGAGGGCGTCTCCGGCCAGTGCCGGCGGAAGACGCCGATCCGCTCAGACTCCGAGGGCCACTCCTCGGCACGGCCGTCGACGTTCACGGCCCGCACCTGCCACCAGTAGTTCGCGTTGTCATAGGTGACCGGCGGTGAGTACCGCGTGCCCGCGACGTAGCGCTGGTCGGTGATGACGTTGAAGTCGTCGTCGGTACTGACGCGGATCTCGTACCTGACGGCGCCCGGCTTCGCGTCCCACTCGAGCACCACGTCCTCCAACAGCGGCTCCGTCCGCTTGAGGGTCACCTTTGGCAGCTCGCCCACCACGAATGAACGAGCCTCCGAAGGGGGTGTCAGGTTCCCCTCGCCGAGGATGCCGCGCACCCGCCACCAGTAGGTGCCGCCGGGGGTGGCGTTGATGGGTGCGTAGGAGGTCAGAGAGGTCACGGCTGTCTTGAAGTCGATCCAGTCGCCGTTAGCGTCGTCGACCTCGACTTGGTACGCCTGGGCCCCTGGCAGTGACTCCCACTCCAGCAACACGGCCTCATCGGGCTGCGCGAGCTGTGCTCCGTCCGCAGGGGCCACCAGGACAGGGCTCTTGGAGCGCGGCAAAGTGAATTTGCCGACGGACCAGGTGCCCACCCTCCCGTCCTGCTCGGCTGCCACCCGCCAGTGCATCGTGCCGGGTGCGAGCAACCGGGTGGGAGTTGCCATCGTCGAGAGCGACTCCCCGCTCCACAGCACACTGTTGAAGGAATCGGTGGTCGAGATCTGGACGTGGTAGCTGTCCGCACCGCGGACGGGACGCCACGACAGGACGACGGCCGTGGGCTCGGCCTTTGTCGACAGGTTCCCTGGCCGTCCGACCGCCGCAGCCGGCTGGGCAGCCAGCATGCTCGCCAGGACGCCAGCCACCACGACCAGGATTGTCGACGCCCGCCACCCTGTGGCGACCCGAGTCAAGCATTGCATCAGAGGACCTCCCGTTTCCCAGCAAGAGGCTAAGCACTCCAGAGTGCCGGCGGCGGCGCTTTGGTAAAGACCGGACCTTCTGAGTTGAGCCGTAGCCCGTTCGGGCTACCGCGCCGCGTCCACTCTCCTGATGGCCGAGGGCCGTGATGAGAGCAGGCTTGTTCTGCGGGGCCGGCCCCCGTCCAGGGAGACCACAGTCACAAGGGAGAATCAACATGATCACGCTGCTCGTCACGCTGTTCGGTGCTCAGAAGCAGAAGATGGACGAGCGGGGCGCCTCCGCCGTCGAATACGGCCTGCTCATCGCTGGCATCGCCGCCCTGATCGTCGTCGTCGTCTTCACCCTAGGAGGCACCGTCCAGGGCGCCTTCACCAACACCAACTCGTCGATCACCAATGGCAGCGGCGCCGGCGGTACCGGCACCACCACGCCGTGATTCATGGCTGACTAGTTCTCACCACGGGCCCTCGCCCGTCCGTCAGGGACCGGGCGAGGGCCACACGCACGAGCACGGTCGGGTGCGTGCCGAAAGCCCAGTGCCACAGCGCGGGCGGCGTCGGGTCGGACAGCGAGCGCAGCGCCAACCGCCGCTGGAGCGCGACGAAGGCGTCCGGGTCGGCGGTGTAGCGCAGGGCGTCGACGTCGGCCCGCAGCTCGATCCGGCGGCTGATGCCGCTCTGCACCGGCGACGTCACCAGCGTCCCGACGGCGAGCAGCGCGAGCAGCACCGGCACGACGCGCGGGTCGCCCAGCCGCAGGCGGCCCAGGGCCACGCCGAGGAGTCCGACGGCCGTGGCAGCGCCCAGGGCCCCGAGCGCGGTGCCCAGCAGCACGTCGTCGTTGCGCGCGTGGGCGAGCTCGTGCGCCACCACGGTCAGCGCCTCCCGGGTCGGCACGTCCTCGACGAGGTTGTCGTAGAGCACCACCCGTCGCGTCCCGCCGAAGCCGGAGACGTAGGCGTTGAGCGTCGTCGTACGACGCGACGCGTCCGACACCAGCACCTCGTCCACCGGGACTCCCTCGGCCTCGGCGAGGGCGAGCACGCCGCTGCGCAGCTCGCCGTCCGGGAGCGGGGTGAAGCGGTTGAAGAGCGGCTCGACGACCACCGGGTAGGCGAAGCTCCCGAGCGCGACGAGGACGGCCACGGTGACCCCGACCACGGCCGGCCACGCTGTGCGCCACCGCCGGGCGACCCCGACCAGCACCACGACCAGCAGTCCCGTGACCGCCACGTCGACCGCCTCCGAGACCGCCGCGTCGCGGGCGAAACCGGCCCAGGACTGGTCCGAGAGGCCGGCGTCGAGGACGTGGCGCCGCTGCAGCACCGAGAACGTGAGCGTCGCGAGCCGCGAGACCACCTCGACGACCAGCACCGCCAGGAGCGCCTGGGCCCACCACGGTCCCGGCAGCCGCGACACGGCGGCACGCACCCGCGCAGACGCAGCCAGCACGGCGAGCACCGCCAGGTTCAAAAGCATCGACAGGGCCGACCAGGTCCGCAGCGTGCCCGTGAAGTCCTCGGCCCGCGCCACCTCCGTCGCCGTGAAGACGTCCTCCACCGGCACGGGCGACGGGGTGCCGCCCGGCACCGGGGACCACGGCACGAGCACCGCGGCCAGGACCGCGAAGGCGCCGCCGGCCACCAGGAGCACCACGAGCGACACGCGGCGAGCGCTCACGCCTGCTCCGCGGCGTCCAGCAGCAGCGTGCGCCACCGGTCGGTCAGGGTCTCGAGGTCCACGCCTGCCTGCTGCCGCAGGGCCGTCTCCACGTCGGTGCCCTCGCTCGCGGTGGCGTAGACGTCGAGCAGCGCCTGCTCGCCCGCCAGCTCGACCAGGGCGCGGCAGGCCAGCCAGGCGGCCTCGTACGCCGCACCCAGGTGCGGAGCCGTCACGTCGAACTCCGCCTCCCCCGGAAGCCGGTTGGGCGCACCCTCGCGACGCACCTGCTCCAGCACCTGGGCGGCGGTCGTCGCGAGGGGCAGGTCCACGTCACGCAGCGCCACGTAGTCGGCGAAGCCCTCGACGAGCCACACCGGGGCCCGGCTCGTGGGTGCGCCCGTCAGCGCGTGGACGGCCTCGTGGGTCATCACCACCTGGGCGCCGGTCCGCCGCAACCGTCCGAGCTCCTCGGGGTTGACGAACACGTGGACCGGAGCGGACCCGACGGTGCGGCCGTCGACCGAGGCCGTCACCGCCGCCACGCCGCGGTAGGTCCCCTCGGGCACCCCCAGGACCGCGTCGAGCTCCGCGCTGCTGCCGGGGACCTCGACGACCAGACCGCCCACCAGGTCGGGCAGCACGCGGCGCACCTGCGGGAGCGCCCGCGTCGCCAGGGCGGTGTACGGCGTCGGGTCCTGCCCCGCGGTGACCACGAGCGTGTCCCCGGCCCGCTCGACCCGGGCCGGTCCGCGCAGCCACAGCGGGACGCGCCCTCCCGTGAACCCGGTGACCTCGACGCGGTCCCCGCTCTGGCGCAGCCCCACCTCGACCTCCGTGCGCGCGGGGCCCGCAGGCTGCCCACGCAGCACCCAGGTCAGGTCGGCCCGGGCTGTCCAGGTCCCGCCCGGTCCCAGGACACCGACCTGGTCGACGAAGCGCAGCCCGACCTCGCCGACCCGTAGCCGGGACGCGTTGTCGGCCAGCGCGGCCAGCAGGTCCTGCGCGGCAGCGTCCCCGCTCGGCGCGAGGGCGGCACTGGCTTCCGCATCACCTCGCGAGAGGGCCTGAGCGAGCTCGGCCAGGACGGCTGCGGCACCGCCCGCGTCGACACCGACGACCGCCGGTGCCGGGGTGGGTGCGACGTACCGGTCCTCGCTCAGCAGCACGACAGCCGTGACCACCGCGACGGTGGCCACCAGCAACGTGGCCAGCGCCCGTCGCCACGAGCGGCGGGGCGGCGCGTCGGGCTCAGCCAGGGCGGACGGCCCCGACGTAGGGCATGGAGTGCAGCGGGGCGACCCGCACACCCGAGCTCGGGTTGGCCGCGTCGACGATCATCCCGTTGCCGAGGTAGATGCCGACGTGGCTGATCGGGCTGTAGTAGAAGACCAGGTCACCGGGCTGCAGGGCGCTCTCGGCGATCTGCGTCCCCGAGGAGTACTGGGCGCTCGAGGAGTGCGGCAGGCTGATCCCGGCCGCCCGGTAGGCCATCATCGTCAGCCCGGAGCAGTCGAAGGCGCTCGGGCCTGCGGCGCCGTACACGTAGGCCTTGCCGACCTGGGCCATGGCGTACTGGATCGCTGCTCCGGCGCGGCCGGACGCGGGCACGTCGGTGGGGAGCCGCTCGCTGTCGCGCGAGACGATCTCCTCGCGTTCCTCGGCCTCGAGACGCGCCAGCAGACCCTCGGCCGCCTCCAGCTTCTCCTCGATGGTCGCCTTCTCCTCGGCGAGCCGCTCCTCGAGCTGCGCAACCTCGTCGGCGCGCTGCGAGGTGGCCTGGAGGCGGATCCCGAGCGCCTTCACCTCGCCGGCGTAGGTGTCGAAGAGCTGGTCTGTGAGGTCGTCGTAGGCCGTCATCGTGGACAGCTGCGAGAGGAAGTCCGACGGGTCGCCGGACAGGGCGACCTGACCCACGGCGGAGAGCGTGTGGCCCTCGTAGGTGCGGATCACCGCGTCGCGGACCTGCTCGCGGACCGAGCGCAGCCGGCGGTCCTGGCGCTCCTGGTCGGAGCTCACCGCGGCGAGGTCGCGCTCGAGCTCCTCGAGCTCCAGCCGGGCGTCGTTGTAGCGCTCCGAGGCCTGCTCAGCCTCGTGGTAGAGCCGGTCGACCCGGGCCTCGACGTCGGCGATGTCGGGCTCGGCCTGCGCCGGGGTCGAGGGGACAAGCCCCACCAGACCGGCCAGCAGGGCGCCCGAGAGCAGGGTGGTGATCCGCGTTCGACGCTGCTGCACGAGCGAAGGCACTCCTCGAAAGTCACGGCACCCGCGCGGACCCGTCCCCGGTCCGCTCCCACGAGCACCCCGCGCGACGGTAGTCGTTCGTCTCGCGGCCGGCCAAGTTCCACCGCACGTCCAGCGATGATTTCACCGCGATCTACGTCCCGCCACGCGCACACCGGCCACATGCGTCACACAGACACCACCCGTCACACGTCTCGGGTCCGCGGACCCGTCAGGCGGTGGCCGCGCCCGGGTGCGGCTCGCCGGCCTCGCTCGGGCCCTCCGCCGCGGTCACCAGTCGCAGGGGCGGCACCAGTCCCCCGGCGGCCAGCGCGCCGAGCAGCTCCCGGTCCTCCTCGTCGAAGGAGAGCTCGGGCGGCGGCCCGAGCAGCACGGTGACCACGCAGTCGTGGCACGCCAGTCCGCGCACCACGCAGGTGTCGCAGTCGATCCTCGTCGTCATGTCCCTGACGGTGACAGGAGCCACCGACAGTGACGCCTCAGCCCCGGAGCAGGCCCACCAACGCGGCTGACGGCACAGCCCGGGCCCCGGCCCGCTGGGCCCGCGCCTGGACCTCGCGGTCGTCGCTGACGACGAGGACGACGCGCCCCCGCGGCTCGGCCTCGACCAGCTCGCCGATGACCTGGTCGGCGATGACTCCCTGCGGGCTGAAGAGCACCTTGACCCCGCGGGGCGCGGCGGTGGGCGGCCGGGTCTCGGCGTCGGCGCCGTCGAAGACGACGGTGGTCTCGGCACCCGTGCGGGCGACGAGGGGCGCCATCGCGCCGAGCAACCGCGTCCGCTGCGCCTCCAACGAGGAGGACGACCAGGTGCTCATCGAGACGTTGTAGCCGTCGACCACGAGCCGGGCGCGGGGCAGCGCGAGGTACTGCTCCAGCAGCGCCGGACCCACCTCGGGCACCGCGCGGGCACCGACGGCCGCAGGTGTGGCGGCCAGGCTCTCCTCGACCCGCTCCCCGGGCGTCGAGGTGGTCGGGGGCAGGGCCAGCTCGCGGCGCAGCCCGGCGGTGGCCTCCAGGATCGTGTCGAGCAGGACCCGGGTCCGGGCGGTCGCGTGCTCGCGTTCGCTGCGCGTCCCGCGACGCCCCTCCTGTGCCTCGGCCTCCAGCCGCTCGACCTCGGCGCGCAGCCTGCGCACCTCCTTCTCGCGCGCGGCCAGGGCGACCTCGGCGGCGGCCCGCGCCTCCTCCGCCTCCCGAGCGGCGCGCACGGCCTCCTGGTCTACGTCGCGACCCTTGGCCCGCGCCTCCCCGAGCTTGCGGCGCAGCTGCGCGACCTCGGACTTGTACCCCTCCACCTGCTGCTTGTACGACGCCCGCACCTCTCGCAGCTCCGCCTCGGCCTGCTCGGCGCGCTGCTGCCACCGCTCGTCGCGGGCGGCCGCGACGACCTGGGCCTGGTGGGCGGCCTGCTCGGCCACGACGCTGACCGAGTCGTCGAGCCGGCGGGTCCACCCCTGCGGCCGGACCAGCCAGTCCAGGGCAGCGGCCTCGAGCGCGTCGTGCATCGTGCCGTCGCGCAGGGCGCGGAGCTCGTCCTGGCGGCGTACCGACACCTGGTGGGCGATCCGGTCCCGCAGCCCGGCGTCGTCGAGCCCCGCGGTGATCGCGGCGGCCCCCAGCCGAGCCCGGCGGGCGGGGGCGAAGCCGGCGACCTTCCGCAGCGGCGCCGGCAGCTGGGCGACGTCGGGGAGGACGTCCGCGACCAGGGTCAGGACCCGGGTCCGGACCGCGACCGGCAGCTCCTCGAGCCGGATCGTGCCCTCCTCCACCGCAGCCTCCTCCCGCACCCCAGCCTTCTGCGTGCGCCGCGGCGCCCGGCCGGCACGCACCCGGCGTCGGCAGGTCCCAGCCTAGTGCCGCGGGCACGTGCTCCCGGCCCCGACCGCGCGCCGCCGCACCGTTGTCGGTGCCCGGACCTAGCGTCGTCGACGTGAGCAGTCGTGCCGGGGCCGGGACCCTCTGGGAGAGCCAGCGGAGCTTCGACGAGCTCGGCCGCCCGCTGCGCGACCTCACGTTCTGCGTGGTCGACCTGGAGACCACCGGTGGCTCGCCGACCTCGGGCTCGATGATCACCGAGATCGGCGCGGTCAAGGTGCGTGGCGGCGAGGTGCTCGGCGAGTTCCAGACGCTGGTCGACCCGGGCACCGAGATCCCGCCGTTCATCGCGGTGCTGACCGGCATCACCAACGCGATGGTGGCGGGCGCCCCCACGATCGACAGCGCGCTCCCGGCCTTCCTGGAGTTCGCGACCGGCACGGTGCTGGTCGCCCACAACGCCCCGTTCGACCTGGGTTTCCTGCAGCACTTCGCCGCGCAGCAGCAGCGTCCCTGGCCGCGCTTCGAGGTGGTCGACACGGCTCGCCTGGCGCGCCGGGTGATCACTCGCGACGACGCCCCCAACTGCAAGCTCTCCTCCCTCGCCCGCCTGTTCGGTGCGACCACGACGCCCAACCACCGTGCGCTGTCCGACGCGCGCGCCACCGTCGACGTGCTCCACGGGCTGATGGAGCGGCTCGGCGGCCTGGGGGTGCACACGCTGGAGGAGCTGCAGACCTTCACCTCGCGGGTCACCACGGCCCAGCGCAAGAAGCGCCACCTCGCCGAGGGCCTGCCGCACTCCCCCGGCGTCTACCTCTTCCGCGACCAGACCGAGCGGGTGCTCTACGTCGGCACCAGCAAGGACCTCCGCACCCGCGTCCGGTCCTACTTCACCGCCTCCGAGACCCGCTCGCGCATGGGCGAGATGGTCGGCCTGGCGTCCTCGGTGACCGCGATCGAGTGCGCCACGCCCCTGGAGGCGGCCGTGCGGGAGCTGCGGCTGATCGCCGAGCACAAGCCGCGCTACAACCGACGCTCCCGGCACCCGGAGAAGACGCACTTCGTCAAGCTGACGCGCGAGCCCTGGCCACGCCTCTCCCTGGTGCCGCGCGTGCTCGACGACGGCGCCGACTATCTCGGCCCCTTCAGCTCCCGCAAGGCCGCCCAGGCCTGCCTCGAGGCGCTCCACGAGACCTTCCCGGTGCGCCAGTGCGCCGACCGCATCGGGCCGCGCACCACCCGCACCCCCTGCGTCCTCGCCGAGATGGGCCGTTGCCTCTCCCCCTGCGATGGCACGGCCGACGAGGCGACGTACGCCGCGGTGGTCCGCCAGCTCCGCGACACCCTGCTGCGCCGGCCCGACCTGGTGGTCGAGCAGATCAACCACCGGATGGCCGGGCTCGCGCAGGACGAGCGGTTCGAGGAGGCCGGCGTGCACCGCGACCGGCTGGCGGCGTTCGTGCGCGCCGCCGCCCGCACGCAACGCGTCGGCGCGCTCAGCGGCTGCCACGAGGTGGTCGCCGCCCGCCGCGAGGACGACGGGCGCTGGTCGGTCCACGTCGTCCGCTTCGGCCGGCTGGCCGCCGCCGGCATCATCCCCTCCGGCGCCGACGCCGTCGCCTACGTCGAGCAGCTGCGGGCCGGGGCCGAGACCGTCCGCACCGCCCCCGGCCCGGTGCCGGCGGCCACGGTCGAGGAGACAGAGAAGATCCTCGCCTGGCTCGAGCAGCCCGGCATCCGGCTGGTCGACGTCACCGGCGAGTGGGTGTGCCCGGTCGCCGGAGCCGTGCGCGAGCTGGGCGTGCACGACCGGGTCCGCGACTCCCGGCGCGCCCTGGCCGACCCCACGGAGCGGCGCGGTCTGCGACCCGCCCACCGTCCGGTGCGATGACGCCGACCGCACCGCCCGGCGCCGGTACGGTGAGCCGGTGATCACCGCCATCGTCTTCGTCAAGGCCGACGTCGCCCGGATCCCCGAGGTCGCCGAGGCGATCGCCGCCATCGACGGCGTCTCGGAGGTCTACTCCGTGACCGGCCAGATCGACCTCATCGCCCTGGTCCGGGTGCGGCACCACGACGACGTGGCCGCGGTCGTGGCCGACCGGCTCAACAAGGTGCCGGGCGTGACCGACACCGAGACCCACATCGCCTTCCGGGCCTACTCCCGCCACGACCTGGAGTCGGCCTTCTCCCTCGGCCTGGACTGAGCCGTCCGGCGTGGTCTCGCGGCTCGCGCGCACCTGGCTGCCCGCCCTCCTGCTGCTCGGCGTCCTCGTGGCCGTCGCGCGCCGGGCGGCGCGCCCGCTGACCAACACCGACACCTACTTCCACCTGCGCTTCGGCAGCGAGTTCCTCTCCGGCTGGTCCTTGACCAACCCGGGCAGCGTCACCCCGCTGGCGACCCGCGACTGGGTGCCCACCCAGTGGCTTCCCCAGGTCGTCATGGCCTGGACCGAGGACCTCGCCGGGCTCCCCGGTGTCGCCTGGTTCTCCGGGCTCCAGCTCGTGCTGCTCGTGCTGGCCGTCACCTGGACCTGTCGCCGCCGCGCCGACCTTCTCGTGGTCGCGGTGGTGGTCGCCGTGACCGTCACCGCGTGCGCACCAGCGCTCTCCGCGCGCCCGCAGGTCCTCAGCTACGCCTTCATGGCGCTCACCGTCCACGCCTGGCGCGAGGCCGCCACGACGGGTGCGCGGCCATGGCTGCTGGTGCCCCTCACCTGGTTCTGGGCGATGTGGCACGGCATGTGGCCCTTCGCCCTCGTGGTGGGCGCCGTCGGCATCGTGGCAGCCGTGCTGCACCGCCGTCCCCCCGCCTCGGAGGTACGCCGCCAGCTGGCCGTCCTGGCCTCGTGCGCGCTCGCGGCGGCCGTGACCCCGGTCGGGCCGGCGCTGTACCCGGCGGTCCTGACCGTGGCCGGTCGCGGCCGGTTCTTCGCCGAGTGGGCTGCCCCGGACTTCACCAGCGCCAACGGGGCGGGTCTCATGCTGCTGGCCGTCCCCGCCTTGCTGGTGTGGCTGCGCCGCGGCGCGGACTGGCCGAGGGTGCTGTTTCTCGGCCTGGGCCTGGGCCTGGCCCTCTACTCCAACCGCACCATGCCGCTGGCGGCTGTGACCCTCGCGCCCCTCGCCGCAGCGGCACTCCAGTCGCTCGTGCCCCAGCCGCGGCGGCCCACCTCCCGTCGCGAGCTCCCGCTCGCCCTCGGCGCGGCGGCCGGCACGCTCGTCGTCCTGGCCCTGGTGGTGCCGCACACCGCGGACGAGCCGCCGACGCAGCCCTCCTGGGTCGACCGCGAGCTCGGGGCGCTGCCGGCGGGCACGGTCGTCCTCAACGACTGGGGCGACGGGGGCCTGGTGATGTGGGCCTACCCGCAGCTGCACCTGGTGATGCACGGCTACGGCGATACCTTCACCACCGCGGAGCTCGAGCGCAACGTCGACATCCTGGACCTGGAGCGCGACTGGCAGGACCTCGTGCGTGGGACCGGCGCGGAGGTCGCCTTCCTGCGCACCGACCATCCGCTGACCGCGGCCCTCGAGGACGCCGGCTGGACCATCGCGGAGACCTCCGAGGAGGTCGAGCTCCTCACCGCCCCCAGCGGGTGGGACGAGGGCTGACCCACCGAGCAGGGGCCGACGGCGCCGCGCGTCAGGAGGCGGTCGCCGCCACCCACCGCTCGAGCAGCGCGGCAGCAGCCCCGGAGTCGATCGCCTCGGTCGCCCGGGCGATGCCGGCGTCCAGCGCCGCACCGACCTCCGCGCCCGGGTCGCCGTGGACGGCGAGCGCCGCGCCGGCGTTGAGCAGCACCGCCTCGCGGACCGGTCCCTGCTCGCCGGCCAGCACCCGCCGCACGACCTCGGCGTTGTGGACGGCGTCGCCGCCCCGCAGGTCCTCGGGCGTCACGAGCGCGAGCCCGTGGTCGCGCGGGTCGACCCGCCCTGGGGTGACCACGCCGTCGTGGACCCGCCACACCGAGGAGGTGGTGGTGGTCGTGAGCTCGTCCAGCCCGTCGTCGCCGCGGAAGACCCACGCGTCGACGCCGCGGCGGGCGAAGACGCCGGCCATCAGTTCGGTCTTGCCCTCGTAGGCGCAGCCGATCGCCTGCGCCGCCGGCCGCGACGGGTTGGCCAGCGGGCCGAGCAGGTTGAAGGTGGTGCCGATCCCGAGGTCGCGCCGGGCCGCGGCCGCGTGCCGCAGCGCCGGGTGGAAGGCGGCGGCGAAGCAGAAGGTGATCCCCGCCTCCTCCGCGACCTCGGCCACGCGCGCCACCGGCAGGTCCAGCCGCACCCCGAGCTGCTCCAGGACGTCGGCCGTGCCCGCCTTGGAGGAGGCGGAGCGGTTGCCGTGCTTGACCACGCGCGCACCCGCGCCCGCGGCCACGATGGCCGACATCGTGGAGATGTTGACCGACATGGAGCGATCACCACCGGTGCCGACGACGTCGAGAGTGCGGCCGGCGACCGGGAGCGGCGTGGCGACGGCGTACATCGCGGCGACCAGGCCCTCGACCTCGGCGACCGTCTCGCCCTTGGCCCGCAGCGCGACCGCGAGGCCGGCGACCTGGGCGTCGGTGGCCTGGCCCGCGAGTACCTCGCCCATCGCCCAGGCGGTCTGCGCCTCGGTGAGGTCCTGCCCGGCGACGAGGTCGCCGAGGACCTCCGCCCAGCTGCTCACACGCAGCTCAGGAGGTGGGCGCCGGGACCCGCGAGCGCAGCAGCGCCACGACGGTCTCGGCGAGCCGGATCGGGTCCAGCGGGTGCGGCAGTGCCGCCTCGGCCCGCGACCAGGTGGCCAGCCAGGCGTCCTGCGGGCGCCCGGTCAGCACCAGCACCGGCGGGCACTGGTAGATCTCGTCCTTGAGCTGCTTGGCGATGCCCATGCCCCCGGCGGGGACGGCCTCGCCGTCGAGGATCGCGAGGTCGATGTGGCCCGCGTCCATGTTCTGGATCACCACCGGCTCCGTGGCGACCTCGACGTACTCCACCTCCGGCAGGTCCGGGTGCGGACGCCGTCCCAGGGCCAGGATCACCTGCTGGCGGGTGTTGACGTCGTCGCTGTAGACGAGCACCTTCAACGGCTTGCGGGAGGCAGTGGTGTCGCTCACGGGGCCATCGTAGGGGGCCGCCGCGGAGGGCAGGGTCACTGGTCGGCGGGGACCCTCGCCCCGGGCGCCGCCTCCCGGGCCTCGAGGCGGTCCAGCCGACGGTCCTCCCGCTTGGCCTCGGCCATCGACGAGCGCACCCACTGGACGAAGAGCACGCCGAAGAAGACCAGGCCGATCAGGTCGCCGGAGCCCCACAGGATGCCACCGGCGAGGTGCTGGTCGTCGAGGGCGTCGGGCAGCCAGGCCCCCATCGGCCCCTCCCGCAGTGCGAGGTAGTGCTCCTCGGCGATGAGCGTCTCCTGCCCCATGATCGTGACCCCGAGGAAGGCGTGGAAGGGCAGCGTCAGCACCGTGATGAGCACACGGAACGGGTAGCCCACGCGCCCCGGCACCGGGTCGATGCCCATGAGCGGCCAGAAGAACATCGAGCCGACCAGCACCAGGTGCAGGTGCATCGCCTCGTGCCAGTACGTCGACTCCAGCGTGAGCGGGTACCAGTCGGAGTAGTAGAGCGCCCACGGCGAGACGATGTAGAGGGCGAGCACCAGCGGCGGGAAGGTGAGGACCCGCGCCAGCCGCGAGTGCAGCACCACCAGCAGCCAGCGTCGCGGCGCGGCGGGCAGGGTCCGCAGCGCCAGCGTGACCGGCGCCCCGAGCGCGAGCGCCAGCGGCACGACCATCGAGAGCACCATGTGCTGGACCATGTGCACGCTCAGCAGCGTCGTGTCGTAGGCACCCAGGCCCGAGCTCGTCGCGAAGACGAAGGACCCCAGCCCCAGCACGACGAAGGAGATCGTCCGCGCGACCGGCCAGGCGTCCCCCCGGGCCCGCAGCGTGCGGACGCCGAGGAGGTAGAGCCCCCCGATCCAGGCGGTGAGGACGATCGGCACCGGCTCGAAGACCCAGGTCGACAGCACGCCCCAGAAGTCCAGGGGCGGGAGGTACGTCGAGGCGGTGGACGCGTCCGCCAGGGGGGTCCGAGGCACGGGTCGAGTCTAGGTCGTCCCCGGCGACCGCAGACCTGCCGCAGAGGGGCGTGCGTCACAACCGCCGCGGGAGCCGTCCGAGATCGGGGGGTCGGGGTGGCTCTCTAGGCCCGGCCGGACATAATGCTCCCGTGGCGACAGCGGCAACCATCCCAGCATCCCGGCTCCACGGGCACCACGACCGACCCAGCATGGTCAGCGTCGGGACGATCATCTGGCTCGCGAGCGAGCTGATGTTCTTCGCGGCTCTGTTCGCTGCGTACTTCACGATCCGCTCGGTGAGTCCCGAGCTGTGGGCGCAGAACACCGTGCTGCTCGACGTGCCCTTCGCGGCGGTCAACACCACGATCCTGGTGCTGTCCTCCCTCACCTGCCAGCTCGGCGTCTTCGCCGCGGAGCGCGGCCAGGTCGGGCGCAGCGGCTCGGTCTTCCAGATCAAGGGCTGGGGCCTGCGGGAGTGGTTCATCCTGACCTTTGTCATGGGCGCCATCTTCATCGGCGGCCAGGCGGTGGAGTACGCCACGCTGGTCCAGGAAGGCATGACCATCCAGGACTCGGCCTACGGCTCGATGTTCTACCTCACCACGGGGTTCCACGGCATCCACGTGACCGGCGGCCTGATCGCCTTCCTCCTGGTGCTGGGCCGCACCTACCTCGCACGCAAGTTCACCCACGAGCAGGCGGTCAGCGCGATCGTCGTCTCCTACTACTGGCACTTCGTCGACGTCGTGTGGATCGGTCTGTTCGCGACCATCTACCTCGTCCAGTGACGACCAGTACCGCTTTTGAGCGCCTCCTAGACTGACACCGGAACCCGGAGCAAGGACACTCTGACGTGCGCATCCTGAACTCAACGGCCGGCCGCCTGTCGCGCCACCGCCGTGGCCGCCTCGCCGGCGCCCTCATGCTGATGGTCGGCCTGGTCGCCGCCGGTGGTCTGTACACCGCGGTCATGACCCCTGCCTCGGCGGAGAAGACCCAGGACCTGGCCAGCCAGGTCGAGGAGGGCCGCAAGCTCTTCCTCGTGGGCTGCTCCACCTGCCACGGCACCAACGGCGAGGGCATCCTCACCGACCGCGGCAACAACCTCGGGCCCTCGCTGGTCGGCGTCGGCGCCGCCGCCGTGGACTTCCAGGTGAGCACCGGCCGCATGCCGATGGCCCAGCCCGGCGCTCAGGCCCCCCGCAAGGACGTGGCCTACAGCGAGGAGGAGACCGCTGCGCTCGCGGCGTACGTCGCCACGCTCGGCCCCGGTCCGGCCATCCCGGACGAGAGCGACTACAGCATCGAGGGCCTCGACAGCGAGGCCCAGGAGGCCGCCATCGTCCGCGGTGGCCAGCTCTTCCTCACCAACTGCACCGCCTGCCACAACTTCGAGGGTTCCGGCGGCGCCATGCCCAACGGCGGCTACGCGCCCACCGTGCGCGGGGTCGACGCCAAGTACATCTACGAGGCTCTGCTGACCGGTCCGCAGAACATGCCGTCCTTCAGCAACGGCAACCTCACCCCGGACCAGAAGCGCGACATCATCGCCTACATCAACAGCCTCAACGAGTCCGCCGGCGTCGGTGGCTTCGGGATGGGCAGCCTGGGCCCGGTGGCTGAGGGCCTGTTCGCCTGGATCGTGGGCATCGGCGCCCTCGTCGGCTTCGCTGTCTGGATCGCCGCGCACACCACGCGCTCGAACAAGAAGAAGGTGGAGGCGTGAGGAAGGAGCTGACCGGCCCCGACACCGGCTCGGACAACCTTCCGGCCGAGGAGCCCATCCCCAACCCGGGCCTGCCCAGCCACACGTGGCGCCCGACCGACATCGACGAGGCTGCCGCCCGACGTGCCGAGCGCCAGATCGCCTCGATGTACCTGCTGTCGATGCTCTGCGTCCTCGGCTTCGTCGTCACCTACTTCGTCGCCGACGTCGGCGACAACTGGGACACGATCCTCGGCCTCGGTGCCTCCACCGTCGGCTTGGGCGTCTTCCTCGGCCTGGCGCTCCTGCTCATCGGCGCGGCCACCATCCAGTGGGCCCGCAAGCTCATGAGCGACGTCGAGATGGTCGAGATGCGTCACCCAGCGCGGTCCTCCGACGAGGACCGCGAGGCCACGCTGCAGGCGCTCTCCTCCGGTGCCGAGGACTCCGGCATCGCCCGGCGCCCCCTGATCCGCAACACCCTGCTCGCCTCCGTCGGCATGCTAGGCGTCCCCGCCGTGGTCCTGCTGCGCGACCTGGGTCCCACCCCGGGACAGGCCGCCGAGGCCGACTACCCGGGCGCCGGGCTCGAGAAGACCGTGTGGACCCCCGGCATGCGTGTCGTCCGCGACGTCGTGGGCACCCCGATCCGGACCTCCGACCTCGAGATCGGTGACCTGGTCAACGCCCAGCCCGAGGCGATCTTCCCGTCCGAGGAGAGCGGCCTGCCCGAGCTCCACGGGGCCGAGCTGCTCATCGCCAAGTCCAAGGCTGCCGTCATCGTCGTGCGGATGGAGCCCGAGACCATCATCCCCGGTGAGGGTCGGGACAACTGGTCGGTCGACGGCATCGTCTGCTACTCCAAGATCTGTACCCACGTGGGTTGCCCGATCTCGCTCTACGAGCGGACCACCCACCACCTCCTGTGCCCGTGCCACCAGTCCACCTTCGACCTCTCCGACTCCGGTCGGGTGGTCTTCGGGCCGGCTGGTCGACACCTCCCACAGCTCCCTCTCGCCGTTGACGAGGAGGGGTTCCTCGTGGCCCAGTCCGACTTCACCGAGCCGGTGGGGCCGACGTACTGGGAGCGCGATCACAAGGACATCGGCGACCAGGGAGAGGCTGACCTGTGAGCATCGACACCAGCAAGGTGGCCACGAGCAACAGCTCGGCCGCCACCGCCAAGAAGCCGGGCAAGGCCGGCGCCGTCGCCAACTGGGCCGACGAGCGACTGGGCCTCGGCACGGCCATGAAGAAGAACCTGCGCAAGGTCTTCCCCGACCACTGGTCTTTCATGCTGGGCGAGATCGCCCTGTGGAGCTTCGTCGTCCTCCTGCTCACCGGCGTCTTCCTGACGCTGTGGTACCACCCGAGCATGGCCGAGGTGGTCTACGAGGGCTCCTACGACCCGCTGCGCGGCGTGCTGATGTCGGATGCGATGGCATCCACCCTGCACATCTCCTTCGACGTGCGCGGTGGCGTGCTGATGCGCCAGATGCACCACTGGGCGGCGATGATCTTCATCGCCTCGATGATGGTCCACCTGCTGCGCGTCTACTTCACCGGCGCCTACCGCAAGCCCCGTGAGCTCAACTGGGTCATCGGCTGCCTGCTGCTGCTCCTGGGCACGCTGGAGGGCTTCACGGGCTACTCCCTGCCCGACGACCTGCTCTCGGGCACCGGCATCCGCGCGGCGGACGGCTTCATGAAGTCGATCCCCGTGGTGGGCACCTACCTCAGCTTCTTCCTCTTCGGTGGCGAGTTCCCCGGCGATCAGATCATCCCCCGGCTCTACATGATCCACGTGCTGCTCATCCCGGGCATCCTGCTGGCGCTGATCGCAGCGCACATGCTGCTGCTCGTCTACCACAAGCACACCCAGTGGCCTGGCCCCGGCCGCACCGAGGAGAACGTCGTCGGCTTCCCGATGCTCCCGGTGTACGCCGCCAAGGCCGGTGGCTTCTTCTTCATCGTCTTCGGCGTCACCGCGATCATGGGTGGCCTCCTGAGCATCAACCCGATCTGGAAGTACGGCCCCTACGACCCGACCAAGGTCACGGCCGGCTCCCAGCCCGACTGGTACATGGGCTGGCCCGACGGCGCGCTGCGCATCATGCCCGGCTGGGAGTTCCACCTCGGTGGCTACTCCTTCGCGCTGAACGTCTTCCTGCCGATCATCGTGCTGCCGGGTCTGATGTTCACGATCCTGCTGCTGCTGCCGTTCATCGAGTCCTGGATCACCGGCGACAAGCGTGAGCACCACCTGCTGGAGCGCCCGCGCAACGCCCCGACCCGGACCGCGCTGATGGTCTCGCTCATGACCTTCTACGGCCTCATGTGGGCCGCGGGCGGCAACGACATCATCGCGATCACGCTGAACTCCGACATCAACCAGATCACCTACTTCATACGGGTGGCCGTGTTCGTCGGACCGGCGATCGCCTTCTGGGTCACGCGTCGCTGGTGCATCTCGCTCCAGCGGCACGACGAGGCCAAGCTCCTGCACGGCTACGAGACGGGCGTCATCATGCGCTCGCCCGAGGGTGGTTACTCCGAGCGGCACCTGCCGATCAGCGAGAACGCCGCCTACACCCTCACCGCTCGCGACCGCGACGTCGTCTGGACCCCGGGGTCCGAGACCGACGAGAGCGGTGTGGCAGCCCCGGGTGGCCGGCTCGACGGTCTGCGCGCCAAGCTCTCGACGCTCTGGTTCGCCGACAACGTGCAGAAGCCCACCGCACAGGAGCTCGAGGAGGCCCGGCACCACGCCGAGCACGAGCACGCGCTCACCGCTGCGCTCGACGGCGTCGCCGCCGACGGGCACCAGTTCGACGGCCACCACGCCGTCGAGGGTGAGTCGCTCCGCGGGTCGTAGACGCGCCAGCGGCTACGACGATGCTGGTCGAGCAAGCGGCACGGCTGAGCCTGCGAAGCCGTGACCCGCGTGTCGAGACCCAGTCGATGAGCTGAGACCCCAGCCCAAGACATCAGCCCCCGGTCCGATCGGACCGGGGGCTGAGTCGTCTGCGCGTCGCTTCGCTCCTACAGGGCCGAACCCTCCCGGTACGTTGCGAACGGCACGTTCCAGTCCCCCCACCCGTTGGTGAGGGTCATGTCCTCCCCCGCCGTCCCGACGGTCTCCACCACGTCACCACGGCGCGTCATCGCGTAGAGCCAACCCGCGTCGGCCGTCGACATGCCGGTGCAACCGTGGGAGACGTTCGCGCTCCCCTGGCTGCCGACCGACCACGGTGCCGCGTGGATGAACTCACCGGAGTGGGTCAGGCGCATCGCCCACTGCACGTCGTCGATGTCGTAGGACTCCGCCGAGCCAGCCGGGATGCCCACGGTCTCGGAGTTCATCCGCCGCACGTCGAACTTCTCCATGATGACCTTGGTCCCGTTGCGGGTCTCGAAACCGGGCTTGCCCGTGGTGATGGGGATCGTGCGCAGCAGCCGGCCGTTGGAGAAGACGCGCATCTGGTGGGTCCGGGCATCGACCCGGTAGACGTGGGCGTCCCCGACGGTGAAGGAGATCTCCCGGTCGTGCTGGCCGTAGACACCACCGCCGGCCGAGACCCCGTTGACGTCGAGGTCGACACGCACCTCGCTGCCGGCCTGCCAGTAGCGCCGGGGGCGCCAGTGCGCCTCGGTGTCGCTGATCCAGTGCCAGGTGCCGGACTGCTGCGGGACCGACTCGACCCGCATCTGGCGCTCCATGGACGCCCGATCGGTCACAGGGACGTCGAAGGAGACCACGACCGGCATACCCACCCCCACCGTCTCGCCGTCCAGCGGAGCCACGGAGGCGAAGGTCTGCTCGGCGAGCGTGAGGTCCTGCGTGCTGAACCGTGCCACCGAGCGCAGCACCTCGCCCGAGGCGTCGCGTCCCACGCCGCGCACGGTGTACGCCGCCCCCGGCTCGAGCCGCTCGAGGGCCGTCCAGGACGTGCCGTCCTCGGCAAGCTCGCCGGGCACGCCACCGGCGGGAGAGCTGACCCTAACCGTCTCCAGCACGGCGGACCGGGCCTGCACGTCCAGGAGGGTGTCGACGCTGACGTCACGCTCCCCGCGGCGCACGTTGAGCACCAGACGCGCGGGTTCCTGCGCCGGCACGCCGGCAGCGTCCTGGTCGGCGCCGCTGGCCGCACCCGGCACCGAGGTGTCCTCGCAGGCGCTCAACCCCGTGGCGACCAGCGCCATGAGGCTGACCGAGGCCAGCAGGGTCCGGGGGCGGCGGTGGGCTGTCATCGTCAGGTTCTCCAGACAGGTCTTCTGTGGTGACGGTGACGGTCCGGACGCACGGTGGCGCGGGACCGTCCCTGGGTAGGCAGCACGGGCCTACAACGACGAACTCCGCGCCGTCCCTTGCAGGGAGGACGCGGAGTGCGACGGAAAGGTTGCGAGGAGCCTCAGTGGGCGTGCTCACCCCGGTAGTACTCGAAGACCAGGCCGCAGGTGGCCAGGGCACCGAGCACGGAGCCGATGATGAACAGCCACCAGGCGGTCATCGCCAGCGCGAAGACCATGACGCCGAGCGTCAGGGCCGCCCACAGGGGCCACCAGGAGTAGGGCGGGAAGAAGCCCAGCTCGCCGGCACCGTCGGCAATCTCGGCGTCCTCGCGGTCCTCGGGACGGGGCTCCATCTTCCGGGCGTGGAAGCCGAGGTAGATGGTGACCATGAGGGTCAGCAGCGCCGTCATCGTGAGCGCGGAGGTACCGGTCCAGTCGGCGCCGGTCTCCCCTGCCCCGGTGATGAACCAGTAGGCCGGGGTCACCAGCACCATGAAGATGGTGGCGATCGCGAAGATCCAGGTCTCGGCCTTCATCGGGACTCATCCCCCTTCGTGTGCTCGCCCCGCACGATGTCCTCGCGGCCCGTCATGTCCGGAGCATCGGCGAAGTCACCGTTGGCGGCAGCCTGGTTCTGGTCCAGGTCGAGCGCCGCGATCTCCGGGTGGTGCAGGTCGAAGGCCGGCGACTCCGAGCGGATGCGCGGGATGGTGTGGAAGTTGTGGCGCGGCGGCGGGCACGAGGTGGCCCACTCCAGCGACCGGCCCCAACCCCACGGGTCGTCGACCTCCACGAGCGGAGCGTTGCGCGAGACGTAGAGGTTGTAGAAGAACGGCAGCATCGACAGCGAGAGCAGGAAGGCACCGACGGTCGAGACCTGGTTGAGGAAGGTGAAGCCGTCCTCGGGCAGGTAGTCGGCGTAGCGCCGCGGCATGCCCTCCACGCCCAGCCAGTGCTGGACGAGGAAGGTCAGGTGGAAGCTGACGAAGAGCATCCAGAAGTGCAGCTTGCCGAGGCGCTCGTCGAGCATCCGGCCGGTGAACTTGGGCCACCAGAAGTAGAAGCCGGCGAACATCGCGAAGACCACGGTGCCGAAGACGACGTAGTGGAAGTGCGCCACCACGAAGTAGGAGTCGGAGACGACGAAGTCCAGCGGCGGGCTGGCCAGGATGACACCGGTCAGGCCACCGAAGAGGAAGGTCGTGAGGAAGCCGATCGACCACAGCATCGGGGTGTCGAAGGACAGCGAGCCGCCCCACATCGTGCCGATCCAGTTGAAGAACTTCACGCCGGTCGGCACCGCGATGAGGAAGGTCATGCCGGAGAAGAAGGGCAGGTCGACCGCACCGGTGACGAACATGTGGTGGGCCCACACCGCGACCGAGAGGATCGCGATGCCGAGGGTCGCCCCGACCAGGCCGACGTAGCCGAAGATCGGCTTGCGGCTGAAGACGGGGAGGATCTCGGTCACGATGCCGAAGAACGGCAGCGCGATGATGTAGACCTCCGGGTGCCCGAAGAACCAGAACAGGTGCTGCCACAGGATCGCCCCGCCGTGGGCGGTGTCGAAGACGTGGGCACCGAGGCTCCGGTCGGCCTCCAGCATCAGCAGGGCGCCCGCGAGGATCGGGAAGGCGATGAGCACCAGCAGGCTGGTGATCAGCACGTTCCAGACGAACATCGGCATCCGGAACATCGTCATGCCGGGCGCGCGCATGCAGATGATCGTGGTGATGAAGTTGACCGCACCGAGGATCGAGCCGAGGCCGGCCATCCACAGGCCCATGATCCACAGGTCACCGCCGACGCCCGGCGAGCGGACGGCGTCGGAGAGCGGGGTGTAGGCGAACCAGCCGAAGTCGGCCGCGCCCTGGGGCGTGAGGAACCCGGAGGCGGCGATGAGGCCGCCGAACAGGAACAGCCAGTAGCTGAACATGTTCAGGCGCGGGAACGCCACGTCCGGGGAGCCGATCTGGATCGGCATGATCACGTTCGCGAAGCCGAAGAACAGCGGCGTCGCGAAGAGCAGCAGCATGATCGTGCCGTGCATGGTGAAGAGCTGGTTGTAGACCTCGTCGTTGACGACCTGCGAGCCGGGCGCGAACAGCTCGGCGCGGATCAGCAGTGCCATGACGCCACCGATGAGGAACCACGCGAAGGAGGTGACGAGGTACATCTTGCCGATCAGCTTGTGATCGGTGGTGGTCAGCATCCGGACCGTCAGCTCGCCCAGCGGCTTGCGCGCGGGGCCGCTCGCCTGGGTCGGGGGGGTGGCAGTGGCGGTCATTCGCCCTCTCCCTCGGTCTCGTCGGTGTCCAGACCCGCCTGGGTCCGGGCGTCGTCGCCGCCGATCAGCGGCAGATCAGAGCCGTTGCCGGCCTCGACGAGCCCGGCGACGTAGTCGTCGTACTCCTCGCGGCTGACGACCTTGACCTTGAAGAGCATCCGCGAGTGGTAGACACCGCAGAGCTCGTAGCACTTCCCGAGGTACTCGCCCTCCTCGGTCGGCGTGACCTGGTAGGAGTTCACGCGACCGGGGATGACGTCCATCTTGATGAGGAAGCCCGGCACGCCGAAGTCATGGATGACGTCGGGCGAGTGGAGGTTGAACCGGGTGGTCTCGTCGACCGGCAGCCACAGCGTGGGGATGTAGGAGGCCGTCCCCACCTCGTAGGCGTACTGGTCGTACGGGAACTCCATGTCGGTGTTGTCGTCGTCGGCCGCGGTGTCGATGGCGCCGACGCCGTGGTTGAAGGTCCACGACCACTGCTGGCCGGTGACCTCGACGATGTTGTCGGGCGTGGAGTCGTCCAGGACGATGTTCTGCACACGCACGGTGTTGACGAAGAAGACGACGACCATCATCACCGGGGCGATGGTGTAGAAGATCTCCAGCGGCAGGTTGTAGCGCGTCTGCACCGGGATCTCGTCGTCGCTGCGACGGCGGTAGCGCACGACGGCGAAGCCGATCAGGCCCCACACGATGGCGCCGGTGACCAGTGCCGCGATCCAGGCGCCCTGCCACAGGGCCAGCGTGCTGGTGCCCTCGACGGTGCCCGGCTCCGGCATGGCCAGACGCTCCCACTCACCACGCGACTCCGCAGAGCAGCCGGTGAGCAGCATGACGATGGCGCTCGTGACGACGGCCAGACCCGCACGCGCGGTCCTGCCGCGCCGACGCGGCGCTCCCCAAGGGTGCTGCAGACTCAACGGTGGAGCCTTCCTCTCAAGCGATCACGAGTACGGCCACACTACCGGCATCCAGGGAGCCGAGCAGGACCAGGGTGGGGGTTCGGACGGCCCGTCATAGGGTCGGCTCGTGGCACCCGACGTCGGCTCCCCCGCGCACGCGCACCTCGACGCAGCGGCGGGCGCGCCCCTCCACCCCGCGGCGCGGGAGGTGCTGGAGGCGGCGCTCACGCGGGGGTACGCCGATCCACGGGCGCTCCACGGCCCCGGGCGGGACGCACGGCTGCTGCTCGACAACGCCCGCGAGCTGGTCGCCGAGTGCCTGGGGCTGACCCGGGACGAGGTGTGGTTCACCTCACCCTCCGATGCCGTCCACCGGGGCCTGCTCGGCCTCGTCGCGGGCAGTCCGCGCGCCGGCGACGGTGCCGTGCTGTCGGCCGTCGAGCACGCCGCGGTGCGTCACGCGGTGGGCTGGCACGCCCGTCGCCGCGACGTCGTACCGGTCGAGGTGGCCGTCGACCCGGACGGCCGGGTCGACCCGGCCGCGTTCAGCGAGGCGACCCGCGCACCGGGCGCCGCCGTGGCCGCGCTGCAGCTGGCCAACCACGAGGTCGGCACCCGTCAGCCGCACGAGCGGCTGGCACTCTCCTCAGGAGTGCCGCTCTTCGTCGACGCCTCCGCCTCCCTGGGCATGCTCGACCTGCCGCGCGACGGCTGGGCGGCAGCGGCCGGGCACGCCACGTCGTGGGGCGGACCGTCGGGCGTCGGTCTCCTGCTCGTGCGTCGGGGGACGCGGTGGGCCAACCCCCTGCCCGGGGACCCCGAGCCGCAGGACGCGGGCGGCGGGCTGCCCGACGTCGCCGGCGCGCTGGCCGCGGCGGCCGCCCTGCGCGCCACGCTCGAGGAGCGCACCGAGGTGGACGCCCGGCGTCGGCGGCTGGTCGACCGCATCCGCGCCGTCGCCGCCACGCTTCCCGACACCGAGGTCGTCGGCGACCCCGTGGACCGGCTCCCCCACCTCGTGACCTTCTCCTGCCTCTACCTCGGCGGCGAGACCCTCGTGCGCGAGCTGGACCGGCTCGGGTTCGGCGTCGCCAGCGGCTCGGCCTGCACGGCCTCGACCCTCGAGCCCAGCCACGTCCTGGCCGCGATGGGGGCGCTCACGCACGGCAACGTCCGGGTCTCGTTGGGTCGCGACACCACCGAGGAGCAGGTGGAACGCTTCGTCGCGGCCCTGCCAGACCTCGTCAGGCGGCTCAGGACGGAGGTCGGCCTGTGACCGGGGACGAGCAGGAGCCGGTCGCCCTGGAGCTGGACTGCCGCGGCATGCTCTGCCCGCTGCCGGTCATCGAGCTGGGCCGACGGCACGTCGAGGTCCCCGTCGGGGCCGTCGTCGCGGTGGTCACCGAGGACCCGGCCGCGCGCACCGACGTCCCGGCGTGGTGCCGGATGCGCGGCCAGGAGTACCTCGGGGAGGACTCCGCCGCCGACGGGGTCGCGCGGTACCTGGTGCGGCGCGTGGGCTGACCGCGCTCCGCGGCCGCCCGGACGCCCCGACGGCCGGTGGCTCAGACCAGGAACGGCCGCAGCTCGGAGGCGGCCTCGGCGCCGTACGACGCCTCGAACCGGCCCAGGAACTGCTGGTGCGTGAAGGTGTACTCCTGCGTGCCGACCGTCTCGACGACGTACGCCGCCAGCACGCACCCGACCTGGGCGGCCCGCTCGAGCGAGAGCCCCCACGCGGTCGCCGCGAGGTAGCCGGAGCGGAAGGCGTCGCCTACCCCGGTCGGCTCGACGGCCTCGACGTCCTTGGCGGCCGGCACCACGACGTCCTCGTGGCCGGTGCGACGGATCCGCACGCCGTCGGCGCCCAGCGTCGTGACCTGGATGCCGACGCGGGAGAGCACCTCCTCGGCGCTCCAGCCGGTCTTCTGCTCGATCATGTGCGACTCGTACTCGTTGGAGAACAGGATCGCCGCGCCCTCGATCAGCTGCCGGATCAGCGAGCCCTCGCCGAAGGCCAGCTGCTGGCTGGGGTCGGCGATGAAGGGGTAGCCGCGCTGGCGGCACTCCTCGGTGTGGCGCAGCATCCCGTCGGGGTCGTCGGCGCCGATGAGGACGTACGCCGGGGCGCCGACCCGCTGCACGATCGGGGCGAGCTCGATCAGCCGCGCCTCGCTCATCGCCCCGGGGTAGAAGGAGGCGAACTGCGCCATGGTCGAGTCGGTGGTGCACACGAAGCGCGCGGTGTGCTTGGAGTCGGAGATGTGCACGCTGGCGCAGTCGACGCCGTGGCGCTCCAACCACGAGCGGTAGTCGGCGAAGTCCTCGCCGGCCGAGCCCACGAGCACCGGGCGCAGACCCAGGGCGGCGAGGCCGAAGCACATGTTGGGGGCCACTCCCCCGCGCCGGATCTCCAGGTCGTCGACGAGGAAGGAGACCGAGAGCTTGTGCAGCTGCTCGACGACCAGGGAGTCCTCGAACCTCCCGGCGAAGCTCATGAGGTGGTCGGTGGCGATGGAGCCGGCGATCAGCAGCGAGCCGGGGGCCTGGTCAGCGGTGGTGGGCACGCCGCAGAACACTACCGATCGGTACGACTGGGAGTACCCCCCAGTAGCCCCTAGCGTCGAGGACATGGCCTCCTACGACGACCTGAGCCCGCTCGCGCAGATGCACGAGGACTGCACCCGCACGCGCGCCACCCTCGAGCGCCACCTGGACCGCGCCGCGGCCCGTCCCGCGCCCTCCATCCTGTTCGCCGACTACCCCCGCGAGGTCAAGAAGCGCGACATCGAGGTCGGCGAGGCCGCCCAGAGGATCGCCAACGCGCTCTCGCTGCACTTGGACTGATCGAGGACGCGGCACACAGACGACAGCCCCCGACCGGCACCGGTCGGGGGCTGTGGTGTCTGCGTGGCTTCTGCCTCAGGATTCCTGACTGGGTCTCGACACGCGGGTCGCGACTTCGTGCCTCAGTCGCGCCGCTTGCTCGACCAGCAACGGATTCCTTTCACAGACTTCGTCAGTGAAAGGAATCCCCGCACGCGCAGGAACCCGTGGCGTTCGGGTTGTCGATGGTGAAGCCCTGCTTCTCGATGCTGTCGACGAAGTCGATCATCGCGCCGTTGAGGTAGGGCACGCTCATCCGGTCGACCACGACGGCCACGCCGTCGAAGTCGGTGACGACGTCACCGTCGAGCGTGCGCTCGTCGAAGAACAGCTGGTAGCGCAGACCCGAGCAGCCGCCGGGCTGCACGGAGATCCGCAGCTGGAGGTCGTCGCGACCCTCCTGCTCCAGCAGGCTCTTCACCTTCGCCGCCGCGACGGAGCTGAGGTTGATGCTGTCGGTGCGGCGCTCGGTCTCGACCTGCTCGGTCATTCTGGTGCTCCCAACTAGGTGCGGGTGAAGTCTCGGTGGTACCTGGTCAATGGTAGGCGAGGCCCGCCTATTCCCTCGACCAGGTGCGCGCCACCCGCTCCGCCAGCTCCGCCAGCGCCCCGGCGGGGTCGCCGAGTGCACGCTCCTCCCCCACCAGCTCCACCAGGGAGTACGCCGCCTCGACGCCGAGCGCGCGCATCTCCCGCGACCCGACCAGCACCTGGCCGGCCAGGGCCACGCAGGGGCGCAGTGCCTCGGCCGCGACCTGCGCCACGCCGTACGGGACCTTGCCGGACCGGCTGGAGAAGTCGAAGGCGCCCTCGCCGGTGAGCACGACGTCGGCGGCGGCGGCCCGTCCGGGCAGGTCGACGGCCTCGCTGACCAGGTCGATGCCCGGGCGGCGCTCGGCACCCAGGAGCATCAGGGCGAAGCCCAGCCCGCCGGCGGCGCCCGCGCCCTTCTCCAGGGATAACCGGCGGTCGGTGGCGACGGCCAGCTGCTCGAGCAGGCCGTCGAGCAGGGCGATCCGCTCCTCGGCCACGCCCTTCTGCGGGCCGAAGGACTTGGTGGCGCCGAAGAGCCCGGTGAGCGGGACGTCGACGTCGCTGGCCGCGACCAGGCGTACGCCGGCGACGCGCTCCCGCGCCGGACCGAGGTCGACGCCGGTGACGTCGGAGAGGCGCAGCGGTCCGGCGTCCAGGCGTCCGTCCGCGGTGGCCCCGAGCGCGTGCAGGAGCCCGGCTCCCCCGTCGTTGGTGCCGCTGCCGCCGAGCCCGACCACGACCGTGCGGGCGCCCGCCTCGACGGCGACCTCGACCAGCCTCCCGACGCCGACCGTGGAGGCGACCTCCACGCCCTCACCCCCGGTGAGCTCGATCCCGCAGGCCTGCGCGCTCTCGACGTACGCCGTCTGGTCGACCAGCAGCAGGGTCGCCGGCGTCGGCTCCCCGTGCGGGCCGGGGACGGTGACGACCTCCAGGTCGCCGCCCAGGGCCGTGTGCAGGACCCCGACGAAGCCGGGCCCGCCGTCGGACATGGGGGCGAGGTCGAGCTGGTCGCCGGGCGAGCGGCGCCGCCAGCCCTCGGCCATCGCCTCGGCCGCCTCGACGGCGGTGAGGGTGCCCGCGAACTTGTCGGGGGCGATGAGGACGCGCATGCCCCCATCCTCCTGCACGGGTAGGTTGCCGGTCGTGACGGCAGGCTCGGGTGGGCGCACGGGCGTCGGGGGCGACGGGACCGGAGGCCTGGTCGTGCGGCCGATGCGCCCCGAGGACGTCGAGGTGGCCGAGCAGATCAGCGCCGAGGCGTTCCTGCAGGTCGACCTGGCCGCGCGACGTGTCGGCGACCGGGCGCCCGAGCGGCGGCCGGCCACGCGCTCCCAGCGGTGGATCGACCGGACCCGGTCGCTGCTCGACACCGACGGGCCCGGTTGCTGGGTCGCCGACGTCGACGGGCGGACGGTCGGCATGGTCACCTCGCTGCGCCGCGAGACGCTGTGGGTGCTGGCCACGTTCGCGGTGCTGCCCGGCCACCAGGGAGGGATCGGCCGGCCGCTGCTGGACGCCGCGCTCCTGCACTCGCGCGGCTGCCTGCGCGGCATGCTCTCCTCGTCCTCCGACCCCCGGGCGGTGCGGCGCTACCTCGCGGCCGGCTTCGACCTGCACCCGCAGATGGTGATGACCGGTCGCGTCGACCGCGCTGCCACGCCCTCGCTGCGCGGCGTCCGCGAGGCGACGCCCGGCGACCTGGACGAGCTCGACTCGCTGGATCGCCGCGTCCGCGGCGCCGGTCGGGGCCACGACCACCTGCTCCTGGCGCGGACGGGCCGAGCCTTGGTGGTCACCGACCGAGCGAGCAGCGGCTACGTGTACGTCGGGGACGGCGGCTCGGTCCTGGCGCTGGCCGCGACCGACCGGCGCACGGCGGCGCGGTTGCTGTGGGCGGCACTCGCGGAGGCCGACGGCGAGGTGGAGGTCCCGCACGTCACCGGCGCCAACCAGTGGGCACTGCGGGTGGGCCTCGACGCCGGGCTCACGGTCCGTACCGAGGGCTACCTCGGGGTGCGCGGCATGAAGCCGCCCGCGCCGTACCTCCACCACGGCGCGCTGCTGTAGGTCGAGGGCATGACGTCGGGTGCAACGGGGTAGGGAGGGCCCGTGCTCCCGCTCCTGCCCCGCCGCCGGCCGGCCGCCCTGTTCACCGCACTCCTCCTGGCCATGGCCGTGACACCCGCGTCCCTGATGCCCTCCGCCACCGCGCAGGAGCAACCGACGACCACGCCCCCGGAGACCTCCACCATGCTGGTGCTGGACTCCAGCGGCTCGATGGCCGAGCCTGCGGGCGGCGGCACGACCAAGATCGAGGCGGCCAAGCAGGCGCTGCGCGACGTCGTGGCCTCGCTGCCGGAGGACGCCGTCGTCGGGATGCGGGTCTTCGGTGCCGAGGTCTTCGACCGCGACCAGCCAGGTGCGTGCACGGACAGCCAGCAGGTCGTGGCGCCGGACACCGGCAACCGCGAGGAGCTGCTGCGCGAGGTCGAGCGCTACCGGCCCTACGGCGAGACCCCGATCGGCTTCGCGCTGCAGCAGGCCGCGAAGGACCTCGACCCGGACAGCGCTCGCAGCATCGTGCTCGTCTCCGACGGAGTGGCGACCTGTGAGCCCGACCCGTGCGAGGTGGCCCAGGACCTCTCGGCGCAGGGCATCGACCTGCGCATCGACGTCGTCGGGCTCGCGGTCGACGGGGACGCGCGCGCCCAGCTGCGGTGCATCGCCGGCGTGGCCGAGGGTCGCTACTACGACGCCTCGTCCGCCGAGGAGATCACCAGCAGCCTGTCGACGGCCACCGAGCGTGCCCTGCGTCCCTTCGAGATCGACGGAGCACCCGTGGTCGGCGGCACCAGCCAGTCCGAGGCGCTGCCGCTGGGTGCCGGCCGGTACGCGGACCGCCTCGGCGGAGGGGTCCAGGAGCGCTGGTACGTCTACGAGCGCCAGGTCCCGGGCTCCACCGTCATCGCCAGTTCCTACGAGCTGCAGCCCGGCGGGCTCAGCGACCTGCAGACCGACGTCGTCGAGCCGGACGGCGGGGGCTGCGGCACCAGCACCTTCTCGACGATCGTCCCGCTGTTCACCGGCACGAGCCAGCTGGCGCCCGCGGAGGGCCCCTACTCCTGCGGGGATCCCGTGCACGTCCGTGTCACTCGGCTCGGTGACGACACCGGGCGGCTGCCCTTCGGCCTCTCGATCGTCGAGGAGCCACCTGTCGAGAACCTCGACTCCCTGCCTACCGAGGTGGACACATCGGTCCTCGCGGAGCCGGCGCGGGCCGCCGGGCGGGCCCAGCCCGTCGTGGCCGGCACCTCGTTCGAGGACGCCACCCTCCTGGAACCAGGCACAAAGTACGCCGCCACCGTGGTCCCCGGGGAGGTCAACGCGTTCCGGGTGCGGGTCGGGTGGGGGCAGAGCCTGGCCGTCCGCGTGGACCGTCCCGGCCTGACCGCTGCGCAGGACGAGGCGGTGTCCGACGGCTTCTCGTCCTTCGCCCTGCAGCTGATGAGCCCGCTGCGCGCCTCGCTCGGCGACGACCTCGACGCCGGCGCGAGCACCGACCGCGCCCAACGCACCCCGACGGTCCAGATGACCGGCATCTCACCGGTCGCGTGGACCAACCGGGAGCGCGACGACGGGCACTTCCTCGCCGGCGACTACTACGTCCTCTACGGCGCCGAGATCGACTCGCCGACCTCGGTCGAGCTCCCCTACACGATCACCGTGGAGGTGCAGGGCGAGGAGACCGGCGAGCCCACGTACGCCGCCCCGGGCGAGCTGATCACCTCCAGCGACCTCGTCGCGCCGGACGGTGTCTCCCCGCCGGCAGGACAGTCCGAGGGCTCCCCCACGGACTCCTCCGACACCCCGCCCGCGGAGGCATCGGACCCCGCAGAGCCGGGCACGCCCGGGTGGGTCGTGCCGGCGGTCGTCGGGGCCGGGGTACTGGTCCTGCTGGTCGCCGCGCTCGGCCTCGTCGTACGCCGCCGACGCACGTCCTGACGCGCCTGCGGGCCTCGGCCGCCGCTTGCTCCACCCGGGACGGGTCCGGCCGGTCGCCGCACCCGTGGGGGGGCGACCCCACCCGCCGGTGCTGGACCCGCACCGGGACCGGCCTACGCTGGTCACATGACCACCGTGGACCTTCCGCTGCTGCCTCTCGGACGCGGGCGCGACCTCTCCGCCGAGCGGGGCGTCGAGTGCCCGGGCGACCTGCCCGCGGCCTCCGACCCCGACCTGGTGGCGCGTGCCGAGGCTGCCAAGGCCGCGCTGGGCGACCGCGTCTTCGTGCTGGGCCACCACTACCAGCGCGACGAGGTCATCCAGTTCGCCGACGTCACCGGCGACTCCTTCAAGCTGGCGCGCGACGCCGCGGCCCGTCCCGACGCGGAGTTCATCGTCTTCTGCGGCGTGCACTTCATGGCCGAGTCCGCCGACATCCTGACCGGCCCGGAGCAGCAGGTCGTGCTGCCCGACCTCGCCGCCGGCTGCTCGATGGCCGACATGGCCCGCCTCACCCAGGTCGAGACGGCGTGGGAGGCGATGGCCGCCGCCGGCGTGCAGGGACAGGTCGTCCCCGTGACGTACATGAACTCCAGCGCCGACATCAAGGCCTTCTGCGGTCGCAACGGCGGAGTGGTGTGCACCTCCAGCAACGCCCAGACCGCGCTGGAGTGGGCCTACGAGCAGCACGGCCCCGACACCAAGGTCCTCTTCCTGCCCGACCAGCACCTCGGTCGCAACACCGCGGTCCTGCAGCTCGGCCTCTCCCTCGAGGACTGCGTCGTCTGGGACCCGCACCGCCCCGACGGAGGCCTGACCCCACAGCAGCTGCAGGACGCCCGGATGATCCTGTGGAAGGGCCACTGCTCGGTGCACGGCCGCTTCTCCGCCGACGTCGTCGACGCCCTGCGCGAGGCCGACCCCGAGATCACCATCCTCGTGCACCCCGAGTGCTCTCACGACGTGGTCCTCAAGGCCGACCTCGTCGGGTCCACGGAGTTCATCATCAAGACGATCGAGGCCGCGCCGGCCGGCTCCTCCTGGGCCATCGGCACCGAGCTCAACCTCGTGAAGCGGCTCGCCGACTCCCACCCCGACAAGCGGATCGCGTTCCTGGACCGCAACGTCTGCTACTGCTCGACGATGAACCGCATCGACCTCCCGCACCTGGTCTGGGCACTGGAGTCCCTGGTCGACGGCGTGGTGGTCAACCGGATCGAGGTCGACGCCGAGACCGAGCGGTGGGCGCTGGTCGCGCTCGAGCGGATGCTGGCCCTCCCGGGACGCACCGCCAAGGACTGAGGGGAGCCCTCAGCGGGGCAGCTCGACCCACACGGTCGCGCCGCCGCCCGGGGTCTCCTCGATCCCGATCCGCCCGCGGTGGGCGTCGATGATCCGGCGCACCGTGGCCAGCCCGATGCCGTGCCCGTCGACGTCCTCGTGGGCGCGCGCCAGCGGGGCGAAGACACGTTCGCGGTCCTCCGCCGGCACACCGAGCCCGTGGTCGACCACCTCGATGCGCCACACGTCACCAGCCGCCCGTCCCCGCACCTCGATCCGGGGTCGCTGACCGTGCGGGACGAACTTGGCGCTGTTGGCGATGAGGTTCTGCAGCACGGCCCGCAGCTGCACCGAGTCCCCCTCCACCGTCGGAAGGTCCTCGACGACGAGGTCGGCCTCGGAGAGCTGCACGGCCAGGTCCGCCCGTACGTCGGCGACCAGGGCACCCAGGTCCACCGGCTCTCGCTTCATCTGGCCACCGACCCGCGCGTAGGCCAGCAGGTCGTCGATGAGGCTCTGCATGCGCTCGGCGCCGCTGTTGGCCCGAGCTGCCACGTAGGCCAGCGTGTCCGCATCCAGCTCGGGGGAGGCCATCTGGTCCTCCAACAGCTCCAGCGACATCCTCACCGCGGACAGCGGGTTACGCAGGTCGTGGGCCACCTGGCCGGCGAAGGCGGTCAGCACCTCGTTGGAGCGCTCGAGCTCCCTGCGCTTCTCCTCCAGCTCGGCGATGGCGCGGGTCAGCTCGCGGGTGCGCAGTTCCAGCTCCAACAGGTCCACGACCCGGTCGGCGAGCTTGACCAGCGCCTCCTCCTGGTCGTCCCCGAGCTCGCGGGGCTCGGTGTCGAAGACGCAGAGGGTGCCGATGACGACGCCCGAGGGCGTCCGGAGCTGGTGGGTGGCGTAGAACCGGACGTCGCCGATCTCGCCGGTGACGAACGGGTTGTCCTTGAATCGCGGGTCCTGGCTGGCGTCCGGCACGATCACGGGCGCCTTCTCCTGGAGCACCAGGTTGCACATCGAGTCCTCGCGGGCGCAGATCGAGGCGTCGAAGCCGGTCGTGGCGATCTGGTGCTGCTCGGTGTCGGTGATCAGGTTGATGGTGGCCAGCGGCACGTCGGCGACCTGAGCAGCAACGTCCACCAGGGCCAGCAGGTCGGCTCGCGGTGGTTCGACCAGCACGCGGTAGCGGTCGATCTCGACAACGCGCTCCGCGTCGATGTGCGTGGTGGACACCACCGTCTCCTCCGTCGTCAGACCCGTCCTGCGGCTCGGCGCCCATCGTAGGAGCCTGCGGCCCCGCGGTGTCACGAACGCGAGGACCGCCGCCCTGTCGAGGGCCGGAGTGGCAGGTGGATGCCACCGCGGGCCCTACTGGCCGGACGCCTCACAGGCCGGGCGCGCCCCACACAGCAAGCCAGCGGGAACGCTCCGCCTCGACCGGGAGTTCGCCGGCGAGCAGGTCGCGCAGCGTGATCTCCAACAGCGTGTCGCGCTGCTTGCCGCCCTGCGGCGACGGGGCGAACGGGTAGAAGGTCCCCTGCTTGTAGAGGTAGAGCAGGCCCACCGTGCGACCGGCGCCGTCGGTGAAGGGCAGCAGGGAGCAGAGCAGGCCCGGCCCGAAGCCGTGGGTCTCCAGCGTGGTGTTCACCGCGTGCAGGTCGGTGACCAGGCCCTCGACGTCCTCGGGGTCGTCGTCGACGACCAGCCAGGTGAAGCCGAACTCGTCATGCTCCAGGCGCACCTCGGGCGCGTCGGCGGCGCCACGGAGCAGCTCGAGGATCTCCTGCTCCGCCTGGGCGAAGGCCGCTCCCCCGGCCGGGCGGTAGCAGACCGCCCCCAGACCGGTGGGGCGCAGCCCGGCGCCGGCCTGCAGGCTGATCGCCGCGGCCGGCACGGCGAAGAGCGCGTCGAGGTTGGCCTGCTTGGGCTTGCTGCGGCCCAGGATGGAGTCGAAGAGTCCCACGGTGCCCGCCTCAGCCCGTCGGCCGACCGAGCTCGGCCTGGATGCGCGCGAGCTGCTCGAGGCGCTGCTCGAGGGTGGGGTGGGTGGAGGTCAGGGTCCGCATCGAGAGGCCCTTCACCGCCGGGGCGATGAAGAAGGCGTTCATCGGCTGGCTGGCGCGCAGGTCGCGGTCGGGGATCGTGTTCATCTCGCCGGAGATCTTCTGCAGCGCCGAGGCCAGGGCCTGGGGCTTCATGGTGAGGTACGCGCCCGCCCGGTCCGCCGAGAGCTCGCGGTAGCGCGAGAGCAGCTTGAGGAGGACGAAGCTGACGGCGTACACCACGATGCTGACCAGCAGCATCATCAGCCAGACGGGCAGGGCGCTGTTGCCCTCGCGGCGGTTGCCGCCGAACATCGCGCCGTACTGCGCCCCCTGGGTCACCATGCCCGCGACGATGCCTGCCGACGACGCCACGGTCATCACCAGGACGTCGCGATGGGCGACGTGCGCGAGCTCGTGTGCGAGCACGCCCTCGAGCTCCTCGGCGGTGAGGGTCTTCAGGATGCCGGTGGTCACCACGACCACCGCGCGGTCGGGGGAGCGGCCGGTCGCGAAGGCGTTGGGCATCGGGGTGTCCGCGACACCCACCCGCGGCTTGGGCATGTCGGCCAGGACGCAGAGCCGGTCGACCATCGCGTGCAGCTCGGGCGCCTGCTCGGGGGTCACCTCCCGCGCCCGCATCGCCTTCATGGCCACGGTGTCGCTGCGCCACCACTGGTAGACGGCGATGCCGATCCCGACGATCCCGATGATCGGGGCCAGCCCGCGACCGCCCACCGCCATCAGCGAGACGATGAGGACGACGAAGAGCCCACCGAGCAGGAACATGACGGTGGTCATCCGGGCGGTCAGCCCGGGGTCACCGATGAAGCGCGTGCGAGCCATGGGGCCATCCTCCCTGCCCGAGCCAAGATTCGGCCAAGAGGGCGCCAAGACCCGGCCGAGACCGGCCTGGGACCGGGCTGGGCCCGGACGCACCGAGGCCCCCGCCGGCACGAGCGGCGGGGGCCCCGGTCAGCGGGTCGGTGGCGCGTCAGGCACGGTCCTCGGGCTGCTCGACCTTCTCCGGGGAGGCCTCGAGGATCGGGCCGCTGTCGGCGGCCTCGATCGCCTCGGGCGCCGAGGCCCCCTTCATCCTGGCCAGCTCGGCCTCGACGTCGGACTGGCTGCTCATCGCCGCCAGCTCGCGCGCGATGTCGTCGCCGGCGTTGAGCGAGGAGGCGTCGTCGAGCGCGCCGGAGGCGATGAGCTCGTCGATGGCACCCGCACGCGCCTGCATCTGGGCGGTCTTGTCCTCGGCGCGGGCGATCGCGGCGCCCACGTCGCCGAACTCGTCGCCGATGCCGGAGACGGCCTCGTTGATCCGGGTCTGCGCCTCGGCGGCGGTGTAGGTCGCCTTGATCGTCTCCTTGCGCGTGCGGAAGCTCTCGACCTTGGCCTGGAGCTTCTGCTGCGCCAGCACGAGCTTCTCCTCCTCGCCCTGCAGCTGCGAGAGCTGCACCTGGAGGTCGGAGATCTGGCCGGTGAGGGCCGACTTGCGGGTCAAGGCCTCGCGGGCGAGGTCCTCGCGGCCCATGTCGATGGCCTTCTGGGCCTGGTCGGTCAGCTTGGCCGCCTGCTGCTCGAGCTGGTTGATCTGCAGCTCCACGCGCTTGCGGCTGGTCGCCACGTCCGCCACGCCGCGGCGGACCTTCGTGAGCAGCTCCAGCTGGCGCTGGTAGCTGTAGTCCAGGGTCTCGCGGGGGTCCTCGGCACGGTCCAGCGCCTTGCTGGCCTTCGACTTGAAGATCAGGGTGAAGCGCTTCCAGAGACTCATGGTGGTGGGGATCCCTCTCGCACGGTGGCAGGTCGGTACCCGCTCACCCTACGGCGCGCAGGCAACGCGTGGGCAGTGGTCCCGGCACCCCCGGTACCCTGACCCCGTCCGCCGGCGTCGCGCCGACGCCCCGCCCCCTCGCGAGAAGGCCCACGTTGTTCCGTCGCAGCAAGTCCGACCAGGCCACCGACCCCGCCGGCACGCTCACCGCCGATGCCGGGGGCAGCTCCACGACGGCGACGCCGGGCAAGAAGGGTCGCCCGACGCCGACCCGCAAGGAGGCCGAGGCCGCCGCCCGCGCTCGCGCCAAGGTGCCGCGGACCCGCAAGGAGCAGGCCGCCGCAGCGCGCGCGGCCCGGGCCGACAACTCCGCGCGCGTGCGCGCGGGCATGAAGTCCGGCGACGAGCGCTTCCTGCTGCCCCGCGACAAGGGCCCGGTCCGCCGGTTCGTGCGCGATTTCGTGGACTCGCGCTTCTCCTTCATCGACGTGATCATCCCGGTGCTGCTGGTCACGATGGTCCTGAGCTACTCCGGCAACCCGACGCTGGCCGGCATCGGCAGCACCGTGCTCCTGCTCACCGTGCTGCTGGTGGTCATCGACATGGTCCAGCTGCGGTTCCGCGTGCGCCGCGAGCTCGGCCGCCGGTTCCCCGACGACAGCACCGCGACCAAGGGCACCACCTGGTACGCCATCAGCCGGGCCATGCAGATGAAGTTCATGCGGATGCCCAAGGCCCAGGTCAAGATCGGCCAGAAGCTCCCCGAGCACTACCGGTGAGCGGCGACCACGCGTCCTCGCAGGGACGCCGCCCCTCCGCCGACGTCTCGGTCCGGGTGGCCTGGGCCGAGGACGCCCCCGCCATCGCCTCCCTGCAGTTGCGCGCCTGGCCGGAGATGTACGCCGGCCTGGTGCCTGCCGAGGCCTTCCCCAGCGGCCCGGACGCGGTCGAGGCCGCGACCGCGGCGTGGCGCGACTCGCTGGCCCGACCGCGCGACGCCCGGAGCCGGGCCCTGGTCGCGCTCGAGCGCAACCGCGTGGTCGGCTTCGCCCTCACCGGCCCCAGCACCGACCCCGACCGCGACCCCGTCGCCGACGGCGAGCTCTCCGAGCTGGTGCTCGACCCCGCCGAGCGACGCCTGGGCCACGGCAGCCGGCTGCTCCAGGCGGCGGCCGACACGCTGCGAGCGGACCGGTTCCAGCGCGCCGTCACCTGGGTGGTGGCCTCCGACGACGCCCTGCGGGGCTTCCTCGACGGGGCCGGGTGGGCGCCCGACGGAGCGCACCGCGAGCTGGACCTGGACGGCACCGGGGCGGTGCGCGTCAAGCAGGTGCGGCTGCACACCGACCTCGGCTGAGCACCCCCACTCGACCGAGCACCTCTCTTTACCTTCACCCTCCTGGGCGGTGTGCGGCCCGACCGGCCGGGGCACGAACCAGCCATGCTCGGTCCGCTCCCCCGTCTGCACCGCCTGGTCGTCACCTGGCTCCTCACCTCGATCACGGGGCTCTTCCTGCTCCTCGCCCTCGTCGGCCCGTCGGGCACCCTCGGCGGCTGAGCACCGGCGGGCCCCCGGCAGCCCGGGGGCCGCTGGAAGGCGGACGTCACCTAGCCTGGCGCGCGTGAGCGAGCCGGCCCTCTCCCCGGACGAGAGGGGACCGATCGTCCGCGACAGCCTCGGCGTCGGGATCGCCACCGGGCTCTACGGCACCTCCTTCGGCGCCGTGTCCGTCGCCTCCGGCCTCGACGTGGCCCAGACCTGCGTCCTGTCCCTGCTGATGTTCACCGGGGCCTCGCAGTTCGCGCTGGTCGGGGTCCTCGGCGCCGGGGGCTCCGCGGTCTCGGCGGCCCTCACGGCCGCCCTGCTCGGCACCCGCAACACGCTCTACGGCCTGCGGTTGGCCCCGCTGCTCGCGTGGCGGGGCGCCCGCCGCCTCGGCGCAGCGCACCTGGTGATCGACGAGTCCACCGCCATGGCGGTGACCCGCGGCAGCACTGCGGCCGCCCGGACGGGCTTCATCTGGACCGGGGGGAGCGTCTTCGTCCTCTGGAACCTCTTCACCCTCCTCGGTGCGATCGGCGGGACGGTGCTCGGCGATCCCCGCACCTACGGCCTGGACGCAGCCGTCGGCGCCGCCTTCCTCGCCCTGCTCTGGCCGCGCCTGCGCGAGCCGGGAGGCCTGCCGCTCGCCCTCGCGGCCGCCGCGGTGGCGCTGCTGGTCGTGCCGCTCGCGCCCGCCGGCGTACCTGTGCTGGCCGCGGGCGGCACGGCGCTGCTCGTGGGGCTGCTGGCCCGCGACCGGTCACGGCCCGGAGCGACGGCATGAGCACGTGGTGGGCGGTGCTCGCCGCAGGTCTGGCCTGCTACGCGCTCAAGCTCGCCGGTCTCTCGGTCCCCCACCAAGTGCTCGAGCGGCCCACGGTCCGGGCCGTCGCCGACCGGCTGCCGGTGGCGCTGCTGGCCGGGCTCGTGGCGGTCCAGGTGCTCGGGGGCGACCAGGACCTGGTCCTCGACGCACGCGCCGCGGGCCTCGGGGCCGCGATCGTCCTGCTCCTGCTGCGCGCGCCGTTCCTCGTGGTCGTCGTCGGGGCGGCCCTCACCGCGGCGCTGCTGCGGCTCTGACGCGGGACGAGACGATCGGACCCGGCGCGGCCCCGGTGGCCCCGCCCCGGGTCGGGGGCGGGGCCGCGGGCGTCCGCGTTCCCTCCCCCACGGAGGACCACCGACGCCCGGAGGGGTCCGTGCCGTTCCGTCCGGCACGGGCGCGGGCCGCGGTGCGGCCCGGTCACGCGTCCAGCCTGGCCCGCACCCGCGAGCAGGGGAACCACCGGGGTGCTGCAGGTTCGTGCAGTGCGAAAAGGTGCAAGTCCGAGCCGGCGCACGTGTCCGGGAGGACGCGCCGGTCCGGCGCCCCACGGAGGAGGAACGGCCTCAGTCCAGGTCGAGCAGCTGCTCGAGCCCGACGGTCAGGCCGGGACGCCCCTCGATCGCCCGCAGTGCGGCCAGGACGCCGGGGGTGAAGGAGGCGCGGTCCATCGAGTCGTGACGGATGGTGAGGGTCTCCCCCGTGCCCCCCAGGACGACCTCCTGGTGGGCGACCATCCCGCGGACCCGCAGGCCGTGGACGCGTACGCCGTCGACGTCCGCCCCACGGGCGCCGTCCAGGGACGTGCTCGTCGCGTCGGGCACCGGTCCGAGCCCGGCCTCGCGGCGGGCGGCCGCGACCAGCTCGGCGGTGCGTCGGGCCGTGCCGCTCGGTGCGTCGGCCTTGTCGGGGTGGTGCAGCTCGATAATCTCCACCGACTCGTAGAAGCGCGCGGCCTCGGCGGCGAAGCGCATCATCAGCACCGCCCCGATGGAGAAGTTGGGCGCGATGAGCACCCCGGTGCCCGGGGAGTCGGCGAGCCATCCGCGCAGCGTGTCGAGGCGTGCCTCGTCGAAGCCGGTGGTGCCGACCACCGCGTGGATCCCGTGGCTGATGCAGTGACGCAGGTTGTCCATCACCACGTCGGGGTGGGTGAAGTCGACGACGGCGGAGACACCTGCGGGCTCCAACGCGTCGAGGTCGTCGGCATCCTGGGCGACGTCGACCTGGGCGACCAGCTCGAGGTCCTCGGCCTCCAGGACCGCACGGCAGACCTCGCGGCCCACCTTCCCCCGGGCGCCCAGGACGCCCACCCTCATCCGTTCGTGCCCGTGCCGTGTCTCGCCCACGCGCCCAGCGTTCCACACCGTGGCCCGGGAGGTGACCGGGGTCGCGCGTGGTGGGCGCCACGACCGGCTTGCCGACCACGGCGGTCTGCTTTCTGGCAGTCTTGCCCCCATGGTGCTGCAGACCATCCCGGCCCGGATCCGCTGGTCGGTCGACCTCATGGACGTCCAGCCGGGTGACCACGTGCTCGAGATCGGGTGTGGTCCCGGCTACAGCGCCGAGCTGATCTGCAGCCGACTGGAGACCGGGAAGCTCTTCGCGATCGACCGCTCCGAGTCGGGGGTCGACCGCACCAAGCGCCGCTGCGCGAAGTACCTCGAGTCCGGCCGCCTCACCGTGCGCCAGATCGACCTGGCCACGCTGCGGGTCCCCGTCAAGCGGCTGCACAAGGTCTACGCCTTCAACGTGAACCTCTTCTGGGTGCGCGACTGCGCCGACGAGGTCGCGCTGCTGCACGAGCGGGTCCTGCCCGGGGGCGCGGTCTACCTCTTCTTCGAGGTCGCCCGGCCCGACCAGGTCCCCCAGATCGTCGAGGGCGCGTCCAAGGCCCTGACCGACGCCGGCTTCCGGGTCTCGGTGGTGCAGCGCAAGGTGCCTGCCGTCGTCGGGATCATCGGGAAGCGTTAGACCAGAACCTTCAGGTGGGTCTACATTAGGCCAGGACCTGGAGGAGGTGCGTGGTGGCGGTGGCATCGCTCGTCGGCCTCGTGCTGACCGTGGACCAGCGTGGGAGCCGGCGCGGCCCCGACCGGGTGGGTGACCTGCTGGCCGCCGTCGCCGACGCGCCCACGCGGCTGGCCTTCCAGCGCACCGCCGGTGACGAGGTGCAGGCCCTGGTCACCGAACCCGCGCACCTGCCCGCCCTGGTGGAGCGGGTGCTGCGCAGCGGCGACTGGCGACTGGGCCTCGGGCTCGGCGCGGTCCAGGCGCCGCTCCCGGAGGACGTGCGCGAGGCACGCGGTCCCGCGTTCGTCCGGGCCCGCGCGGCCGTCGAGGCTGCCCGCACCTCGCCCGCAGGGCTGCGGGTCCACGCGCCGGAGCCGGCCGAGGCGTCGGCGCGCGCCCTGGAGAGCGCGCTGTGGTTGTGGGCCTCGCTGCTGGAGCGCCGGACCCGGCGCGGCTGGGAGGTCGTGGACCTCGTCGACGCCGGAGCGACCTACGAGCAGGCCGCCCACCGACTGGGCGTCACCCCCAGTGCCGTGAGCCAGCGCGCCGCTGCTGCCGGGCTCGCCGAGGGCCGACGGGCCCGCGAGCTGGTCGCCCACCTGGCCGACCTCGCCCTGGCCGCCGCCCGGTCGGAGGCTGACCCCGCTGCCGAGACCCACGCCACCGATCGAGGGGCGCAGCCGTGAGGTGGGACGTCGACCCCGCCGGGGCCATGCTGCTGGTGCTGCTGGGCGCCGCCGTGCTCGCGGCCTGCTGGGCCTGGACCCGGACGGGCGCGCGCACCTGGACCCCGATCTCGCTGCTCCTGCTGCTGGCCTCGCTGGCCTGGGCCGGAGCGGCGGACCTGCAGGTGGCGGGCGACGCTCCCCGCACCCTGCTGGTGGGCCTCGCAGGGGTCCTGGCCGTCGTCGGTGGCGGGCCCGTGACCGCGGCGCTCTTCGACGTCGTGGACCAGGGCGGCACCGCCGCCGGTGACGAGGACGACTCCTTGGAGCACGCCGGTGAGCTGCTGCGCGGCGGGGCCTGGATCGGCGCCCTGGAGCGAGCCGGCGTGGTGGCCGCACTGGTGGCGGGCTGGCCGGAGGGCACCGCGGTCGTGCTCGCCCTCAAGGGCCTGGGCCGCTACCCCGAGCTGCGCAACGCCGGCACCGGAGCGGTCGCCGAGCGCTTCATCATCGGCACGTTCTCCAGCGTCCTGTGGGCCGCGGCCTGCGCCGCGTGCGTCGTCCTGGCCTGAGCAGGTACGCCGGCCGCAGGACCGGGGCCCAGCCTCAGGCCGGACCGACCACCGCGAGCACCTCGGGACGCGTGAGGACCTCGGCCGCGACCGCGCGGACCTCCTCCACCGTGACGTCCTCGATGTGCTGCAGCACCTCGTCCATGGTCAGCAGCGTGTCGTGGACCAGCTCGGACTTGCCCAGGCGCGACATCCGCGAGCCGGAGTCCTCCAGACCGAGCACCAGTCCCCCGCGCAGCTGCCCCTTCCCCCGGGCCAGCTCCTCGGCGGTGATGCCGTCGCGCGCGACCAGCGCCAGCTGCTCGCGGACGACCTGCAGCACCTCCTCGGCCTTGGCGGGAAGGCAGCCGACCGAGACCCCGACCAGCCCGGTGTCGGCGTGGTGGGCGGCGAAGGAGTAGACGGAGTACGCCAGGCCGCGGTGCTCGCGGACCTCCTGGAAGAGCCGCGACGACGTGCCGCCGCCCAGTGCGGTGTTGAGGATGGAGAGGGCGAAGCGACGGGGGTCGTTGCGGCCGATGCCCTCCATGCCCAGCACCAGGTTGACCTGCTCGAAGGGGCGCGTGGCCTGCGCCGTGCCCCCGTGGACCGGGACGAGCGTGCCGCCGCCCAGCCGGGAGACGGGGGCCTCGACGCGGTCGAGGAAGCCGTTGCGGGCGAAGGACTCCTCGACCATCCCCACGACCCGGTCGTGCTCGAGGTTGCCGGCCAGGGCCACGACGATGGTGGCCGGTCGGTAGTGGTCGCGGTGGAAGGCCGCGACCTGGTCGCGGGTGAGCGCCGCGATCGAGTCCTCCGTGCCGGCGATCGGCCGGCCCCAGGGGGTGTCGGCACCGAAGGCCTGTGCGGCGAAGAGGTTGTGCACGACGTCCTCGGGGTCGTCGTCGTGCATCGCGATCTCGTCGAGGATCACGTCGCGCTCGGCCTCGACGTCCTCGGGCGTGATGAGCGGGTCGGTGATCATGTCGCCGAGCACGTCCACGGCCAGCGGCAGGTCCTGGTCGAGCACCCGCGCGTGGAAGCAGGTGTACTCCTTGGCGGTGAAGGCGTTGAACTCCCCGCCCACCGCGTCCAGCGCCACCGAGATGTCCAGGGCGGTGCGGCTGCCGGTGCCCTTGAACAGCACGTGCTCGAGGAAGTGCGAGCAGCCGTGCAGCGTCTCGTCCTCGTCGGCCGAGCCGACACCGACCCACACCCCGATGCTGGCCGAGCGGACGCCGGCCATCTGCTCGGTGACCACGCGCAGGCCCGAGGGCAGCACCGTGCGTCGCACGGTGGAGGTGACCAGCCCGTCGTCGTCGGCGGTCTCGGAGAGGGTGGTGGTGACGGGCTCGGTGCGGTCGTGCGGCACGGGTGGCCTCCTCGGCGGTGACGTGAGGTGCGGGCCGGCCCGGCGGCCGGGGGTGGTGGCTGCCGGGTACCGGTGATGGGCCCGGGGTGACCGGGCCCCTGACGCGGCCGACCCGCCCGAGGTGCTCGGACGGGTCGGCGCGTGGGTGCGTCCGTGGCCCGCGTGGGGCCGGGACGCGGAGGATCACTCCTCGGTGGCGGTCTCCTCGGTGGCGGCGCCGGCCGGGGCCTCGGCGCCGTCCTCCTCGACCACGGGGGCCAGGGAGAGCTTGCCGCGGTCGTCGATCTCGGCGATCTGGACCTGGATCTTCTGGCCCACCGAGACGACGTCCTCGACGGCATCGACGCGCTTGCCACCGGCCAGCGAGCGGAGTTTGCTGATGTGCAGCAGCCCGTCCTTGCCCGGCATCAGCGAGACGAACGCACCGAAGTTGGTCGTCTTGACGACGGTGCCGAGGTAGCGCTCGCCGACCTCGGGCATCGTCGGGTTGGCGATCGCGTTGATCGCCGACCGGGCGGCCTCGGCGGCCGAGCCGACGGTGGCACCGATGTAGATGGTGCCGTCGTCCTCGATGGAGATCGAGGCGCCGGTGTCGTCCTGGATCTGGTTGATGATCTTGCCCTTGGGACCGATCACCTCGCCGATCTTGTCGACCGGGATCTTGATGGTGATGATCCGCGGCGCGGTCTCCGACATCTCGTCCGGGGCGTCGATGGCCTCGGCCATGACGTCGAGGATGGTCAGGCGGGCGTCCCGGGCCTGCTTCAGCGCGGCACCGAGCACCTCGGCGGGGATGCCGTCGAGCTTGGTGTCCAGCTGCAGGGCGGTGACGAACTCGCGGGTGCCGGCGACCTTGAAGTCCATGTCGCCGAAGGCGTCCTCGGCACCGAGGATGTCGGTCAGCGCGACGTACGTCGTCTGGCCGTCGACCTCACCGGAGACCAGGCCCATCGCGATGCCCGCGACGGAGGCCTTCAGCGGCACACCGGCCTGCAGCAGCGACAGGGTCGAGGCGCAGACCGAGCCCATCGAGGTCGAGCCGTTGGAGCCCATGGCCTCGGAGAGCTGGCGGATGGCGTAGGGGAACTCCTCACGGTCCGGCAGCACCGGCAGCAGCGCGCGACGCGCGAGCGCGCCGTGGCCGACCTCGCGGCGCTTGGGCGAGCCCACGCGGCCGGTCTCGCCGGTGGAGAACGGCGGGAAGACGTACTTGTGCATGTAGCGGCGGTGCTTCTCCGGGGACAGCGTGTCGAGCTGCTGCTCCATCTTGAGCATGTCGAGGGTGGTGACGCCCAGGATCTGGGTCTCGCCACGCTCGAACAGCGCCGAGCCGTGCACGCGCGGGATCAGGCCGACCTCGGCGTGCAGGGGACGGATGTCGGCCAGGCCGCGACCGTCGATGCGGATCTTGTCGCGCAGGATCGACTCGCGCACCAGCGACTTGTTGAGCGAGCGGAACGCGGCACCGAGCTCCTTCTCGCGGCCCTCGAACTGGCCGGCGAGACGGTCGAGCAGGGCGTCCTTGAGCTCGTTGGTGCGCTCCTCGCGCTCCTGCTTGTCGGCGATCTTCATCGCGGCGGCGAGGTCCTCGCGCGCAGCGGCCTCGACGGCGGCGTAGACGTCGTCCTGGTAGTCGAGGAAGACCGGGAAGTCCTGGACCGGCTTGGCCGCGACGGCGGCGAGCTCGGACTGGGCCTCGCAGAGCTGCTTGATGAAGGGCTTGGAGGCGTCGAGCCCCTGGGCCACGACGGTCTCGTCGGGCGCCTGGGCGCCGGACTGGATCTTGCCGAAGGCCGTCTCGGTGGCCTCCGCCTCGACCATCATGATCGCGACGTCGCCGCTGTCGGTGACGCGGCCGGCCACGACCATGTCGAAGACGGCGTCCTCGAGCTGGGAGTGGGTCGGGAACGCGACCCACTGGCCGTCGATGAGGGCCACGCGCACGCCGCCGACGGGGCCGGAGAACGGCAGGCCGGAGAGCTGGGTGGACATGGACGCGGCGTTGATCGCCAGCACGTCGTAGGGGGTGTCGGGCTCGAGGGCCAGGACGGTGATGACGACCTGGACCTCGTTGCGCAGGCCCTTCTTGAAGGTCGGGCGCAGCGGGCGGTCGATGAGGCGGCAGGTGAGGATCGCGTCCTCGCCCGGACGACCCTCGGAGCGGAAGAACGAGCCGGGGATCTTGCCCGCGGCGTACATCCGCTCCTCGACGTCGATCGTCAGGGGGAAGAAGTCGAAGTGGTCCTTCGGCTGCTTGCCGGCGGTGGTCGCCGAGAGCAGCATCGTGTCGTCGTCGAGGTAGGCGGTCACGGAACCGGCGGCCTGCCGGGCCAGCAGCCCGGTCTCGAACTTGATGGTGCGGGTGCCGAACGAGCCGTTGTCGATGACGGTCTCGACGGCGGAGATCACGGGTTCGGTGTGGGTCTCGGTCAAGAGGGGTCCTTCTGGTTGCGGAGCTCTCCGCTGCGTCCCGCGTCAGTGCCGATCTTCGATCGAGGCCCGCAGCGGCGTCCCGCCGTGGGCGGGTCACGTCCTGAGAGCCACTACCGAGGACCGGGCCGAGGCGAGCGGGTCGCTCCTGGTGTGTGGATTCTTCGGTGGTGCGGCTCCGAGCCTAGTGCTCGGGCCCGCACATGCGTCGGAGCGGCCGCCCGGGTCGGGCGACCGCTCCGCCCTGCGTGCAGGGGTGCGTCAGCGGCGCAGGCCGAGACGCTCGATGATCGAGCGGTAGCGCTCGATGTCGGACTTGTTCAGGTAGTTCAGCAGCCGGCGGCGCTGACCCACCAGGAGCAGCAGGCCACGACGGCTGTGGTGGTCGTGCTTGTGCTGCTTGAGGTGCTCGGTCAGGTGGGCGATGCGGTGCGAGAGCAGCGCGATCTGGACCTCCGGCGAGCCGGTGTCGCCCTCGGTCGTGGCGTACTCGGCGATGATCTTCTTCTTGGTCTCCGCGTCGGTACCGATCGACATACGGGTTCTCCTCCCGGCCCTGGTCTCCCAGCTGGCCTGTTCGCTGCGCGGCGCGCCGGGGCCTGTTCACCCGGGCACTCTGGATCCGCGGCCGTTGGACGGCAACCGGGAAAGACTAGCCCCGCGCCTCCGAGGACCAGAAATTCTCGGTGGCGCGGGGCCGGGCCGCGATCGTGCGGCGGGTGCAGCTCAGATCTCGGTGCTGCTTCGGCGCTCGGTGACCGAACCGTCCGCGTGCGTGGTGGTCTGCACCGAGCTGGCTCCGTTCCTGCGGTTCAGCGTCAGCGCCGTCAGCAGCAGCAGCACGACGCCGACGATGGTCATGATCCAGCCGATCATGACCAGGTCGACGCCCTCGACGGCGTCCTGCACCGCCAGCGCCAGGACCAGTCCGACGACGACCAGAAAGCCTCCGGCTCCGTAACCCATGGTGTTCTCCTTCGGGGTGGCGGACGCGGGTGGCGCGTCCGGGGGCATGGGGGTGCCCGCAGGAGGTGTGCCCGCCCGGGGCCACGACCCTCTCACCCGGTCAGGTGAGAGGGGTGCCGAACCGACCTGCCCCGCCCGCGGCCGGGGAAGTGGCACGATGCCCCGCATGGGCCTGCTCGCCGACTCCCCCGTCCCACCCGGCTTCACCGGCACGCGACTGGGGGTGTGCAACCTGTGCGAGGCCATCTGCGGCCTGCAGGTCACCTTCACCGACGGCGAGGTCACCGGCATCCGGGGCAACCCCGAGGACCCGCTCTCCCGCGGCTACGTGTGCCCCAAGGGCACCTCGCTGGCCGACGTCTACTCCGACCCCGACCGGCTGCGCCGCCCCGCCCGCCGCGTCGGCACCGGCGCGGAGGCGACGTGGGAGGAGATGGAGTGGGACGAGGCGCTCGACCTCGTCGCCGACCGGGTCGCCGCGGTGGCCGCCGAGCACGGGCGCGACGCGGTCGCGGTCTACCTCGGCAACCCCAACGCCCACTCCCTCGGCTCGGCCACGCACGGCACGGCGCTGGTGCGCAGCCTGCGCACCCGCAACCGGTTCAGCGCCTCCTCGGTCGACCAGTGGCCCCACCAGCTGCTGGCCTGGCAGATGTTCGGCCACCAGCTGCTCATCCCGGTGCCCGACATCGACCGCACCGACCTGTTCCTCGTCGTGGGCGGCAACCCGATGGCCTCCAACGGCTCGCTCATGACCGTCCCCGACTTCCCGGCGCGGGCGCGGGCGCTGCGCGAGCGCGGCGGCCGGATGGTCGTCGTCGACCCTCGGCGCACCGAGACCGCGAAGATCGCCGACGAGCACCTGTTCGTCCGGCCGGGCAGCGACGCCGCGCTGCTGCTGGCGATGGTGCACGTGCTGCTCCGCGAGGGCCTCGCCACCCCGCCGACGTACGTCGACCACCTCGACGAGCTCGCAGGGCTGGTCGCCGACTTCACGCCGGAGCTGGCCGAGCGGGCGACCGGCATCGCGGCGGCCGACGTCGAGCGGCTGGCCCGTGAGCTGGCCGCGGCCGACCGGGCCGCGGTCTACGGGCGGCTCGGCGTCTCGACGCACGGCTTCGGCTCGGTCTGCCAGTGGGCGGTCAACGTGCTCAACATCCTCACCGGCAACCTCGACCGCGAGGGCGGGGTGATGTTCCCCGAGCCCGCGATCGACACCGTGGGGCGCCGGATCGTCTCCCCCGGCCACCACGACAAGTGGCGCAGCCGGGTGCGCGGGCTGCCGGAGTTCGCCGGGGAGCTCCCGGTCTCCGTGCTGCAGGAGGAGATCACCACCCCGGGCGAGGGTCAGGTGCGCGCGCTGATGACGATCGCGGGCAACCCCGTCCTGTCCACTCCCGACGGACGCGGGCTGGCGGCGGCGATGGACGGCCTGGACTTCATGGTCTCCATCGACATCTACCTCAACGAGACGACGCGGCACGCCGACGTGGTGCTGCCGGTGACCACGGCGCTCGAGCGCGACCAGTACGACCTGGTGTTCCACGGCCTGGCCGTGCGCAACACCGCCCGCTTCGTGCCGGCGCTGCTGCCCAAGGAGGAGGGCACCAAGCACGACTGGGAGGTCTTCGGCGCCCTCGCGCTGCGGCTGGCGGCCCGCACCGGGGACCGGTTGCCCCTGCGCGCCCGGCTCCAGCAGCGCGCCCGGCTCACCGCCAGTCCGCGCCTGCTCCTGCCGCTGCTGCTGCGCGGCAACCGCTACGGCCTGACGTGGCGCCGTCTGCGCAGGGCCCCCGAGGGGGTGGATCTCGGGCCGCTGCGCCCGTGCCTGCCCGAGAGGCTGCAGACGAAGGGCGGGCGGGTCGACCTGACGCCCGCGCTCGTCGTCGCCGATCTGGAGCGGCTGCGCGGCGTGCTGCACGACAGCCCCGCGCCCGACCCCGACGAGCTGCTGCTCATCGGGCGCCGGCACAAGCAGGACTGCAACTCCTGGCTGCACAACACCACGCGACTGACCCGCGGCAAGGCGCGGCACCACCTCATGGTGCACCCCGAGGACCTCGCCGCCCGCGGCCTGCGCGACGGCGACCTGCTCACCGTGACCAGCCGGGTCGGCTCGGTCGAGGTCGAGTGCGCGGCCACCGAGGACGTCATGCGCGGGGTCGTCTCGCTCCCCCACGGATACGGGCACGGGCTCCCGGGCGTGCGCCTCTCGGTCGCCTCGGCCGTGCCGGGGGTCTCGATCAACGACCTCACCGACCCCGAGCGGCTGGACCTGTCGGGCAACGCCGCCCTCAACGGCACCCCGGTCAGGATCGCGGCGGCTCCGGGGGCGGCGACGGCTGCTGGCTCGGGCGGCGCTGCTCTCGCAACGTGAGGTAGACCGCGCGCACGCCGACCGCGCGCTCCAGCTCGCGCGTCACCAGCCCGAAGAACTGGGCACGGTACGCCTCGTCGGTCACCGTCGAGACGGTGAGGTAGAGCAGCGAGAAGGCGCCCAGGAAGAGCGAGACCTGCACCAGCGGCACCGAGACCTGCCCGAGGTAGGGCAGGGCGTGGATCTCGCCCTCGCGCATGCCGGTCCAGCCCGCCTGGACACCCTGGCCCATGGTGAGCGCACCGAAGAGCAGGAAGAAGCCGAAGACGGTCGTCGCCAGCAGCACCACCTGGACGAACTGGACGACCACGAGGAAGAGCACCAGGTTGGCGCGCTCGAAGCCGGTCACCGTGGCGTGCGCCGCGGGATCGGCCCCAGGGTCGGCCAGCACCTCCTCGCAGGCGGCCTCCAGCGGCGTACGACTGCAGGCGCGGCGCAGGAACTCCTCGTCGACCTCGTCGTCGGCCCGGTCGACCTCCTCCGGCAGCCGCGCCAGGAGGAAGGCGACGGCCAGCCCGGCGAAGAGCAGGACGACCAGCCACAGCTGGCCGGTCTGCAGGGAGGCCGCGAGCTGCCACACCTCGGCGTTGATGAACAGGAACGTCACGAAGATCAGCAGCAGCGGCAGCGCCCGGGTCATCTGCGGCAGCAGCGAGGGCAGCGAGCTGACCGTGCGGCCCAGCGCCCAGGACAGGATCGGGCGCACGTGCAGGACGGTGAGGGCGTACCACCCGACCGCCAGCAGCACGAGGGTCAGGACGACCGCGGGTGCAGCCGAGACCTGGCCGGTCGCCCAGGCCAGGGCTGCTCCGGCCACCGCCGCGAGCAGCGCGACCAGGAGGAGCGTCGGCACCGTGCGGCGCGGCGAGAGCGCGGCGCGCGCCTCGCGGCGCCGCTCGGGCACGAAGTAGGAGAGCCCGTTGGCCAGGAACCAGGCGTCCGCGGCGGCCACCGGGTCGACCCGCTCACCCGAGCGGTCGGGGCGCCCCTGGTGCGGCACGCCTAGTCCGTCCGCCCCGGCTCGTCGGCTGCCTGGCCCTGGCTCGCCAGGTGGGCACGCGCGCGGTCGACGTCCTCGGCCATCTGCACCAGCAGCTCGTCCACCGAGTCGAAGGTGGTCATCCCGCGCAGCCGCTCGAGGAAGGCGACCTCGACCTCGACGCCGTAGAGGTCGAGGTCGGTGCGGTCGAGGACGTAGGACTCCACGCGCCGCTCGCGCTCGCCGCGGAAGGTCGGGTTGGTCCCGACGCTGATGGCGGCCGGCAGCGTCTCGCCGGTGTCGAGGCGGGTCAGGGTGCCGGCGTACACGCCGTCGGCAGGGGCTGCCGTGCGGGGGTCCGTGGGCACGTTGGCCGTGGGGTAGCCCAACTCGCGGCCGCGCTGGTCGCCCTGGACCACGGTGCCGCGGACGACGTAGGGCCGGCCGAGGGCCTGCGCGGCACCGGTGACGTCGCCGGCGGCCAGGCAGGTGCGGACGTAGGTGGACGACCAGACCTGGGGACCGCCGTCGAGCTCGATGCCCTCGGCGCTGAAGCCGAGCCGCTCCCCCGCCTCGGCGAGGGCGGCGACATCGCCCGCAGCGCGGTGGCCGAAGCGGAAGTTGGCGCCGACCACGACGGCGTCGGCGTGCAGGGCGTCGACGAGCACCCGCTGGATGAACTCCTCCGGGGACCAGGCGGCGACGTCGCGGTCGAACGGCAGCGCGAGGACCGCGTCGGCCCCGGCGTCGCCCAGCAGCGCCGCCCGGGTCTCCAGCGAGGTCAAGGAGACCGGGGCGTGCTCCGGACGCAGCACCGCCATCGGGTGCGGGTCGAAGGTGACGGCGACCAGCTGCAGGCCACGCTCGTCGGCGACCGCACGGGCGCGTGAGAGCACCCGGCGGTGGCCGAGGTGGACACCGTCGAAGTTGCCGATGACGACCGCGGTGCGGCCGAGGTCGTCCGGGACGTCGTCCCAGGAGCGCCAGATCTGCACGTCAGCACCCTACTGGCGCGCCCACGCCCGACCGGTCACCAGGGCAGGAGGAAGGACGGCCGGCTGCGCGGTCGGCAGAGGTCTCAGTCGACCTGGCGGACCTGGGCGGAGACTGCCTCGGCGACCTCGGGGGTGATCTGGGTGATCCCGTGCTCCTGCGCGGCGTGGCCGGCCACGGCGCTCATCAGCGCGTCGCGGCTGCTCTCGCTGAAGGTGGTGGGGCAGCCGGGCATGACGTCGCCGCAGGCGAGCTGGAACTTCATCGGATCTCCTCGTCCTGGCCCCCGGGGGCCGGGTCGTCCTGGTGGTGCGGGTGGTGGTGCGCGGGGTCGGTCCGGTCGTGGTCGGTCGCGTGGTCGTGGGGGGCGTCGAGCGGGGGTGGGTCGGGGAACCGCGCCCACAGGACGGCCTGGGCGTCGTCCTGCTCCATCCCGAGGGTGCCACCGTGCACGACCACGAGGGCGCGTGCAAGGTAGAGCCCGACGGTGATGCCCGAGCGGGTGCCGTCGGGGGTGTCGAAGGGCTCGAACAGCGCCCGGGCCGTGCCCGGCTCGATCGGCTCGCCTGCGCGGACCACCCGGACCTCCGTCCAGGGCTCGACCCGTTCGACCTCGAGCACCACTTGGTGCGGGGCCGGTCGCGTCGTGGTCGCCGCGCGCCACAGGTCGCGCAGGACGCGGGTCACCAGGTCGGGATCGACATGCAGGACGGTGTCGGCGCCCGCGCCACCGATCTCCTCCGGCAGCACGAGGGAGGCGGCCAGCTCCCCCACCGTCACCGGGTGCGGCTCCGGCTCGACCCGTCCGAGCATCGCCGCCGTGAGCAGCTCGACCTCGGCGGTGCGCTCGTCGAGGAGGTCGAGGGCGGACTGGAGGCGGGTCAGCGCCTGTGCCCGCGAGCCGGGGTCGCCGGACATGTCACCCAGCAGGCCGACCCATGCCTGGGCGACCGCCAACGGCGAACGGAGGCCGTGGGTGAAGACCGACAGGAAGCGGTCGCGCTGCCGCGCCAGGTCCGGCGGCGGCCGGTGGGTGACCTGGGCCGTGCCGGCGTCGATGAAGGACTGGGTCCAGCGGTGCAGGAGTGCAGGATCGAGGTCACGGCGCTCGGCCACGTCACCGACCCGTTCACCGGCCAGCACGTCCAGGACGGCGGCCACGCGGGCGTCGGTCTGCTCCCCCAGGCGTCCCCCCGCGACGACGCGGGGCCCCCGGAAACGCGTGCGGGTCATCTCGACCCCTCTCTCTGTCCCCGTCAGGCTAGTACGCCGCGCCCCCCGGCTCCGAGGACCGCGTGCGACTTCTGCACGCTCGGCGCGCCGCATGGCCCGTTCGGACCAGCGCGGCGGGACCGGGCGGACCTGCCACGCTCGTCGGGTCCCGGCGGCCCTGGCGGCCTCGGACGCACCGCACCGTGCCCGCGCGGGCTCGGCCCGGGACTCAGACGAAGACGGCGACGGGCCGAGCGAGACCCTCGCGCGGCTCGTAGAGCGCCAGGAACTCCCCGTCGGGGTCGAAGAGGCCGGTCAGACCCCCGAGCGCCACCTCCAGGGCCCGGCCCACCCGTACGTGGCCGGCATCGGCAGCGTCGAGGTCGAGCGCCGGGAAGGCGGCCCGGGCCGCGACGGCGAGGGGCAGCACCGAGGGGTCCTCCTCGAGCTCCTCCAGCGTCCGGGCCACGTCCAGCCCGTACGGGCCCACGGCGGTCCGGCGCAGTGCCGTCAGGTGCCCACCGACACCCAGCGCGGCACCGAGGTCACGCGCGATGGCGCGCACGTAGGTGCCGCTGGAGCAGCGCAGGGAGACGTCGACATCGAGGTGCTGGCCCTGCTCGCCCGCCGCCCGCACGTCGAGGACGTCGAGGGAGTGGACGGTCACCGGCCGCGCTGCGAGGGCGACCTCCTCGCCGTCGCGGACCCGCTGGTAGGCCCGCTTGCCGTCGACCTTGATCGCCGAGACGGCCGTCGGGACCTGCTCGATGTCGCCGACGAACTCGGCCAGGGCCGCACGCACGGTCGCCTCGTCCAGGTGCGACGCGAGCGCGGTCGCCGTCACCTCGCCCTCGGCGTCGTCGGTCGTGGTGGCCATGCCGAGGCGGATCGTGGCGTCGTACCCCTTCTCGGTCAGCATCAGGTGGCCCAGCAGCCGGGTCGCCCGGTCGACGCCGAGCACCAGCACGCCGGTGGCCATCGGGTCCAGGGTCCCGGCGTGGCCGACCTTGCGGGTGCCGACCAGCCGGCGGACCCGTGCGACGACGCCGTGCGAGGTGATCCCGGCGGGCTTGTCGACGACGACCAGCCCGGGTCGGGTCACGCCCGCTCGTCCGCGTCGTCGAGGTCGTCGAGGTCGTCGAGGTCCAGGTCGTCCTCGTCCGCGGCACGGGGCTTCTTGTAAGGGTCCGGGTCGCCGGCGTACTCCTCGCGGCGGATGGCCGCGACCGCCTCGTCCTGGGCCTTCGCGCGGGCCAGGACGTCCTCGAGGTGCCGGGCGGTCTCCGGCAGCGCGTCGGGGACGAACGTCAGCGTCGGCACGTGGCGCATGCCGAGCTGCTTGCCCAGCTCCGAGCGCAGCAGGCCCTTGGCCGACTCCAGCGCGGCCGCCGTGGAGGCCAGCTGCGCCTCCTGGTCCTCGGGCGAGCCGAGGACCGTGTAGAAGATCGTGGCCTGCTGGCTGTCGCCGGAGACCCGCACGTCGGTGAGGGTGACGAAGCCGAGGCGCGGGTCCTTGATCCGACGCTCGAGCATCTCGGCGACGACGACCTGGATCCGGTCGGCGATCTTGCGGACGCGGGGGCTGCTCATGGTGTTCTTCCTACTCCTCCGGCTGGAACCGCACCACGCCGGGCCGGCCCGTGGGCCGACCCGGCGTGGTGCGTCAGGTGCTGCAGGTGGTGATCAGCTGCGCGGGATCTCGCGCATCTCGAAGGCCTCGACGAAGTCGCCTTCCTTGATGTCCTGGAAGTTGCGCAGGACCAGACCGCACTCGAAGCCCTCGCGGACCTCGGAGGCGTCGTCACGCTCGCGCTTGAGCGAGGCGAGGTCGAGGTTGTCGGCCACCACGGCGCCGTCGCGCACGAGGCGCACCTTGGCGTTGCGGCGGATGAGGCCCTCGGTGACCATGCAGCCGGCGATGTTGCCGATCTTGCTGGAGCGGAAGATGGCCCGGATCTCGGCGCGGCCGAGCGAGACCTCCTCGTACTCCGGCTTGAGCATGCCCTTGAGCGCCGCCTCGATCTCCTCGATGGCCTGGTAGATCACCGAGTAGTAGCGGATCTCGACGCCCTCGCGGTCGGCCATCTCGGTCGCCTTGCCCTGCGGGCGGACGTTGAAGCCGATGATGATCGCGTCGGAGGCAGCGGCCAGGTCGACGTTGGTCTCGGTGATCGCACCGACACCACGGTCGATGACCCGGATGCCGACCTCGTCGCCCACGTCGATGCCCGCCAGGGCGTCCTCGAGGGCCTCGACCGAACCGGACACGTCGCCCTTGAGGATCAGGTTGAGCTCCTGGCTCTCGCCCTTCTCCATGGAGGCCATGAAGTCCTCGAGCGAGCGGCGGACGCGACGCTTGGCCTGCATGGCCGCACGCTCGCGCGCCTCGCGCTTCTCGGCGATCTGGCGCGCCATCCGGTCGTCGTCGACCACGATGAAGTTCTGGCCGGCGCCGGGGACGGCGGTCAGGCCCAGGACCATCGCGGGGCGCGACGGGTCGGCCTCGTCGATGTTCTCGCCGTGCTCGTCGAGCATCGCGCGGACACGACCGTAGGCCGGACCGGCGACCAGGGAGTCGCCGACCCGCAGCGTGCCGCGCTGGACCAGGACGGTCGCCACGGGACCGCGGCCACGGTCGAGGTGCGCCTCGACCACGAGGCCCTGCGCGTCCTGCGTGGGGTTGGCCCGCAGGTCGAGCGAGGCGTCGGCGGTGAGGACGACGGCCTCGAGCAGCTTGTCGAGGTGGAGCTCGGACTTGGCCGAGACGTCGACGAACATCGTGTCGCCGCCGTACTCCTCGGGCACCAGGCCGTACTCGGCCATCTGGCCGCGGACCTTGGTCGGGTCGGCCTCGGGGAGGTCGATCTTGTTGACCGCGACCACGATCGGCACGCCGGCGGCCTTGGCGTGGTTGAGCGCCTCGACCGTCTGAGGCATCACGCCGTCGTTGGCCGCCACCACGAGGATCGCGATGTCGGTGGCCTGCGCACCACGAGCACGCATGGCGGTGAACGCCTCGTGACCCGGGGTGTCGATGAAGGTGATGCGACGCTCGTTGCCGTCGACGTCCGCGGTG
>CAEZYQ010000024.1_pt1 | contig 56208 bp, 54 predicted proteins | sample 7265561 | NCBI WGS metagenome assembly CAEZYQ01 (sample SAMEA6813939, study PRJEB35770) | uncultured Nocardioides sp. | biome: Freshwater; feature: Freshwater reservoir; material: water | place: Czech Republic | collected 2017-04-14 | depth 30m m | reverse complement strand
GCCTCCTCGATCGCGGCCGCGCGCGGCGCGATCCAGCAGACCCGACCCGCGGGGGCGCCCGGCACCGAGCAGGGTCCCGACCTCCGTGCGGCCGACGCCGACGCCCACCCCGACGACGAGGTCCTCGAGCACGACGACACCGCCGGGGCGGAGCTGCTGGCCCGCGAGCTCGGCGCCAGGGTGATCGAGGAGATCACCCGCTCGTGAGCCCCCACCCATCGTGTTGAGTGGACCCCGACCACCGAGCCCGACCCGCCAGCCACCCGAGGTGACCAGATGAGCCAGAACCCCTTCGACGCCCTGGGCGGCGGACTCGACATGAACGCTCTGCTCCAGCAGGCCCAGCAGATGCAGGAGCAGCTGACCCAGGCCCAGCAGCGCCTGGCCGAGACGGTCCTCGAGGGCACCGTCGCCGGGGGCGCCGTGACCGTCCGGGTCAACGGCACCGGTGAGCTCGTGGGCGTCGACATCCGTGCCGGCGGGTTCGACGGCAACGACGCCGACGACCTCGCCGACCTCGGCGACATGGTCGTGGCGGCCTACCGCGACGCCAAGGCCCAGGCCGACGCGGCCGCCGGGGAGGCCCTCGGACCGCTGGCCGGCGGTCTCGGGGGCGGCGCGGGTGGCGGCCTCGGCGACATGCTCGGTGGCGCGCTGGGTGGACCGTCGGGCGGTGGGGAGCCGGGCCAGGCGCCCGGCCGCCTCGGCTTCTAGCGGGCCCGCGTGTACGAAGGTGTCGTCCAGGACCTGATCGACGAGCTCGGTCGGCTCCCCGGCGTGGGGCCCAAGAGCGCCCAGCGGATCGCGTTCCACCTGCTCCAGGCCGACCCCGTCGACGTACGCCGCCTGGCCGACGTGCTGATCGAGGTCAAGGCCAAGGTGCAGTTCTGCACGACCTGCGGCAACGTCAGCGAGGACGAGCAGTGCCGCATCTGCCGCGACCCGCGCCGTGACCCGAGCGTGCTGTGCGTGGTCGAGGAGTACAAGGACGTCGTGGCGATCGAGCGCACCCGCGAGTACCGCGGTCGCTACCACGTCCTCGGCGGCGCGATCAGCCCGATCGACGGCATCGGCCCCGACCAGCTGCGCGTGCGCGAGCTGATGACGCGGCTGGCCGACGGCGCCGTCACCGAGGTCATCCTGGCCACGGACCCGAACCTCGAGGGCGAGGCCACGGCGACGTACCTGACGCGGATGCTCAAGGTCCTGGACTTGCGCGTCACGCGGTTGGCGAGTGGACTGCCCGTAGGCGGTGACCTGGAGTACGCCGACGAGGTGACCCTGGGCCGCGCGTTCGCGGGGAGGCGAGCAGCAGAATGAGCAGCGAGAGCAGCACCACCGCAGGGGCCGCCGCGCAGGTCACGGTCCTCGACGACGACACGCTGGAGTTCGCCCAGCAGATCGCCGACCAGGTCGCCAGCTTCCTGCTCGCCCTGCGCGCGATCGCCGAGGAGGAGGACGGCGGCCGGGCGATCTCCCTGCTGCTGCTCGAAATCAGCCAGGTGCTGCTCGCCGGTGCCCGGCTGGGCGCGCAGCAGGACTTCGTGCCTCGCGACGAGTACCAGCCCGACGTCGGTCCCGAGCCCGACCTGGACCGGATGCGCCTGCGGCTGGCCTCGATGCTCGACAACGTCGACACCTACAGCTTCGTCTTCGACCCCTACGTGCCCGAGGTGGTCGAGAGCCAGCTCTCCGACGACCTCACCGCGATCGCCACCGACCTCGACACCGGCCTGCGCCACTACCGCGCCGGGCACGTCAGCGAGGCGCTGTGGTGGTGGCAGTTCTCCTACGTCTCCAGCTGGGGCAACCTCGCCGGCGCCGCCCTCAACGCGCTGCTCTCCGTGGTCAGCCACGACCGCCTCGACGTGGACGTCGACCTCGACGCCGACCAGGTGGTCGCGGCCGAGCAGATGCTCGCCGACGAGGGCTGAGCCCGGCCCCGGGACGCCCCCGTCCACGGCAGGAAAGTCCGACGGGTCGTCCCAGGCCCCGCCGGTAGACTCGGGGCTTCGACCAGGCGCGCCCGCGACGGGTGACCGCGCCGCACACGGGACGAGGGGACCAGAGCAGTGGGCATTGTCGTGCAGAAGTACGGCGGGTCGTCGGTGGCGGACGCCGACGGCATCAAGCGGGTGGCCCAGCGCATCGTCAACACCAAGAAGCAGGGCCACGAGGTGGTCGTGGTCGTCTCGGCGATGGGCGACACCACCGACGACCTGCGCGACCTCGCCGAGCAGGTCACCCCGCTGCCGCCGCCGCGTGAGCTGGACATGCTGCTCACCGCGGGCGAGCGGATCTCCATGGCGCTGCTCGCCATGGCGGTGAGCTCGCTGGGCCACGAGGCGCAGTCCTTCACCGGCTCCCAGGCCGGCGTCATCACCGACTCCGTGCACGGCAAGGCCAAGATCATCGACATCACCCCGGGGCGCATCCAGAGCGCCATCGACGAGGGCCACGTGGCGATCGTCGCGGGCTTCCAGGGCGTCTCGCAGGACACCAAGGACGTCACGACGCTCGGCCGCGGCGCCTCCGACACCACCGCCGTCGCGCTCGCCGCCGCCCTGGGCGCGGAGGTCTGCGAGATCTACACCGACGTCGCCGGTGTCTTCACCGCCGACCCGCGCATCGTGCCGGCCGCGCGCAAGCTCGACCGCGTCTCCCACGAGGAGATGCTCGAGATGGCCGCTTCCGGCGCCAAGATCCTGCACCTGCGCTGCGTCGAGTACGCGCGCCGCTACGACGTGCCGATCCACGTGCGCACCTCGTTCGACACCATCGAGGGCACCTGGGTCCTCCCCGACACCGCTGAAGAAGGAGACACCGTGGAGCAGGCGATCATCGCGGGCGTGGCCCACGACCGTTCCGAGGCCAAGATCACCGTCGTCGGGGTCCCCGACAAGGTGGGCGAGGCCGCCCGCATCTTCGAGGTGCTGGCCGCGTCCGAGGTCAACATCGACATGGTCGTGCAGAACGTCTCCGCCGCGGCCACCGCCCGCACCGACATCTCCTTCACCCTGCCCCGCGAGGACGGCCAGGTCGCGATGGCGGCCCTGGCGAAGATCCAGGACGAGGTCGGCTACGACAAGCTGCTCTTCGACGACCGCGTCGGCAAGGTCTCCCTCATCGGCGCCGGCATGCGCAGCCACCCGGGCATCACCGCGAAGTTCTTCGCCGCCCTCGCCGCCGCGGGCGTCAACATCGAGATGATCTCCACCTCCGAGATCCGCATCTCCGTCATCGTCGACGAGGGCCAGATCGACACCGCGGTGCGCGCGACGCACACCGCCTTCGACCTCGACGCCGACGAGGTCGAGGCGGTCGTGTACGGCGGGACCGGCCGATGAGCGCGGCCGCGGGCGCCGGCCTGCGGATCGGCGTCGTCGGCGCCACCGGCCAGGTCGGTGTCGCCATGCGCCAGATCCTCGCCGAGCGGGACTTCCCGGTCGCCGAGATCCGCTTCTTCTCCTCGGCGCGCTCGGCCGGGAAGGTCCTGGACTACCGCGGCACCGAGGTCGTCGTCGAGGACGCCGAGACCGCCGACCCGACCGGGCTCGACATCGCGCTGTTCTCCGCCGGCGCTACCGCCTCGCGCACCCTCGTGCCCCGCTTCGTCGAGGCCGGCGTCATCGTCGTCGACAACTCCTCGGCCTTCCGCAAGGACCCCGCGATCCCGCTCGTCGTCTCCGAGGTCAACCCGGAGGCCGCGGCCGAGGTGATCGCGGCCGGGCGCGGCATCATCGCCAACCCCAACTGCACGACCATGGCCGCGATGCCGGTCCTCAAGCCGCTGCACGAGGAGGCCGGGCTGGTCCGGTTGATCGCCTCGACGTACCAGGCCGTCTCCGGCTCCGGCATCGCCGGCGTCGAGGAGCTCGCCACCGGCATCGCCGCTGCCGGCGACAAGGCCCGCGAGCTCGCCTACGACGGGGAGGCCGTGGCCTTCCCCGAGCCGGGCGTCTACAGGCGCACCATCGCCCACAACGTGCTGCCCTTCGCCGGCAACCTCGTCGACGACGGCCTGAACGAGACCGACGAGGAGCAGAAGCTGCGCAACGAGTCGCGCAAGATCCTCGGCCTGCCCGACCTCAAGGTGTCCGGCATCTGCGTGCGGGTCCCGGTCTTCACCGGCCACTCGCTGGCGATCAACGCCGAGTTCGAGCGCCCGATCAGCCCCGAGCGCGCCACCGAGCTGCTCGCCGCGGCTCCCGGTGTCGAGCTCAGCGAGATCCCGACGCCGCTCCAGGCCGCCGGCAAGGACCCGTCGTACGTCGGTCGCATCCGCGCCGACGAGGGCGTCGACGGCGGTCGCGGACTCGCGCTGTTCATCAGCAACGACAACCTGCGCAAGGGTGCGGCCCTCAACACCGTGCAGATCGCCGAGCTCGTGGCGGCCGCCCGCGCCTGACCCGATGTGCCCGACTCCGGGACGCCGAACGGGCAGGTCTCTCGTGCACGCTGCACGAAGGACCTGCCCGTTCGGCCGTTCGGTCAGGCGTCGGAGTCGACGACCTGGGTGGTCACCCAGTGCGAGAGCAGGAACATCGCGGCCGAGAGCAGCGGGATGACGATGATCATCCACCACTTCTCGAGCACGTCGACGAGGAACAGCAGCGAGAGCACGGCCAGCAGGCCGACCGCGAGGAAGCTGGTGCTGGTCGGGTCGGGGACCCGGGCCAGGCGCAGCATCACGCCGCCCAGGACGACCATGCCGGCCATCACCAGGACCAGCAGAAGGAAGCCGGGGCCACCGCCGCAGCTGGAGACGCCGCGGACGCTCTCGCACAGGGCCAGCGAGCTGGCCGTCAGGACGACGACGAGCAGACCGACCACGAGCCCGGTGACGCCGGTGGCGACCCGTCCGTCGACGGTCAGCGTGGCCCGGGGTGCCCGGGTCGGTGCGGAGGCCTGCTCGGCGGCCACGGGCCCGGGGGCCGACTCGGCAGCGACCGACGTCGGGGCCGGTGCGGGAGTCGGGACCGCGGCCGCCGGCGGGACGACCGGTCGGGCCGCTGCCGGGGGAGCGGCTGCCGCGGGGGGCAGCACCGTGGTGTCCTCGTCGGGCGAGGACGCGGCAGCCGCGGGCGGCTGGGCGGGCGGCTCAGCAGACGGTCGGGCGAAGGGCGGAGCAGTCGGCGGGGCGGACGGCTGGGCAGTCGGCGGGGTGGGCGGCTGGGCAGTCGGTGGGGCAGGCGGCGCGCTGTCGGCACGCGGCGTCGCGGGCTCAGCCTCGACGGGGGCCGCCTCGACCGGAGCGGCAGGGTCGGCGGCCCGGTCCGGGGCAGGGTCGGCGGCCCGGTCGGCCGCGGGTGCCTGCTGCTCCGGGGCGGGGTCCGCGGCCGACGTACGGCCCTTGCGCCGCTTGAGCAGCTTCCCGAGGCTGGGTGCCTCCAGCGAGGGCGCGTCAGGACGCTGGTCATCTCCCATGCGCCCGATCATGTCACGCACCTCGACGCCGCCGACGCGGCTTCCGGGTGCGCTGGACGTGCGGTGCTCGAGAAGGGAGCAGGAAGCAGGGAGGGCCCGGATCCTCGACGGATCCGGGCCCCGCTGTCGGGCTGACAGGATTTGAACCTGCGGCCTCCTCGTCCCGAACGAGGCGCGCTACCAAGCTGCGCCACAGCCCGATCGGACCGCCCCGGTGAGATGCCTCAGGGGCAGGTCCGCGTCGGAGCATAGCCGAGCGGGCTCAGCCCTCCCCAATCGGGACCAGGGTCAGCAGGACGGCCTCGGGGCGGCAGGCGATCCGGACCCGCGCGTACGGCGAGGTGCCCAGCCCCGCACCGACGTGCATCCACGTCGAGCCGGGATCCCCGGGGCGGGAGTCCGCGGGGTGGCGGTGCACGCCGCGGGCGCGCGCGGGCTCGAGGTCGCAGTTGGTCGTGAGTGCCCGACCGCCCGGGAGGCAGACCTGCCCGCCGTGGGTGTGGCCGGCCAGCACGGCGTCGTAGCCGTCGCGCGCGAAGGCGTCGAGCACCCGCAGGTACGGCGCGTGCGTGACCGCCAGGCGCAGGTCGGCGCCGCGGTCGGCCGGTCCGGCGACGTCCTCGAGCCGGTCGTAGCCCAGGTGCGGGTCGTCGACCCCGGCGAGCGCGACGTCGAGGTCGCCCACCTGCAGCCGGTCGCGGGTGTTGGTGAGGTCCAGCCAGCCGGCGTCGGTGAAGGTGCGCGAGAGCTCGCGCCACGGCAGTGGCGGCACGTCGGTGTGCCGCTTGCCGTCGTCGGGCAGCAGGTAGCGGAACGGGTTGCGGAAGCCGGGCTCGAAGTAGTCGTTGCTGCCGTGGACGAAGACGCCCGGGACGTCGAGCAGCGGCCCGAGGGCGCCCCGCACGACGGGGACCGCGTCGCGGTGGGCGAGGTTGTCGCCGGTGTCGACGACCAGGTCCAGCGTCGGGGCCAGTGTCCCAAGACCGGCCAGCCACTCCCGCTTGGCGCGCTGGCCCGGGGTCAGGTGGAGGTCGGTCAGGTGCAGCACCCGCAGTGGGCGAGCGCCCACCGGGAGCACCGGCAGCGTCCGCTCGCGCAGCACGTAGCGCCGCGCCTCCCACCCGGCGTACGCCGTCGTCGCGAGCGCGGCGACGGCTCCGCCGACCGCCACCCGGGCGAGGGCGCGGGGGCGCGGGGAATCCTGGGTGAGCGGCACCCCGCCAGGCTGCCACAATGGCGCCCATGAGCCTCAAGGAGCGTCTGCGCGCCGACCTGACCACCGCCATGAAGGCGCGCGACGAGCTGCGCTCCTCGACGCTGCGCATGGTGCTGTCGGCCGTGACCAACGCCGAGGTCGCCGGCAAGAGCGCCAAGGTCCTCACCGACGACGAGGTCGTCGCCGTGCTCACGACCGAGGCCAAGAAGCGCCGCGAGGCCGCGGTCGCGTTCGCCGAGGGGGGCCGTGCCGAGAGCGCCGAGAAGGAGCGCGCCGAGGCTGCGGTGATCGCCGACTACCTGCCCGAGCAGCTCACCGAGGCCGAGGTCGCCGAGATCGTCGCCCAGGCCGTGGAGTCCACCGGTGCGGCTGCCGAGGGCATGAAGGCCATGGGGAAGGTGATGGGCGTGGTCACGCCCCAGGTCAAGGGCCGCGCCGACGGCGGCGCCGTCGCGGCGGAGGTACGCCGCCAGCTCGGCGCCTGAGCGCACCTGACCTGGCCGCGGCGGCCCGGTCGGTGGCGGGGTCTCGTGGCTTCGTCGCTGGCGCTCCTCGCACCTCGACCAGCGGTCGATTCGGCGCCGAGTCACCCTCGAACCGGCGCCGAGTCACCCTCGAACCGGCGCCGAGTCAGCGACGGCCGTTGCCGTTCCCGTTGCCCCGGCCGTTGTTGCCGTTACCGTTGCCGCCGCGGTCGTCGTCACGGCCGCCGCCGCCTCCGCCGCCGCCCTGGGGCCGCGGGGGCCGGCCGGTGGACTGGTAGATCGTCACGGTCGAGCCGGAGGGCACGATCGCGCCGGTGCCGGGGCTGGAGTAGGCGACCAGGCCCTCGGCCACCGCGCTGGCGACGTAGCCGCCGTAGGAGACGGTGAAGCCGGCGGCCTCGAGCTGCTGGGTGGCGGACTCCACCGAGGTCCCGGAGACCCCCGGGACCGTGGTCGGGACGCCGGCGATGTCGGAGGCGCTGGGGGCCACGAAGGCGGTGTCGGGCAGCTGGCCCTGGACCGCGCGCATGGCAGTGCCCCAGATGGGGGCGGCGAAGCCGGAGCCGGAGGCGGAGGAGATGAAGGTCGGGCCGACGGTCTGGCCGGTGAGGCTGACCGGGGTGCCGGACTGGTTGGCGCCGGCGATCATCGCGGCCGCGGCCATGTTGGGGGTGTAGCCCACGAACCAGACCGACTTGCCGTCCTGGGTGGTGCCGGTCTTGCCCGCGGAGGGCTGCTCGAGCGCCCAGGCGCTGGCGAAGCCGCCCTCGATGACGCCGCGGAGCACGTCGTTGACGGCGTCAGCGGTGGAGTTCTGCATCACCTGGCGGCACTTGGCGGGGTACTCCTTGAGCGTGTTCCCGGCCATGTCCTCGATCGCGGTCACCGGGCGCGAGGTGCAGTGCAGACCGCGCGCGGCGAAGGTCGCGTAGGCCTCGGCCATCTCCAGCGGGCTGACGCTCGCGACGCCGAGGGCGAAGGAGGGCACCATCCACTTGTCGGGGTCGTCGAGGCCGACGACGCCCATCCGCTTGGCCAGCTTGTAGGGCTCGCACAGGCCGGTCTGCTGCGACAGCGCGATGTAGAAGGTGTTCACCGACTGCTGGGTGCCGGTGTAGAGGTTGAAGGTGCCCTCGCCGGTGGAGTTGGTGACCGGGTAGTCCTGGGTGGAGGCGTAGTTCTGCCCGTCGCAGACCGGGAACTCGTTCTGCTGGAAGGTGCGGGCCTCAGGGGAGGCGATGGAGGTGCTGAGCGGGATGCCCTGCTCGACGGCGGCAGCCAGCACGAACGCCTTGAACGTCGAGCCGGGCTGGAAGCCGCCGGAGTCGCCGTACTTCCGGGGCACGGTGTAGTTGAGGTAGGTCTGGCCGGCCTCGCGGTCCGCGCCCATCGGACGCGACTGGGCCAGGGCGCGCACCTCGCCGGTGCCGGGCTCGACCATCGCCAGCGCACCGATCGCGGTGTCGCGGGGGTAGACCCGCTCCCGGACCGAGGTGTCGGCGGCGCGCTGGTAGTCCAGGTCCAGGGTCGTGCGGATGGTGAGGCCGCCGGTGTTGAGCAGCTGGCGCCGCGACTTCTTGTTGGGACCGAGCGCGTCGTCCTTCAGGAGGTACTGGATGACGTAGTCGCAGAAGAACGGGGCCGCGGAGAAGACGCAACCGTTGGAGAAGCGCTGCACGTCCAGACCCAGCGGCTTCTCCTGGAGCCGGTCGACCCGGTTGCTGTTGAGGACGCCCACGTCGCCGAGGCGCTGCAGCACCACGTTGCGGCGGGTCAGGGCGCGCTCGGGGTTGTCGGTGGGGTCGTAGCCCTCGGGGTTGCGCACGAGCCCGGCGAGCGTGGCCGACTGCAGCAGGTCCAGCTTGCTCGCGTTGGTGTTGAAGAAGTGCTTGGCCGCGGACTGGATGCCGTAGGCGCCGTCGCCGAAGTAGACGGTGTTGAGGTAGCGCTCGAGGATCCAGTCCTTGGAGTGCTCCTTCTCCAGGGCGATCGCGTAGCGCAGCTCGCGCAGCTTGCGCGCGTAGGTGTCGTCGAGCGCGGCGGCCTTCTCCTCCTCCGTGGTGGCCTGGAGGACGAGGGTCTGCTTGACCAGCTGCTGGGTGATCGAGGAGCCACCCTGCACGGTGCCGGAGTTGGCGGCGTTGGTGATGAAGGCCCGCAGCGTGCCCTGGATGTCCAGGGCGCCGTGCTCGTAGAACCGCGCGTCCTCCACGGCCACGATCGCCTTGACCATCTTGCGCGACACCTGCGTGAGCGGCACCTCGACCCGGTTCTGGTCGAAGAGCGTCGCCAGGACGTTGCCGTCGGCGTCGAGGATGGTCGTGCGCTGGGCCAGCTGCTCGGTCTCGAGCTCCTCGGGCAGGTTGTCCATCGTCGCAGCCACGTTGCGCGCCCCCACGCCGACGACGCCGGCGAAGGGGATGGCCAGGCCGGCGACGAGGACGCCCAGGACCGCCGAGACCACGACCATCACCCCGAGGTGGGAGAGGACGCGGGAGGTCGTGCGAGGGTCCGACATGGCCCCCAGCGTACGGGAGGGCCCTTTACACCCCGGATCGGTGCGAGGCACCCCGGACTAGTCATTTCGGACCATGCGCATTGGGCTGAACGTGTCTGCCCCCACAGCGCGCCGCGCCTTAACTTTGTGGCAGGGACATGGGGGCAGGCGTCATGGGGACGCGTTACCTGCTCCTCGACAGATGTGGGGACATCATGTGGGTTGAGGACTGGACTCCGCGCGCCGCGTGCAAGTCGGCGTCGCCGGATCAGCTGTTCGTCAGGGGAGCGGAGCAGAACAAGGCCAAGCAGGTCTGCCAGGGCTGCCCGGTGCGCACCGAGTGCCTCGCCGAGGCGCTCGACAACCAGATCGAGTGGGGCGTCTGGGGCGGCATGACCGAGCGGGAGCGCCGGGCGCTGCTGCGCCGTCGGCCGACCGCCTCGTGGCGCCAGGTCCTGGAGAGCGCGCGCACCGGGACGCAGACGACCGCCGCGACCGAGAAGGTCTCGCACCCGGCCTGAGCCGGGTCCCTGCCCGACCCGCCCACCGGCGTACGCCGGGGAGCCGGTGCCGTGCGTCCGTGACCGGGCGCGGGCGTCGGCCCGTGGGTGGCGCTCAGCCGTCGGCGAGCAGCTCGCCGACCCGGCGCAGCCCGCCGAGGTCGTGCACGTCGCTGGCCAGCGCCGGCACCACCGCGGTGGGGACACCCGGGTGCCCGGCCTCGAAGCGCGCCCGCAGCTGCGCCTCGCGCGCCAGCGTCGTCATCCGGTCCGCGTGCAGTCGCAGCAGCCCGGCCGTCAGCGTGGGGTCACCCGGCCCGTCCGCGGGCGCGTCCCCGGCGGCCTCGAGCCGCTGCACGGCGGCGCTGGCCTCCTCGGCCGACAGCTTCCCGCGCGGCTGCGGGCTGGCGCGGTTGACCACGAGCCCGGCCAGGGGCATCCGGTCGCCCTCGAGCCGCTCGACGAAGTACGCCGCCTCGCGCAGCGCGTCCGGCTCGGGCGCGGCCACGACGACGAACGCCGTGGACGGGTCCTGCAGCAGCGCGTAGGTCTTCTGCGCGCGCACGCGGAACCCGCCGAAGACGGTGTCGATGGCCGCGACGAAGGTCTGCAGGTCGGTCAGCACCTGGGCGCCGAGCACCTTGGTCAGCGCCCCGGTGACGAGGCCGAGGCCGGCGGTCATCAGCCGGGCCGGACCCTTGGCGGGCGCGAGCATCAGCCGGATGAAGCGGCCGTCGAGGAAGCTGGAGAGCCGCTCGGGTGCGTCGAGGAAGTCCAGCGCCGAGCGCGAGGGCGGGGTGTCGACGACGATCAGGTCGTAGGTGCCGCGCTCCTGGGCGTCGGCGTGGATCTGTCCGAGCTTCTCCATCGCCATGTACTCCTGCGTCCCGGCGAAGGAGGTCGAGAGCACGATGTAGAAGGGGTTCTCGAGGATCTGCTTGGCCTTCTCGGGCGAGGCCTGGCTGAGGACGACCTCGTCGAAGGTCGACTTCATGTCCAGCATCATCGCGTCCAGGCTGCCGCCGGCGGCCGGGTCGATCCCGGCCACGGGGCGCGGGGTGTTGTCGAGGGCCTCGATGCCCATCGACTGCGCCAGCCGGCGGGCGGGGTCGATGGTGAGGACGACGACCTTGCGGCCGCGCTCGGCAGCACGCAGCGCGAGAGCCGCGGAGGTCGTGGTCTTGCCGACGCCGCCGGAGCCGCAGCACACGATGATGCCGGTGGCGGGGTCGTCGAGGAGGGCGTCCACGTCGAGCCGGGTCGTCGCACCGGGGTGGGCGGCCAGTGGGCCCACCCGGCCCTTGCCGGTCCCCTTCGCCGCGCTCATGCCAGCCCCTGGTCGCGCATCGTGGCGGCGAGGTCGTAGAGCGCGCCCATGTCGATGCCGCCCGCCAGCCGCTCCAGCTCGTACGTCGGCACGCCCATCTGCTGCACGAGCGCCCGCTGGGACTCCTCGAGCGCCCGTCGCTCGGCGTGGTCGCGCGCCTCGGCGGCCAGCCCGTCGACCAGGGCCTTCGTGGTGCCCACGCCGACCCGCTCCAGGTCGGCCCGGACGGCCTCCTTGTCCAGCTTCCCGGCGGACGCGAGCGCCAGGGTCTCCTCGGGCAACGCACGGGGGCGGACCAGGTTGACCACCACCCCGCCCACCGGCAGCCCGGCCGCGCGCAGCTCGGCGATGCCGTCGGCGGTCTCCTGCACGGGCATCTCCTCCAGCACCGTCACCAGGTGCACCGCCGTGCGCGGGGAGCGGAAGAGCGTCATCATCGTGTCGGCCTGGGACTTGATCGGGCCCACCTTGGCAAGCCCGGCGAGCTCGTCGCTGACGTTGAGGAACTGCACGATCCGCCCGGTCGGCGGGGCGTCGAGCACGACCGCGTCGTACTCGATGGCGCCCTTGTTGCGGCTGTTGCGCTGCACCGCCTCGAAGACCTTGCCGGTGAGCAGCACGTCGCGGACGCCGGGGGCGATGGTCGTGGCGAACTCGACGACCCCGAACCGGTCCAGCGCCTTCCCGGCGCGGCCGAGGCGGTAGTACATCGCGAGGTACTCCAGCAGCGCGGACTCCGGGTCGATGTGCAGCGCGTGCACGGTGCCCGGCGGCTTCCCGTCGGGGCCCCGGAGGCCGGTGGCGATCCGCGTCTCGGCGTACGGCAGGGGGTCGACGTCGAACATCCGCGCCAGGCCCTGGCGGCCCTCGACCTCGCAGACCAGGACGTTCTTGCCGTGGGAGGCCAGGGCCAGGGCGAGGGACGCGGCCACGGTCGTCTTGCCCGTGCCGCCCTTGCCCGTGACCACGTGCAGCCGCACGCGCGGCCAGTCGCTGCTCACGAGCGAACCCTAGCCACCCACCTGGAGGGGTGGTGCAGCCCACGTGTGCGCCGCGTGTCAGCGGGCACGCTCTCCGACGGCCTGCACGACACCCCCACAGGAGACGTCATGACCACCACTGCCCCCTCCCCCCGCCCCGGCGACATCCCGGACGGCCCCGACGGCCCGCCCGGGTCGGGTCCAGGGGGTGGTCGGGGCCGGTTCCGGATGGCGGCGCCGCGGGTCTTCGTCCCCTCCGCGGTGCTCCTGCTGGTCTTCGTGGCGCTGGCGGCGATCTTCCCCACGGGCATGTCGGAGCTGCTGACGAAGGCCAACGAGACCGTGGTGCAGGACCTCGGGTGGTTCTACGTCGCCGTCGTGACCGGGTTCGTGGGCTTCGCGCTGTGGGCCGCACTGTCGCCGATGGGCGACATCGTCCTCGGCAAGGACGACGAGGACCCGGAGTTCGGGCTGGGCTCGTGGTTCGCGATGCTCTTCGCGGCCGGCATGGGCATCGGTCTCGTCTACTGGGGCGTCGCCGAGCCGCTGAACCACTACGCCACCCCGCCGCCGGGCTCGGCGACCGGTGACGCCGCCACGACCGCGCGCACCGCGCTCGACACGACCTTCCTGCACTGGGGCCTGCACGCGTGGGCGATCTACGTCGTGGTCGGCCTCGCCATCGCGTACGCCGTGCACCGCAAGGGCCGCCCGATCTCGATCCGCTACGCGCTGGAGCCGCTCTTCGGCAAGCGCATCCTCGGCTTCTGGGGCGACGTCGTCGACGTCATCGCCATCCTCGGCACGCTCTTCGGCGTCGCCACCTCGCTCGGCTTCGGCGTGACCCAGCTCGGGTCCGGCCTGTCGTTCCTGGGCGTCGTCGACGAGGCCGGCACCCCGCTGCTGGTCGTGCTGGTCGTCGCCATCACCGCCATCGCCCTGGCCTCGGTGCTCTCCGGCGTCGACAAGGGCATCAAGCTGCTGTCCAACCTCAACATGGGCCTGGCGGGCGTGTTCCTCCTGGCCGTGCTGGTGCTCGGCCCCACGGTCTTCCTGCTGAGCGACTTCGTCACCCAGATCGGCTCCTACCTGCAGAACTTCCTGCGGATGTCCTTCAACGTCCGGCCCTTCCAGGGCGAGGACGGCGCCTCGTGGCTGTCGGGCTGGACCACCTACTACTGGGGCTGGTGGATGAGCTGGGCGCCGTTCGTCGGCGTCTTCATCGCCCGCATCTCGCGCGGGCGCACCGTGCGCCAGTTCGTGCTCGGCGTGATGCTGGTGCCGACCCTGGTGACCTTCCTGTGGTTCTCCGTGCTCGGCGGGTCCGCGCTCTACCGCGAGATGTTCGGTGAGGGCGGGCTGGTCGTCGACGGCGCGGTCAACACCGACACCGCGCTCTTCGAGCTGCTCTCCGGCCTGCCCTTCGGCACCATCCTCAGCGTCGCCGCGCTGGTGCTGATCCTGGTCTTCTTCGTGACCAGCTCCGACTCGGGCTCGTTCGTGGTCGACATGCTGGCCGAGGGCGGCGACCTGGACCCGCCGCGCTGGAGCCGTGCCTTCTGGGCGGTGATGGAGGGTGCCGTCGCCGCGGTGCTCCTGGTCGTCGGTGCCGGTGGACTCGCCGCCCTGCAGACCATGTCGATCCTAGTGGCCCTGCCGTTCAGCATCGTGATGGTGCTGATGGTCGTAGCCACCACGAAGGCGCTGCTCGCCGAGCACCGGTGGTACCAGAAGCGTCGCCGCCAGTGGTTCGCCCAGCAGATGGCCGAGGAGGTCACCGAGGAGCTGCGCAAGGATCCCTCGGTGCGCGTCGAGCGCTGATCCGGCGCGGCACCCCCCGGCGTACGACGGCCGGCACCGGTCCCCGGTGCCGGCCGTCGCGCGTCTCCCACCGACGCGGCCCTGTCGAGGTGGTCGCCGTGGTGAGTAGGGTCGGCGCCATGACGACGTGGGAGTACCAGGTGGCGCCGATTCCGCTCCACAACGAGGCACTGATGCTCAACAACTTCGGCCAGGACGGCTGGGAGCTGGTGACCATCCAGACCAACGCCCAGGGCGGGCTGATCGCGTTCCTGAAGCGACCCAAGGCATGACCCCGGAGGAGCGGCTGGCAGAACTGGGGCTGGCCGTCCCCGAGGTGGCGAAGCCGGTGGCGGCGTACGTCCCGGCGGTCCGCTCGGGCAACCACGTCTACACCTCCGGCCAGCTGCCGGTGCGCTCCGGCGAGCTGATCATCAGCGGCAAGGTCGGTGGCGAGGTCACCGCCGAGGAGGCCTACGCCTGCGCCCAGCAGTGCGTGCTCAACGCGATCGCGGCGATCAAGGCCGAGGTCGGCGAGCTGTCCCGGGTCCGCCGGGTCGTGAAGGTCGTGGCGTTCGTGGCCTCCACCCCGGACTTCACCGGCCAGCCCGGCGTCGCCAACGGCGCCTCGGAGCTGCTCGGCCAGGTCTTCGGCGACGCGGGCGTGCACGCGCGCTCGGCCGTCGGCGTCCCGGTGCTGCCGCTCGACGCGCCCGTCGAGGTCGAGCTGCTCGTCGAGGTCGACGCGTGAGGATCCCGCTGCCGCCGGTCCCGCTGCCGGAGGCGGTCGTGGCCGTGGCCCGGGAGTACGACGACGGCACCCGCGCCGCGGTCGAGCCGCGCGACGCGGCGACCGTGATCCTGCTGCGCGACTCCGACGCCGGTCCGGAGGCCTACTACTTGCGCCGCCAGCTGTCCATGGACTTCGCCGGCGGCATGGCGGTCTTCCCCGGCGGCGGCGTGGACCCCCGCGACGTCGAGGTCGAGGACGAGCACTGGGCCGGGCCGTCCGCGGCCGTCTGGGCCGAGCGCCTGGGGTGCTCGGAGTCGGAGGCGCGGGCCCTGGTCTGCGCCGCCGTGCGCGAGACCTTCGAGGAGTCCGGTGTCCTGCTGGCCGGCACCTCGCCCGACGACGTCGTCGCCGACACCAGCGGCGAGGACTGGGAGGCCGACCGGGTCGCCCTCGAGGGCCGCGAGACCTCGCTGACCGAGGTCCTGGACCGCCGCGGGCTGGTGCTGCGCACCGACCTGCTCGGCGCCTGGGACGCCTGGCTGACCCCGGTCTTCGAGCCCAAGCGCTACCGCACGTGGTTCTTCGTCGCCCGGCTGCCCGAGGGGCAGCTGACCCGCGACGTGTCCTCGGAGTCCTCCTCGGTCACGTGGCTGCCCGCGGCGGTGGCCGCCGACGAGGCCGACTCCGGCGGCCTGGCGATGATGCCGCCGACCTACCTGGTCTCCATGGAGGTCGGAACGTACGCCGACACCGACGCGGTCCTCGCGGCCGCCACGGACCGACGGTTGGAGATGTTCTGCCCCTCGGTCGAGCCGCTCGACGACGGCTGGACGCTGTCGATGCCCGACCGGTTGCGGCCGGTGCTGGCCGCGCGTCGGTCGTGAGGCGCGCGTGAGCGAGGCCACCTGGGCAGGCGGGTCCTTCGGGGAGCGGGGCCGCTGCGTGCTGGCCCCGAACCCGAACTTCATGACGCTCGACGGGACCAACTCCTGGGTCCTGCGCGAGCCCGGCGCGCGGCGCTCGGTCGTCGTCGACCCTGGCCCCTCGGACCCCGGGCACCTCGCCGCCCTCGCCGAGGCGGCCGGGGGCCGGGGCAACGTCGGTGCCGTGCTCCTCACGCACCACCACGCAGACCACTCCGAGGCCGCCCGGGAGTTCGCGGAGGCGGTCGGCTGCGGCGTACGCGCCCTGGACCCGGGGTACCGCCTGGGCTCCGAGGGCCTCGCCGACGGTGACGTCGTGGCCGTCGACGGCCTGGAGGTCCACGTGGTCGGGACGCCCGGCCACACCGCGGACTCGCTGTCCTTCCTGCTGCCCGCCGACCGGGTCGTGCTCACCGGCGACACCGTGCTGGGCCGCGGCACCACCGTCGTCGCGCACCCCGACGGCCAGCTCGGCGCCTACCTCGACTCCCTCGACCGGCTGCACGCCCTCGCCGAGCGCGAGGAGGCCACCGCCGTGTGGCCCGGCCACGGCCCGGTGATCAGCGACGCCCTGACGGCGCTCACCTACTACCGCGACCACCGCCAGGCCCGGCTCGACCAGGTCCAGGCCGCCCTCGGCCAGCTCGAGGACGAGCAGCTCGGCGAGGACGCGCTGCCACGCCGCGTCGTCGAGGTCGTGTACGCCGACGTCGACCCCGTCCTGTGGGGCGCCGCCGAGCTCTCCGTCCGCGCGCAGCTGGCCTACCTGCGGGGTCGCTGACGCGATCTCCGGAGCCAGACGGTCATACCGGGCCTCCAGACCCTGTCGCCACACCTGGGCGCGCCCGCCCAGGCCGCGGTACGACCGTCTGGGTACGGGGAGTTCCCGCCCGGAGGTCGAGCAGCGAGCGCCAGCGAGCGTCGTCGAGACCGGGTGAGGTGCCTGCGAACGGGCACCATCGCGCAGCCGGTCCGGGGCAGCCGGCAAGCCGTCACGTCGCGACGCTGTCACCACGCTGCCGGTCGACCGCTCGTCGACGGCGCACCTCCAGCCCGACCGCGAGCAGCAGGAGCCCCGCGAGCACCCCGCCGCCGACCGTCGCCACCCAGCGCTCCTCGCTCCACGGCCAGTCGGGGTCGGGGCGCTCGACCGTCGGTCGGTCGAGGGTGACCAGGTCGATGGCGATGCTGGGTCGTCCGACGGCGGAATCGACGCTCCCGACGTCGACGCTCGCGCCGGCCTCGGCGTCGACGGGGACGATCGACAGCGTCCCGTCCGAGCCCTCGTCGTCGTCGCGGAGGACCAGCACGTGCTCGTCGTCGATCCAACCGAGCGCGGACACCTGCCACGGCCGGTCGCCGGGCATCCCCTCGGCACCGACCGTGGGTCGGCGGTCGCCGAGCTCCAGGGTGACCAGGTCATAGCCGTCGTAGGTGCTCAGGGCCAGGGTCGAGCCGTCGGGGGAGAAGACCGCTCCGGGTGCCACCTGGTCGACGTCGACCTGCCAGCGTGGTGTGCCGGGCACGCAGAAGGAGCTGCCGCGTCCACCGGGAAGACAGCTGCCCAGGGTCGTGACCCGCCCGGCGGTGAGGGCGAGGCCGAGGCCCTCGTCCGACATCGCGACCGCACCGCCGCCCGCCACCTCGAGCTCCGCGCCCAGCCCGGCCAGCTCAGTGTTGAGCGTCCCTGCCACAGGCGTGCTGCCGCCGATGGAGGACGGTGTCCACTCCCGGGGCCGGTCGCCGCGCCACGCGATCCACGCGCCGGAGCGTGACCACGACACCTGCGACACCGCCACGGGTTCCGACGACGTGAGCGGACGGTCCCACACGAGGTCCCCGGTCACGAGGTCGACGACCCGGACCCCCGAGAACGCGTCGTCCTCGGTGATCCGGGCGTAGCCGTACGCCAGCTCCCGCCCGTCGGACGACAGCGCGAGCGGCTGCCAGTCCGACCCGTACCGGGAGCGCGCCAACAGGTTCGCGCTCACCACGTCCGGCAGATCGAGCAGGTGGTGCTCCCCGGTCTCGGCGTCGACCACGACCGGGAGCCCGCCTGGGGTGACCCAGGCTGCGGCCGCCGGACCGACGGCCAGGTCGGAGCGGACCTCGTCCCGGACCCACTCGCCGGTCTCGGTGTCCTGGTCCGACATCCGCTCCGGTGGAGCGTGGAGGTGGTCCGGCAGACCCAGCCCGGCCCCGGGGCCCGCGGGGGAGACCGAGCGGTCGGCGTCGGGCAACAGCCCGGGGCCGACGAGGACGCCTGCCACCACGGCTGCCGCAGCCACGATCACCGCACCGGCCTTGGTGCGCCGGCGACGGCGGCCGCGCTGCCAGGTGTCGGCGGGGACGACCACGTGCGGGGCCTGCTCGGCCTCCCGCTCGAGCAGGTCGCGCAGGGAGTCGGGGGAGGGGCTCATGCGGGGTCCTCCACGAGCTCGGCCAGGTGGGGCGCGACGCGGCGCAGCCGGTCGAAGGCCTGGCGGGTGGTGGACTTCACCGAGCCGCGGCTGATGCCGAGCACGTCGGCGACCTGGTGCTCGGTGAGGTCCTCGAAGAAGCGCAGCACCAGCACCTGGCGCTGCCGCGTGGTCAGCAGCGCCAGCGCGTCGCGGACGCTCAGGGCGACGTCGAGGTCGGGGACGCGGTCGGCGGCGTCGTACCCCTCGATGGTGTGCTCGCGCACGCCGCGACGACGTCGCCACCAGGAGACCTGCTGGTGGTACATCGTGCGCCGGACGTAGGCCTCGGGCGAGGTGTGGATGCGCTGCCAGTGCTCGGCGGCCTTGAGCAGTGCGGACTGCACGAGGTCCTCGGCGAGGTGGGCATCCCCGGTCAGGAGGTACGCCGTCCGGGTGAGCGCGGGCGTGCGGGCGCCCACGAACGCCTCGAAGCCCGCCCGGTCGTTGCTCACCGCCCCACCCTCACGCCCCGTCAGACGCAGACGGGGGTCGGAATGGGGTCACCTGATCGGGAGGTCAGGAGTGCCGCGGGGGATGAGCGCCTCGCGGGTGGGTCGGTCGCCGATGTGCAGGTCCCGGAGCAGCCGCATGATGGCGGCGGGGTCCTGGAGCAGCGTGAGACGGACCTCGATCCCCGGCTCCTCGGGCACGTGGTCGAGCGGGAGCAGGGAGAACCTCTTGCGGGCGCGGTGGGTGGTGGCGTCGCGAGCGGCGCCGATGCGCACACTGGCCCAGCGGGAGCGCCGGTGGACGTAGTCGATGAAGGACACGTCGTCCCAGGCCAGCTCGACCTCGATGCCGGCGCCTTCGTGACGCAGCCGGTCGATCCCGATGAGCAGGGCCGGTGCCCGCGCGGCGACCCGCCCCATCTCCTCGGCGAGCAGCAGGAAGCCCAGCGCCAGGGCGCCCACGATGACGCCGCCGACGGCGGACTGCTCCGCGATGCTCAGGGCGCCGAGCCCGATACCCAGGGCTGTCGCGACCAGGACGAGGGCGACAGCGACCGTGAGGAAGCGCGTGGGCCCTAGTCGCAGTCGCCAGGCCGGGCGGCCGTCGAGCTCAGCGACCGACCAGGGGTCCATGTAGCCCCGGAGGCTGGCCAGCATCATGAGTGACACCGACCCGGTGAAGAGCGCCAGGACGAGCATGCCTGTCCGGTCCTGCTGCCCGGTGGCGGCAGCCCAGAGGGCTCCTGCGCAGATCACCCCCGTGATCGCGGCCGTGAAGAGAACGCCCGCCGTTCGAGGGGTGGAAAGGCCTTCAGAAGATCGCGTCAAAGACCTCGCCTACCCCATCTCCGACGCTGCCGACAGTGTCGCCGAGCTCGCCCAACCCGTCGGAGACGGCGCCTCCCCAGTCGCCCAGACTGTCGGCGCCGGACTCGAAAAGGCTGTCGACGGCTCCGGACGTGAACGAGCCGACCACGAGCCCTACACCAGCACCGACGACGACCCCAGCGGCCGTCCCGACTCCCGGTAACGGAACGAGGGTGCCGATAGCCGCGCCTGCTGCTGCGCCGGCTAGAACACCCGAGGCGATCGAGGCCGTCGCGGGGACGGCGTTGGAGACGATGGCCTGCGTCGGCCCCTCCTCGTCCCAGTCCGAGTAGATGCCGAACCCGGCTGCCGCGACGTCGAGCACCCACAGCCCCCGAGTGAGTCCGCGCGGCAGCTCCCAGTTGGGGAGTCCCGCACGGGCGGCGGGGTGGGCGTCGTCGAGACGGTCCGCTTCGTCGAGCAGGTCGTAGAAGTGGTTCCGGTCGAGTACTCGGCCGTCAGGGGTGTAGAGGGCATCGGCGTGCACGCGCAGCTCGGCCGCCCGCGTGAGCATGGAGTCGACCTCGGCGAGGAGGATGGGCGTCGTACGTCGGATGAGCTCGAGCTGGACGCCAGCTGACAGGAGCGCGGCCGCGATGTTGACGTACCTCGTGTCATGACGTGCCCAAGCCGCGCCAGCCGCGTCGAGCGCGGCCTGCCACCTGTTCCACGTGCCATTCGCGTCCTCGACACAGCGGTTCCAGGTTCGCACCCGCTGCTCGTGCTGGCGCACGCTCTCATCCCAAGCGTCCGCTTGGGCAGGTGTGGCGTCGGGTCCGGGTCTCGACCCGGACGGCCCCGGACCCGGATGTCGGACGAAGAAGCCGTCGACTGTCAGTTCGGCGCTCATGGCGAGGGAGCGGACAGTGGCCATCTCCTCCTGTGCTTTCTCCATCGCGGTGGCAAGCGCCTCGAGGTCGACTGCGACGGCAGCGCTGATCTGCGCGCCCTCATCGGCTGCGGTGGCGAGAGTGGCCGCACGGGAAGCGAACGCCGTGGCGGCCTCGCCCTCCCAGTCTCCCCGCGCAGCCGAGCGCTGGGCGGCCACGGTATCGCCGAGGTCGGAGAAGCCGGTGCCGAGGTCGGAGCGGAGCCAGGTGGCAACGGAGCGGATCGCCGCGCTGCTGCCCTCGATCTCGGTGTCGAGATCGCTCACGACCTGAGCCCCTGGACGAGGAAGGAGGCCGCGGCGACGGCGTCGGTGTCCTGCACCGCGACGTTGCAGTCCTCGACCGCTGCGGCCAGGACCCGGGACTCGTAGGAGAGCCTCGCCCCGGCCTCGCTCGCGGCTGCCAGGATCATCAGCAGCAGCGGCTCGGCCTGTCCGGTGCCACTCGCGGTGGGGCGCGTGCTCCCGCAGGCGTCGAGCTCGCCCGCGCCGGTGCCCAGGCCGGTCGCGACCCGCGTCAGCGTGGCGGGATCGACGACCAGGCTCGACGGGGCCGTGCCGCCCCCACCCTCGGCGGCGATCACCGCGGCTGCCTCTGAGGACCGGGCTCGCGCCGCTCCTCGGGGACGTAGACATCGGTGTAGACGACGTCGAACGGTCGGACGTCGTAGAGACGTTGGAGCTCATGGGTCGGCAGTCCGAACCACGGCTGGTCCTCGCCGCAGCAAGCGTGCAGCCTGTCGAGCGCTGAGTAGACGAGCAGGGCGGTGCGGCCGTCCTTCGTCGTGCGGTAAACCGCCTCGGCTCCCGCGGCCTCGCGCACGTGCGCGAGACAGGGGATGTAGAGGAACGGCGGGTAGTCGCGCGGGATGCGACGAGCAGTGGTGTCCGAGTCCACCGGGTGCGTCCTCCGGCTCAGCGGGCGCGGCGGCTGAGCCGCTCGACGTCCATGATCACGACCGAGCGGGGCTCCAGGCGCAGCCAGCCGCGCGAGGCGAAGTCGGCGAGCGCCTTGTTGACCGTCTCGCGGGAGGCGCCGACCAACTGGGCCAGCTCCTCCTGCGTGAGGTCGTGGTGCACGTGGACGCCGTCGTCGGCGGTGCGGCCGAAGCGGTCGGCGAGGTCGAGCAGCGCCTTGGCGACGCGGCCGGGCACGTCGGAGAAGACCAGGTCGGCCACGACGTCGTTGGCCTTGCGCAGCCGGCCGGCGAGCTGGGCGAGCAGGCCGCGGGCGACGACCGGACGGCCCTCGAGCCAGCGCAGGAGGTCCTCGTGCGACAGCGAGGCGAAGGAGCAGTCGGTGACCGCGGTGACCGTGGCCGAGCGCGGGCCCGGGTCGAAGAGCGAGAGCTCGCCGAACATCTGCCCGGGGCCGAGGATCGCCAGGAGGTTCTCGCGACCGTCGGAGGAGGTGCGGCCGAGCTTCACCTTGCCGTCGAGGACGACGTAGAGCTTGTCGCCGGAGTCGCCCTCGTGGAAGAGCACGTCGCCGCGGCGCAGCCGGTTCTCGCTCATCGAGCCGCGCAGCGCCGAGGCCGCCTCGTCGTCGAGCGCGCTGAAGAGCGGTGCCTGGCGGAGCACGTCGTTGTCCACGGGACCTCCTTGGGGAGCGTCGAGGACCAGGGCGGTCCGCGGCGCACGTCTGCGTGTGACGATCCTATCGAGTGCAATTCATCACAAGCACCATCGGGGGCGCCACCCGCGTGGCGGTCCTTCCGGCAAAGTTCCTGCTCCCGCGGGGGTTCCGGGGTCCGGAGCCGGGTGGGGAGCGGTCGGCGCCGGCGTACGAGCTGGCTGTCGCACCCGTCTCGTAGGGTTGCGCTGTGCCCGCGCCGGAGTCCCCCCTCGCCCTGACCCGGCGGGCCCGTCGCATCCACCGGGTGCTGGCCGAGACCTACCCCGACGCCCACTGCGAGCTCGACTTCGACGACGCCTTCCAGCTACTGGTCGTCACGGTCCTGTCCGCGCAGACGACGGACAAGCGGGTCAACGCGGTGCGGTCCACCCTCTTCGCGGCCTACCCCGACGCCCGGTCGATGGCTGCTGCCGACCGCGAGACGCTCGAGGGGATCGTCGGGCCGCTCGGCTTCTTCCGGGCCAAGACCGAGTCGCTGCTCAAGCTCTCCGCCCACCTCGTCGAGCACCACGAGGGCCAGGTGCCGCCGAGGCTGGCCGAGCTCGTGAAGCTGCCCGGCGTCGGCCGCAAGACCGCCAACGTCGTGCTCGGCAACGCCTTCGACGTGCCGGGCATCACCGTCGACACCCACTTCGGCCGGCTGGCACGCCGGTTCGGCTGGACCGAGGAGACCGACCCGGTCAAGGTCGAGCACGCCGTGGGGGCGCTGTTCCCCCGCAAGGACTGGACGATGCTCAGCCACCGGCTGATCTGGCACGGCCGGCGCCGCTGCCACGCGCAGAAGCCCGCGTGCGGTGCCTGCCCGGTCGCCCGCCTCTGCCCGGCGTACGGCGCGGGGCCGACGGACCCCGTGGCCGCGGCGAAGTTCGTGCGCACCGAGGGTCGCGCGTGAGGCGCCGGGTGGCCCGAGCGCTCGCCGTCGCGGGCGCGGCCCTCGTGCTCGCGGGCTGCTCCGACGGCGAGGCGCCGTTCGTTCCCAACCCCCCGGCCATCGACGTGGACACCGCCGAGCTGCGCGCGGCCAAGGAGGCGGCCGGCATCGAGGACTGCCTGCCCGGCACCGGCGAGCCCGTCGAGGGCGGCCTGCCCGAGGTCGTGCTGCCGTGCTTCGGCGGCGGCCCCGACGTCGACCTGTCCACCCTGCGGGGGCCGATGGTGGTCAACGTGTGGGCGTCGTGGTGCGGTCCGTGCCGCCGCGAGATGCCGGTCCTCCAGACCTTCCACGAGGAGCACGGCGAGACCGTGCCGGTCCTCGGCATCGACTTCCAGGACCCCAACACCGGCCTGGCGATGGAGCAGCTCGCCGAGCGCGGCGTCACCTACCCGTCGGTCGCGGACGCCGAGGGCGTCGTGCAGGCGGACCCGCTCCGCGTGACCGCGCTGCCCTCCACGGTCCTGGTGGCCGAGGACGGCACGATCGCGCGCGTGCTGCCGGTCGAGCTGGAGTCGGTCGAGGAGCTCGAGGACCTGGTCGAGACGCACCTGGGAGTGAGCCTGTGAGCGACGTACGACTCCCTGACTGGCTGCTGCCGGTCAAGGAGGGCGCCGAGGCGATCGACGCCCTCGACCTGACGCGGTTCACCCCGCCCGAGGACGGTTCGGCCCGCCCCGGCGCGGTCCTCATGCTCTTCGGTGAGGGGGAGCACGGCGGCGAGCTGCTGCTCACCGAGCGCGCCCACGACATGCGCAGCCACCCCGGCCAGGTCTCCTTCCCGGGCGGCTCGCTGGACCCGGGCGAGAGCGTCGAGGAGGCGGCCCTGCGCGAGGCCGAGGAGGAGGTCGGGCTCGACCCGGCCGAGGTGACGATCTTCGGCCGGCTGCCGGAGCTGTGGCTGCCGCCCTCGAACTTCGCCGTCACCCCGGTCCTGGGCTGGTGGGCCGAACGGTCGGCGGTGCACATCGCGTCGCGGGCGGAGGTGCACGCCATCCACCACGCGCCGATCGCCGAGCTGCTCGACCCCGAGCACCGCGTGACCGTGCGGCACCCGAAGGGCTACCAGAGCCCCGGCTTCCTCATCGGCCCGGACAAGGACGTCATCCTCTGGGGCTTCACCGGCGGCATCATCGCCCGGCTCTTCGACTTCCTCGGCTGGACCCAGCCGTGGGACGAGACCCGCATCCAGGACCTGCCCGACTACATGCTCTCCGCCGACCACCGGGTCTCCGAGGCCGCCAAGATGCTCGACATCGAGGAGGACCTCTGATGAACCTGCTCGACTGGCTGCTCCTGCTGCTGGTGCTGGCCTACGCGCTGTCGGGCTACTGGCAGGGCTTCATCACCGGTGCCGCCGCCACCGCCGGCCTGCTGCTCGGCGGACTGCTCGGCATCTGGCTGGCACCGATCGCGCTCGGCGACGCCGACCCCTCGCTGCTGGTCTCCCTTGGGGCGCTGTTCATCGTCATCGTGGCCGCATCCCTGGGCCAGGCCTCCTTCCAGTACGCCGGAGCGCGGCTGCGCTCGCGGATCACCTGGCAGCCCGTGCGCGCCCTCGACGCGGTCGGTGGTGCGGCGCTGAGCGCCGCGGCGGTCCTGCTGGTCGCCTGGGCCCTGGGCGTGGCGGTCTCCGGCTCCCGGATCGCCGGCATCACCCCGCTGGTGCGCTCCTCCACCGTGCTCGCCCAGGTCGACCAGGCACTCCCGACCTCCGCGGACAGCCTCCTGCAGGCCTTCAACGGCGTTGTCGGCACCGGCTTCTTCCCCCGCTACCTCGAGCCGTTCGCCCCCGAGCGGATCGTCCAGGTGGCCCCCGGCAACGAGCGGGTGCTGCGCCGCCCGGCCGTGGAGGCGGTCCGACCCAGCGTGCTGAAGATCCGCGGCACCAACCGCTGCGGCTCCGGCATCGAGGGCAGCGGCTTCGTCTACGCGCCCGACCGGGTCATGACCAACGCCCACGTGGTGGCCGGCGTCGACGCCCCGCAGGTGCAGGTCGGCGAGGAGACCGTGCAGGGCGAGGTCGTCTACTACAACCCCGACGTCGACGTCGCGGTGGTCGAGGTCGACACCGGCACCGCGCCGGTCCTGGAGTTCGCCGACGCCGCCCCCGAGGACGCGATCGTCATCGTCGGCTACCCCGAGGACGGCCCGTACGACGTGCGCGCCGGCCGCATCCGCGCCGAGCAGCGGCTGCGCTCGCCCAACATCTACGGCACCGGCACGGTGATCCGCGAGGTCTTCTCGCTGCGTGGCCTCGTCCGTCCCGGGAACTCCGGCGGCCCGATCGTCAACCCGCGCGGCGACGTCGTCGGCGTGGTGTTCGCGGCCTCGGTCACCGACGCGGAGACCGGCTACGCCCTGACGCGCGACCAGGTGCAGACCGCGGCCGAGCAGGGTCGGGCGGGCACGGAGCCGGTCTCCACGGGCGCCTGCGCGTCCTAGGGTCCGCGGGTGGGCGCGCGGGGTCGCGGCCTCCCGGGGACGCCCGCCTCGTCGCTACCAGCCTCCTCGCTCGTGCCTCACGAGGACGCCGCCAGACCCAACCACGCTCCTCGGCGGGCGTCCCCGTCCGGCCGCGCCCCCGCGCACCCTCGTGCCGGCGGCGGGGAACCCACCCGGCGCGGGTCACCCGGGAGGGCCGGGTGGGAGGGGGCAGGTGTTCGCTAGGGTCGGGCCGTCAGCCGGAGCCGAGACACGGGAGCAGCAGTGGCCATCGAAGAGGTCAAGGAGACCGACCCGACCATCGGGCGCCTGGTGGCCGACGCCAGCCGTGACATCTCCACGCTCATCAGCAAGGAGATCGAGCTCGCGAAGTCCGAGCTCAAGATCAGCGCGAAGTTCGGTGGTGTGGGTGTCGGGCTCTTCGCGGCCGCCGCCTTCATCGCGGTGCTGGCCATCATCATGCTGTCGGTCGCGCTGGCCTACTTCATCCACTGGAACGGCTCGGGCCTGGACCTGCACTGGGCGTTCCTCATCGTCTTCGGCCTCTACCTGCTGCTTGCGGGCGGGATGGTCTTCGCCGGCGTCCGCAGCGTCAAGAAGGTCAAGGCGCCCGAGCGGGCCATCAAGCAGGGCAAGGAGATCCCGCGGGCGCTCAAGGGCCAGGCCTGATCCTCCCCCGAGGACGGCGGGTGGCCGGCCGAGCCGCCCGGCGGTAGTCCCCGTGTCAGCTCCAGCGGCCAGCCGCTGAACCTGACGCCGAGACGATGAAGCTGCAGCGGCCCCCTGTCTGCCAGTCTGCGTGTGAGTCAGTCGCTCTGAGCTAGGAGTGATCGACTTGCCCATCGAGGGTGTCTACAGCGTCGAGGAACGGCGCGCGTTCGTGTACGAGTACATGCTGGCTCCGTACGGCGAGAAGCAGAAGCTGCTCAAGGTTCGCGGGATCCGCGATGACCAGTTGCGGCGCTGGAAGCGTGCGGTCCTGGCTGACACCTTGGACCATGGGCTGGTGCCCTGGACCGAAGGACGGGTGGACATGGACGAGACCAGCGCGGTGGCGCGGCTGCTGCAAGAGAACGCCGCGTTGCGTGAGCAGATCGCTGCGCGCGATGCCGCCCATCAACGCGAGCTCGAGCAGCGCGATGAGGAGCTGGGCCGTCAGCGGCGGGCGGTCGATGCGCTGGGAAAAGCTATCGAGCTCTTGCATCCAAGCGGCGATGCCAAGAACTCCGAGCCCGATCCAGCCGCTGCACCAACCCCCGACCCGGCACCCACGAAGAAGCAGCGCTAGAGCCGGTGGCTGAGATCAGTGCCGCGTTGGTGCTGGCGTTGATTGCAGTGGGGTTCTCACAGCGCGCAGCCCTGGACTTGGCCGGAGTAGCCCGCTCGACGTGGCACTACCGCAATCAGCCCCGCGCCCGGGTCAGCGAACCGTTTGCGCACCGTCAGCGTCGCACCCAGTCCTGGCTCACTGAAGACGAACGGGCTCAGATCACGGTGAAGATCCAGACCGCGTTCGCAGCCAAGAAGTCGGTCTATCAGGCGTTCTACGACGCCCTGGACGCCGGCGACCCGGTCGCGTCGCTGTCGAGCTGGTACCGCATCGCCCGCACCCTCGAGCAGACCACACGGCCGGTTCGGCGTACCCGTAAGCACCGTGCCACCGCGATGCCGACGCTGCTCGTTGATGGCCCCGATCAGGCCTGGTCGTGGGACATCACCCACCTTCGGGGGCCCTACCGGGGCGTGACCTACCAGCTGTACCTATCCCTGGACGTGTTCTCCCGCATGGTCACCGGGTGGCGGGTCGAGGCCCGCGAGGACGACGACCTGGCAGCCGAGATGTTCGAGCAGGCCTTCGCTGTGCGTGGGGTGCTGCCGCGGATCATCCACTCCGACGGTGGTCCCTCGATGACCTCACACACCCTGGGCGAGCTGTTCGCCAAGCTCGGCATCCAGACCAGCCGCAACCGACCCCGAGTGTCGAACGACAACCCCTACTCCGAGTCGCTGTTCAAGACCGCGAAGTACGCCCCTGACTACCCCGCGTTCTTCACCAACCTCGACCACGCCAGGTCCTGGGCAGCTGAGTTCGTCGAGGGCTACAACCACCGCCACCACCACACCGGGCTGGAGGGCCACACCCCCCACGACGTGCACCACGGAAGCTGGACCGGCGTCCACCACCGACGCCAAGCCACCATGGAGGCCCTCTACGCCGCCCACCCCGAACGGTTCGCCGGCCCGCCCCGGGTCCGGACCCCCATGGCCCAAGTGGCCATCAATCAGAAAACCAACCGCGACCGACTCCACGCAGGTTGACAGGTTCCGGCCCGCCGTCAGGTCCAGCGGCCAGCCGCTGAACCTCGCCCGCGGCAGGCCGGCCGCTCCTGCCCAGCCGCTCCCGCCCGTCTCCCTCAGCGGCGGTCGCCCTGGAACACGTCGGGGATGCCGTCGCGGTCCTCGTCGACGGTCTCGAGCTCGTTGAGCCGCTGGTAGACCCGGTCCCGGGCCTTGAGCACGATGCTCGCGAGGGCAACCGCGGTGAGGGAGCCCACGAGGACGCCGACCTTCACCTGCTCGTCGCGCTCGGACCCGGTGCCGAACGCCAGCTCCCCGATCAGCAGGGAGACGGTGAAGCCGATGCCCGCGAGCATCGAGAGGCCGATGACGTCGACCCACGAGAGCTCGTCGTCGAGCTCGGCGCGGGTGAACTTCGACAGCAGCCAGGTCGCGCCGGTGATGCCGACCGCCTTGCCGACGACCAGGCCGGTGATGATGCCGAGGGCGACCGGGTCGGTGATCGACTCGGCCAGGCCCGAGAGCCCTCCGACGGTGACGCCGGCGGCGAAGAAGGCGAAGACGGGTACGGCGAAGCCGGCGCTGATCGGGCGCACCAGGTGCTCCAGGTGCTCGGCCAGGCCGGGACCGTCGGCGCCGTCTCGGCGCAGCACCGGCACCGTGAAGCCGAGCAGCACGCCGGCGACGGTCGCGTGCACACCGGACTCGTGGATCAGCACCCAGGCGAGGAGTGCCAGGGGGAGCAGCAGCCAGCCGGAGCGGATGCGCTTCTGCACCAGCAGCGCGAAGACGGCGATGGGCACCAGGCCCAGCAGCAGGAAGGCGACGTCGAGGTCGGCGGTGTAGAAGAGCGCGATGATCGTGATGGCCAGTAGGTCGTCGACGACGGCCAGGGTCAGCAGGAAGGTCCGCAGGCCCGAGGGCAGGTGGGTGCTGATGACGGCGAGGATCGCCACGGCGAAGGCGATGTCGGTGGCGGTCGGGATGGCCCAACCCTCCAGCGCGCCGTCGGAGCCGAGGTTCCAGGCGACGTAGATCAGCGCCGGGGCGACCATGCCGCCCACAGCAGCGGCCATCGGCAGCGCCGCGCGCCGCGGGTCGCGCAGGTCGCCGGCGACGAACTCGCGCTTGAGCTCCAGGCCCACCACGAAGAAGAAGATCGCCAGCAGGCCGTCGGCCGCCCACTTGCCGATCGTCAGGTCGAGGTGGAGGGAGAACGCACCGAGGTCGACCGGTTCGGAGATCGGCTTGAAGTCGCGGATCGCCTCGTAGGTGCCGGCGTAGGCGGTGTTGGCCCAGATGATCGCGATCGCGGCGCCCACGATGAGCAGCAGGCCGCCGGTCGTCTCGCCGCGCAGCACCTCCGAGACCCGGCTGCTCTCCAGGAAGCTGCCGCGGCTGAAGAGCCGGGGGCTGCGGTCGGCGGGGGTGGGACCGCCCCGCGTCGTGTCCCGGCTCGAGGTCGGCGGGTCCGAGGGCTTGGGCTCGACCGGGGTGGGGTCGGCGGGCGGCTCGGCTCCCGCGAGTCCGGACTGCTCTCCGGCGGGGGCGTCGGGGCGGTCGTCGGGCTCGGTCACAGGGGGCTCCTTGAGGGGGGTCGACGGCACACGTGCCGACCAGACTTCCCGGCTCACCCGGGCCCAACCTACCGGTCCGGGTGCTCACCCCGTGCGGCGGGGACGCGGCGTGCCGGTGGTGCTCACCGGTACGCCGCGTTGCTCCTGGTCCGCCCGCAGGCGGCTGCCCGGCCGCCCCTGGGCGGCCGGGCGGGGCTCACTCGTCGCCCTTGCCGCCCGAGAGGCCGGAGGAGATGAGGTCCATCACCGAGGAGTCGGCCAGCGTGGTGACGTCCCCGATCTCGCGGTTCTCCGCGACGTCGCGCAGCAGGCGGCGCATGATCTTGCCCGAGCGGGTCTTGGGCAGCTCGGGGACGACCATGATCTGCCGCGGGGTCGCGATCGGGCCGATCTCCTTGCGGACGTGCTTGCGGAGCTCGGCGACGATGTCGTCGCCCCCGTCGCTCGCCCCGGAATCCAACGCAGACTCGCGGAGGATGACGAACGCGCAGACCGCCTGGCCGGTGTCCTCGTCCTTGGCGCCGACGACCGCGGCCTCGGCGACCTTCGGGTGCGAGACCAGGGCCGACTCGATCTCGGTGGTGGACAGGCGGTGGCCCGACACGTTCATCACGTCGTCGACCCGGCCCAGCACCCACAGGTCGCCGTCGGAGTCCTTCTTGGCGCCGTCACCGGCAAAGTAGTAGCCCTGCTTGGCGAAGCGCGCCCAGTAGGTCTCCTTGAACCGCTCGTCGTCGCCCCAGATCGTGCGCAGCATCGAGGGCCACGGCTCGGTGAGCACGAGGTAGCCGCCGGAGCCGTTCGGGACGGGCGTCCCCTCCTCGTCCACGACGTCGGCCGCGACGCCGGGGATCGGGATCATCGCCGAGCCCGGCTTGCCCGCGGTGACGCCGGGCAGGGGGCTGATCATGATCGAGCCGGTCTCGGTCTGCCACCAGGTGTCGACCACCGGGGTGCGGTCGCCGCCGATGACGTGGCGGTACCAGACGTAGGCCTCGGGGTTGATCGGCTCACCGACGGAGCCGAGGAGCCGCAGCGAGGACAGGTCGCGGGCATCGGGGATCTCGCGGCCCTGCTTCATGAACGAGCGGATCGCGGTGGGGGCGGTGTAGAAGATCGTCACCCCGTGCTGCTCGATGACGTCCCACCACCGGCCGCGCTCCGGGGAGTCGGGTGTGCCCTCGTAGAGCACCTGCGTCACGCCGTTGGCCAGCGGTCCGTAGACGATGTAGGAGTGCCCGGTGACCCAGCCGATGTCGGCGGTGCACCAGTAGACGTCGTCGTCCTTGAGGTCGAAGACGGCCCAGTGGGTGTAGGAGCAGCCCACGAGGTAGCCGCCGGTGGTGTGCAGGATGCCCTTGGGCTTGCCGGTCGTGCCGGAGGTGTACATGACGTAGAGCGGGTGCTCGGCGTCGAAGGCCTCCGGGGTGTGCTGGGTCGAGGCGCTGTCCACGGCGTCGTGCCACCACACGTCCACCGCGTCGTCCCACCCGTTCTCGCCGAGGTCCTGGCCGGTGCGGCGCACCACGAGGACCTTCTCCACCGTGTGGCCCAGCGTCTCGGCCTTGGTGCGGGCCTCGTCGACGGCCGGCTTCAGCGCGGAGGCGGCGCCGCGGCGGTAGCCGCCGTCGGCGGTGACGACGACCTTGGCCTGGCAGTCCTCCAGGCGCGAGGCGAGCGCGTCGGAGGAGAAGCCGCCGAAGACGACCGTGTGCGGGGCGCCGATGCGCGCGCAGGCCAGCATCGTGACGACGGCCTCGGGGATCATCGGCATGTAGATCGCGACCCGGTCGCCGGCCTCGACACCGAGGTCGGTGAGGGCGTTGGCGGCCTGGGAGACCAGGTCCTGCAGCTCGGCGTAGGTGATCGAGCGCGTGTCACCGACGGGTTCGCCGACGAAGTGGATCGCGACCTTGTCGCCGCGTCCGGCCTCGACGTGCCGGTCGACGCAGTTGTACGCCGCGTTCAGCTTCCCCCCGACGTACCACTTCGCGAAGGGCGGGTTGCTCCAGTCGAGGACCTGCGTGAACGGCTCGGCCCAGGTGATCCGCTCGGCCTGCGCGGCCCAGAAGCCCTCGCGGTCCGCGGCGGCGCGGTCGTAGGCCTCGGCGGTGAGGTTGGCGTGCGCGGCCAGCTCGGCGGGCGGCTCGAAGCGGCGGTCCTCCTGGAGCAGGTTGGCCAAGGTCTGGTCGGTGTTGCTCACGTCGTCATCTCCTGCGCGGGATCGAAGGGGTGGCCCGGCTCACACTAGGCCGGGCGGGACGGGGTGCGTCCAGGGGTGGGCGGTGGTCGAGGTGCGAGGAGCCTCGGCGACGAGCCACGAGACCCGGACGCTGCCGGGTCTCGTGGCTCGCTGCGCTCGCACCTCGACCAGCGGGGCGAAGGTCGGCCGGCGAGGAGGCCGGTGCCGTCAGTGGACGACGGCCTCCTCGGCGCCGGCGCCGGTGAGCGCGCGGACCTCGAGCTCGGTGTAGCGGTCCGCCGCGGCCGGCTCCTTGCTCGTGACGCTGCCGAGCCAGCCCAGGAAGAAGCCCAGCGGGATCGAGACGATGCCGGGGTTGCTGAGCGGGAACCAGGACCAGTCGCCGCTGGTGAACAGCGCCGTCTCCGAGCCGGAGACCACGGGGGAGAAGAACACCAGGCCGACGGCGCTGATCAGGCCGCCGTAGATGCTCCACACGGCACCGCGGGTGTTGAAGCCGCGCCAGAACATGTTGTAAACGATCGCCGGCAGGTTGGCCGAGGCCGCGACGGCGAAGGCCAGGGCCACGAGGAAGGCGATGTTGAGGTTCTGGGCGGGGATGGCCAGCACGATCGCGACCAGGCCGATGCCCGCGGCGGCGTACCGGGTCACGCGGATCTCGTCCTTCTCGCTCGCGGTGCCCTTCTTGATCACGCTGTTGTAGATGTCGTGCGCGACCGAGGCGGACGAGGTCAGCACCAGTCCGGCGACGACCGCGAGGATCGTCGCGAAGGCGACGGCCGCGATGAGCGCCAGCAGGATCGCGCCGCCCGTCGAGCCGGCGCCGCCGCCGACCGCCTCGGCCAGCTTCGGCGAGGCGAGGTTGCCGGCCGAGTCGAGCGTGGAGGTGTCGAGCAGGGCCGCGGCACCGAAGCCGAGCACGAGCGTGAAGAGGTAGAAGACACCGATCAGGCCGATCGCCCACAGCACCGACTTCCGGGCGTCACGGGAGGTCGGGACGGTGTAGAAGCGGATCAGGATGTGCGGCAGGCCGGCGGTGCCGAGCACCAGGGCCAGGCCCAGGGAGATGAAGTCGATCTTCGAGGTGGCGTCGGCGCCGTACCGCAGTCCCGGCTCGAGGAAGGCCTGGCCGGACCCGGAGTTGGCGGCCGCGGCACCGAGCATGTCGGAGATGTTGAAGTCGAACTTCGCCAGCACCAGCACGACGATGAGCGCCGAGCCGGTCATCAGCAGGACCGCCTTGACGATCTGGACCCACGTGGTGCCCTTCATCCCGCCGACGGTGACGTAGAAGATCATCAGCGCGCCGACGGCGAAGATCGTGAGGTTCTTGGTGGTCTGGCTGTCGACGCCGAGCAGCAGCGCGACGAGCGCACCCGCTCCGACCATCTGGGCCAGCAGGTAGAAGATCGACACGACGACGGTCGAGGTGGCGGCCGCGGTGCGGACCGGGCGCTGGCGCATCCGGAAGGCCAGCTGGTCGGCCATCGTGTAGCGCCCGGAGTTGCGCAGCATCTCCGCGACCAGCAGCAGGGCGACCAGCCAGGCGACCAGGAAGCCGATCGAGTAGAGGAACCCGTCGTACCCGTAGAGCGCGATCGCGCCGGAGATGCCGAGGAAGGACGCGGCCGACATGTAGTCGCCGCCGATCGCGAGGCCGTTCTGGAAGCCCGAGAACGACCGGCCCCCGGCGTAGAAGTCGTTGGTGCCCGAGGACTGGCGGCTGGCCCAGAAGGTGATGCCGACGGTCAGGGCGACGACGGCGAGGAACAGGATCGTGGTGAGGACCTGGCTGCTCATCTCAGCGCACCTCCGCCCGCTCGGCGCGGTAGCGCTCGTCCAGGGCGCGGGCGCCGGGGTCGAGGTGCTTGTTGGAGTAGCGGCTGTAGAGCCACGCGATGAGGAAGGTCGTCGCGAACTGCAGCAGGCCGAAGACCAGCGCGACGTTGATGTTGCCCACGACCTGGATCGCCATGAAGTCGGTGGCGTAGTTCGACATGAGCACGTAGAGCAGGTACCAGCTCAGGAACGCCACGGTCGCCGGCAGCACGAAGCCGCGGTAGGCCTTGCGCAGGGCGGCGAACTCGTCGCTGGCGTGCAGGTGGTCGTAGACCGGGTCGTGACGGGCGGCCTGATCGTGGCCGTGGGTGGTGGGCACTGCAACCTCCTGGTGTCGCGCGGGTCGCACGGGTGTGTGACCGCGGTCACGCTAGGAAGCGGGTGGGCCGGTTGTGGATGCCCTGGCACGCGCTCGTCGCCCAGTGGCGCGCACGCGCGCCGAACGGTCGTCCTCGGACGACGAGCGGCGGGTGGGTGCTGCGTCACCAGCGGCGGCGTGAGGCCGTGAGGTGGAGTTGACGACGTCGTTGCGCAGGGGCCACGGCGGCGGAACCTCCGGTGTCGAGGGTGGAGCCCGACGATCCGCCACCCCGACACCCGCAGGAGCCGCACGATGACACCGACCACGAGCACGGCCCAGGACGCGCCCGCCGTCGCGGCCGCCCCCGGAGCAGCGGCGGACGGCCCGGCCCGGCGCCGGCGTACCGGTCGCTGGATCGACGAGTGGACCCCCGAGGACCCGGCGTTCTGGGAGGGCGGCGGCCGCAAGGTGGCCCGCCGCAACCTCGTCTGGTCGATCTTCGCCGAGCACCTCGGCTTCTCGGTCTGGCTGATCTGGTCGGTCTCGGCGGCGATGCTGGGCTCGCAGTTCGGCTACAGCCCGCAGCAGCTGTTCTTCCTGGTGGCCGCCCCCAACCTGGTCGGCGCGCTCATCCGGGTGCCCTACACCTTCGCGGTGCCGGTCTTCGGTGGACGCAACTGGACGGTCGTGAGCGCGCTGCTGCTGCTCGTGCCGACGCTGCTGTTCGTCGTGGCGGTGCAGGACACCTCCACGCCGTACTGGGTGATGGTCGTCATCGCCGCGACCGCCGGCCTGGGCGGCGGCAACTTCGCCTCCTCGATGGCCAACATCAACGCCTTCTACCCGGCCGACAAGAAGGGCGCGGCGCTCGGGCTGAACGCCGCCGGCGGCAACATCGGCGTGGCCGTGATCCAGCTCTTCCTGCCGGTCATGGTCGGCGCCGCCGGCATCTTCGGCCTGGTGCAGGCCTCCGAGGGCGGCATCCACCTCGAGCGCGCCGGCTGGGTCTACGTCGGGCTCGCGCTCGTGGCGGCCGCGGCCGCCTACCTCTTCATGGACAACCTCGGCACGGCCTCGGGCTCCACCCGCGAGACGGCTGCCGTCGTGCGGCGCCGCCAGACGTGGGTGATGAGCCTGCTCTACATCGGCACCTTCGGGTCCTTCATCGGCTACTCCGCGGCCATGCCGCTGCTGATCAAGATGCACTTCTCCCTGGTCGACGCCGCCAGTGGTGCCGTCGTGGGCGGCATCAACTTCGCGTTCTTCGCCTTCCTCGGCGCGCTGGTGGGCTCCATCACGCGGCCCTTCGGCGGCTGGCTCTCGGACCGCCTCGGCGGTGCGCGGGTGACGGTAGGCGCCTTCGTCGGCCTGGTCCTCTCCACCGCGGGCGTGCTGTGGACGCTCAACCAGCTGACCCCGATCGCCGCCGCCAGCGACCCCGCCGCTGCCGCGGCCGCCAACCGCGCGTGGTTCCCGGTCTTCCTCGGCTGCTTCCTGCTCGTCTTCGCCGCGACCGGCATCGGCAACGGCTCGACGTATCGGATGATCCCCACGATCTGGCGCTTCGAGGCCACGGAGCGGCTCGCCGTCACCGGCGCCCCGGACCCGACCGCGCCGGCCTGGCGCGAGGCCGTGCTGCGGGCGACCAAGGAGTCCTCGGCGGCCGTCGGCATCATCGGCGCCGTGGGTGCCCTGGGCGGCTTCCTCATCCCGATGATGTTCGGCGCCCCGTGGGTGGAGGACCCGCTGTCCTCGGTGCGCACCGCGTTCGCCCTGTTCATCGGCTACTACGTCGCCTGCGGGGCGCTGACCTGGGCGGTCTACCTCCGACGCGGGTCCAGGCTGGCAGCGGCCGGCGCATGACCGCGGCGACCACCGGCCGGCCCTCGCCCGCCCCCGCCACGACCGCCACCACCGACACCCACTGCCCTTACTGCTCGCTGCAGTGCGGGATGCGGTTGGAGGGGCGGCGCACGACGACCGTGCAGCCGTGGCCGGACTTCCCGGTCAACGAGGGCGGGCTGTGCCGCAAGGGCTGGACCGCGACCGGCCTGCTCGGCCACCGGGAGCGGCTGACCACCCCGCTGGTGCGCGACCGCGCCACCGGGGCCTGGTCGGCCGTCTCCTGGGACCAGGTCCTCGACCTGGTCGCGGAGCGGCTGCGTGCCGTCCAGGCCGCGCACGGGCCCGACGGCGTCGCGGTCTTCGGCGGGGGCGGGCTGACCAACGAGAAGGCCTACAGCCTCGGCAAGCTCGCCCGGGTCGCGCTCGGCACCAGCCAGGTCGACTACAACGGCCGCTGGTGCATGAGCTCGGCCGCCTCGGCCTCGACCCGGGCCTTCGGGATCGACCGCGGCCTGCCCTTCCCCCTGGCCGACGTCGAGCACGCCGACGTCGTGGTGCTGGTCGGCTCCAACCTGGCCGAGACCATGCCCCCGGCTGCCCGCCACCTCGACCGCTGCCGGGAGAACGGCGGCCGCGTCGTGGTCGTCGACCCGCGACGCACCCCCACCGCGGACCGCGCCGACCTGCTGGTGCAGCCGGTCCCCGGCGGCGACCTCGCCCTGGCGCTCGGGGTGCTGCACCTGCTGGTCGCCGGCGGCCACGTCGACGAGGAGTACGTCGCCACCCGGACCGTCGGGTGGGAGGCCGTGCGCGAGGCGGTCGCGGCGTGGTGGCCCGAGCGGGTCGAGCGGGTCACCGGCGTGGCCGCGGACGAGGTCCGGGCACTGGCCGACCTGCTGGCCGCCGGCGAGCGGGTCGTCGTGCTCACCGCCCGCGGGGCCGAGCAGCACGCCCAGGGATCCGACACGGTGCTCGCCTGGATCGACGTCGCCCTCGCGCTCGGCATGCCCGGCAGGCCGTACGCCGGCTACGGCTGCCTCACCGGCCAGGGCAACGGCCAGGGCGGGCGCGAGCACGGCCAGAAGGCCGACCAGCTCCCCGGCTACCGGCTCATCGACGACCCGGCCGCACGCGCCCACGTCGCCGCGGTCTGGGGCGTGGAACCCGACTCGCTGCCGGGACGGGGCCGGTCGGCGTACGAGCTGCTCGAGGCGCTGGGCACCGAGGCCGGACCGCGCGCGCTGCTCGTGCACGGGTCGAACATCGTGGTCTCCGCGCCCCACGCCACCCGCGTGCAGGAGCGGCTGGAGTCGCTGGACCTGCTGGTGGTGTGCGACCTGGTGATGAGCGAGACCGCGGCGCTGGCCGACGTCGTCCTGCCCGTGACGCAGTGGGCCGAGGAGACCGGCACGATGACCAACCTCGAGGGCCGGGTCGTGCTGCGGCAGGCGCACCGGCCGCCGCCGGACGGCGTCCGCTCGGACCTGGAGGTGATCGCCGCGCTGGCCTCGCGGCTGGGCTCGCCCGTGCCGTTCAGCGCGGACCCGGAGGAGGTCTTCGCCGAGCTCGGCCGGGCCTCGGCGGGCGGGAAGGCCGACTACGCGGGCATCACCTACGACCGGATCCGCACCGAGCACGGGGTGTTCTGGCCCTGCCCCTCGTCCGAGCACCCGGGCACGCCCCGGCTCTTCGCAGACTCCTTCCCCACCCCCGACGGCCGGGCCCGCTTCCACGTCGTGGAGCACCGCGGTCCGGCCGAGGCGCCGTGCGGGGAGTACCCGCTGCACCTCACGACCGGCCGGGTGCTCGCGCAGTACCAGTCCGGCGCGCAGACCCGCCGGGTGCGCGACCTCCCCGACGACGGTGCCTTCGTCGAGCTGCACCCCCTGCTGGCCGCGCGGATCGGGGTCGCGGACGGCATGGCGGTGCGGGTCACGACCCGGCGCGGGTCGCTGCGCGTGCCGGCCCGGGTGGTGACCACGATCCGCCCCGACACCGTCTTCGTGCCGTTCCACTGGCTCGGGGTCAACCGGCTGGTCAACGACGCCCTCGACCCGGCCAGCCGGATGCCGGAGTTCAAGGTGTGCGCGGCCCGGGTGGAGGCGGGGTGAGCGGGCCGGCCGGTGCCCGCGAGCGGCTGGTCGTCGTCGGGAACGGTATGGCCGCGACCCGGCTGGTCGAGGGCCTGGTGGCGGGCGGGTACGCCGGTGAGGTGACCGTGCTCGGGGACGAGCCGGTGCCGGCGTACAACCGGATCCTGCTCTCGGCCGTGCTCGAGGGCACCCACGCTGCCGACGCGCTGACCCTCCGCTCGCCGCAGTGGTACGCCGAGCACGGGATCACCCTGCGCACCGGCTCGCGGGTGCTCGCGGTCGACCGGGACCACGGCGACGTGATGCTCGTCGACGGGACCCTGGTGCCGTTCGACCGACTCGTCCTGGCGACCGGGGCGATCCCCACGCTGCCGCCGATCCGCGGGCTGGTGCGCGCGGACGGCTCGCTGCACCCGCGGGTCCATGCCTTCCGCAGCCTGGCCGACTGCGACGGACTGCTCGAGGCGGTCCCCGCCGCGCGTCGCGCGGTGGTGGTCGGTGGCGGGCTGCTCGGCCTGCAGGTCGCGCGGGCCCTGTCGGTGCGGGCCGGGCTCGACGTGGAGGTCGTCGAGGGCGGGGAGCACCTGCTGCACCGGCAGGTGCCGGCGGCCGCCGGAGCGGTCCTGCGCCGCAGCCTGGCCGCGCTCGGGACGAGCGTCTACACCGGCGCCCGGGCGGTCCGGCTGCACCACCACGGCCCGGCTGTCGGCGTACGCCTCGACACCGGGCCGGTCCTCGACACCGACCTGGTCGTCCTCACCGCCGGCGGCCGCCCGAGCACGGCGCTGGCCCGCGCCGCGGGCCTGGAGGTACGCCGAGGGGTGGTCGTCGACGACCTCCTCACCTCGCCCACCGACCCGCGGGTCCACGCGATCGGCGACTGCGCCGAGCACCGCGGCGTCACCACGGGCTTCGTGCCGCCCGCCTGGGAGCAGGCCCAGCTGCTCGCGGCCCGGCTGTGCGGGGCCGACGTCGCCCACGAGGGCTCGCGCTCGGTGGCCCGGCTGCGGGCGACCGATCTGGACGTGGCGGTGCTGGGCGACCCGGTGCACGAGCCCGGGGAGGTCGTCGAGGTCGCGAACCCGCTCGCCGGCCGGCACGCGCGCCTCGTCGTGCGCGACGGTGTCGTCGTCGCGGCCTCCCTGGTCGGCGACCTCTCGCGGGTCGGGCTCATCACCCAGCACTACGACCGCGGCACCGTCCTCGGCCCCACCGAGCCCGGCGACCTGCTGCTCCCCGACCCCGTCGCCGCCCCGCCCGTGCTGCCCGACGACGCGGAGGTCTGCGCGTGCGCCGGCGTCACGGCCGGCGCCGTCCGGGCCTGCGCCTCGCTCGCCGAGGCCCGCGAGACCACTCGGGCCACCACCGGCTGCGGCGGGTGCGCGTCGGTCTGCGCGTCACTGGTCGGTCGAGCAGGCGAGCGTCAGCGAGCCGTCGTCCCCTGATGGTCGAGCAGGCGAGCGTCAGCGAGCCGTCGTCGAGACCGCGTGAGCTGACCGTGGTCGCCGACCACAGGCAGCTCACGCGGTCTCGACACGCCTGTCGCGCCTTCGTCCCTCAGGCGCGCGCTCGCTCGACCTTCGGCCGCGACGCCGCCCCTCCTCCGTCGGGTCGGCTGCGGCCTCGCGGCCTCGTGAGGTCGTGAGGCAGCTGCAACACAGGTCGTCACGAGGCGTGACGGCCGGGCAACCGGAGCCGCCGAGGGTGGAGCCATGAGTCCCACGCACCGCCAGCGCCTCGTCGTGGTCGGCCACGGCATGGTCGGCCACCGGTTCGTCCAGGCCGCGATCGAGCGCGGCCTCACCGAGACCCACGACGTGATCGTGCTGGGGGAGGAGCCGCGCCCGGCGTACGACCGGGTCGCGCTCACCTCCTGGTTCGGCTCCGGCGCCGACGCCCTCTCCCTCCTCCCGTCGGGGGAGTACGACGACCCGCGGGTCACCCTGCGCACCGGGACCGCGGTCGCGGCGATCCGGCCGGAGGCGCGCACGGTCACCCTCGCCGGGGGTGAGGTCCTGGCCTACGACCAGCTCGTGCTCGCGACGGGCGCTGCTCCGTTCGTGCCGCCGGTGCCGGGCCGCGACCTGGCTGGCTGCTTCACCTATCGCACGATCGAGGACCTCGAGGCCATCCGCGCCGCCGCCGCCGCTCGCGGAACCACCGCCGGGGTCGTCATCGGCGGCGGGCTGCTCGGCCTGGAGGCGGCCAACGCCCTGGTGCAGCTGGGCCTGGAGACCCACGTCGTCGAGATGGCGCCGCGGCTGATGCCGGTGCAGCTCGACGACGCCGCGGGCCAGACCCTGGTGCGGCACATCGAGAAGCTGGGCGTCACCGTCCACACCGGCGTCTCGACCGAGGCGATCACCGGCGCCGACGCCGTGGACGGGCTCGCCCTCGCCGGCGGGGAGCGGATCGATGCCGAGGTGGTGGTCTTCTCCGCCGGCATCCGGCCCCGTGACGCCCTGGCCCGCGAGGCGGGGCTGGCGGTCGCGGAGCGCGGCGGCGTGCTCGTCGACGAGCAGTGCCGCACCAGCGACCCGAGGATCCACGCGATCGGGGAGTGCGCGGCGCCGGGCGGCCGGATGTACGGACTGGTGGCACCCGGCTACGACATGGCCGAGGTGGTCGTCGACGCCCTGCTCGACGGCGCGGGCACCTTCACGGGTGCGGACATGTCCACCAAGCTCAAGCTGCTCGGCGTCGACGTCGCCTCGTTCGGCGACGCCTTCGCCACGACCGACGGGGCGCTCGAGCTCGTCTACTCCGACGCCGTGGCCGGGGTCTACAAGAAGCTCGTCGTCAGCGACGACGGCACCCGGCTGCTCGGCGGGATCCTGGTCGGCGACGCCTCGGCGTACGGCATCCTGCGGCCGATGGTCAGCAGCGGCATCGCGCTGCCCGACAACCCCGAGGAGCTGATCCTCCCGGCCGGCCGCGGCGGCGGCGCCACCGGTGTGGCCGCGCTGCCCGACGACGCGCAGGTCTGCTCGTGCAACAACGTCAGCAAGGGCGACGTCACCGCCGCCCTCGACGAGCACGACTGCGAGGACGTCGCTGCGGTGAAGAAGTGCACCGGCGCCGGCACCACCTGCGGCTCCTGCGTCGGCACCGTGAAGGCGATCGTGGAGGACCACTTCGCCAAGGCCGGCAAGGAGGTCAGCCGCGCCCTGTGCGAGCACTTCGGACTCTCCCGGAGCGAGCTCTTCGAGGTCGTCGCGATCCACGGCCACCGCACCTTCGACGAGATCGTCGAGGCGCACGGCACCGGCCGCGGGTGCGACGTCTGCAAGCCGGCCATCGCCTCGATCCTGGCCAGCCAGCTCAACGGGCACGTGCTCGCACCGGAGAACCGGACGCTCCAGGACACCAACGACGCCTACCTCGCCAACATCCAGCGCAACGGCACCTACTCCGTCGTCCCGCGCATCCCCGGTGGCGAGATCACCCCCGAGAAGCTGATCGTCATCGGCGAGGTCGCCCGCGACTTCGGCCTCTACACCAAGATCACCGGCGGCCAGCGCATCGACCTCTTCGGCGCCCGGATGGAGCAGCTGCCGACGATCTGGAGGCGGCTGGTCGACGCCGGCTTCGAGTCCGGCCACGCCTACGGCAAGTCGCTGCGCACGGTGAAGTCGTGCGTGGGCTCGACCTGGTGCCGGTACGGCGTGCAGGACTCCGTCGGCATGGCGATCGCCCTGGAGCTGCGCTACCGCGGGCTGCGCTCGCCGCACAAGCTCAAGGGCGGCGTCTCCGGCTGCGCCCGGGAGTGCGCCGAGGCGCGGTCCAAGGACTTCGGGATCATCGCCACCGAGAAGGGCTGGAACCTCTACGTCGGTGGCAACGGCGGTGCGACGCCCGTGCACGCGCGGCTGCTCGCCGGCGACCTCGACGACGAGACGCTCGTGCGCTACCTCGACCGCTACCTCATGTACTACATCCGCACCGCCGACCGGCTCCAGCGCACCGCCCCCTGGCTCGACTCCCTCGAGGGCGGCCTCGACCGGTTGCGCGAGGTCGTCGTCGACGACGTGCTCGGGCTCGGCTCGGAGCTCGAGGCCGCGATGGCGCGGCACGTGGCGACGTACGTCGACGAGTGGGCCGCCACCCTGGAGGACCCCGACAAGCTGGCCCGGTTCGTCTCGTTCGTCAACGCCCCGGACCTGCCGGACCCGAGCATCAGCTTCGAGGTCGAGCGCGAGCAGATCGTGCCGGCCGGGCCGGTGCCGCTGGGCGCACGCATCCCCGTCGGCACGCCGGTCGACGCGGCTCCGGTGTCGGGCCGGTGAGCGTGACCGTGGAGCCGACGACCCAGGACGCCCCTGGGACCACGTGGGTGGCGGTCTGCCCCCTCGAGGTGATCGCACGGGAGTCCGGCGTGGCCGCGTGGGTGCACGGCGAGGCCGTGGCCGTCTTCCGCGACCACCTCGACGGGCTGCACGCCCTCTCCAACCTCGACCCGGCGACCGGCGCCTCGGTGCTGGCACGCGGGATCGTGGGGACCCGCGGCGGCGTACCCTTTGTCGCATCGCCGCTGCACAAGCAGCCCTACCGGCTCAGCGACGGCGTGTGCCTCGACGACGAGGCGGTGCGGGTGCCGACGTACGCCGTGCGCCTCGTCGACGGCGTGGTGCAGGTCGGCCCCCGCAGGACCTGACCGTGCTCGACCCTGGGGCCCCCGCGCTGGAGGAGACCGACGTGACCGCGACGCACTCGCTGGCCGGTTTCCGGGTCGCGGTGACGGCGGCCCGCAAGGCCGAGGAGCAGATCGCCCTGCTCGAGCGGCGCGGTGCGGTCGTGGAGCACGCGCCCGCGCTGACCCTCGACCCCAACCGGGTCGACGAGGAGGCGCTGCGGGCGGCCACCGAGCGGGTCGTCGCGGACCCGCCCGACATGTTCCTCGCCACGACCGGCATCGGGATGCGGGCGTGGTTGGAGGCCGCCGAGGGCTGGGGGCTGCGTGGCGCGCTGGTCGCGGCCCTGTCGGGCGCCGAGATCCTGGCCCGCGGGCCGAAGTCGGTCGGTGCACTGCGGCGGGCGGGGCTGCGGGAGCTGTGGGCGCCGGAGTCGGAGCTCTTCGAGGACGTGCTCGACCACCTGCGCGGCCGTGACCTCACGGGACGCCGGATCGTGGTGCAGGAGCACGGCCAGTCGTTGTCGATGGTGGCCCACGCGCTGCGCCGGCAGGGGGCGGAGGTCGAGAACGTCACCGTCTACCGGGTGATCTCCGCCGAGGACCCGGCTCCGATGTTCGCGATGGTCGAGCGGGTCGCTGCGGCCGAGGTGGACGCGGTGACCTTCACCTCCGCGCCCGCGGTGGCCACCATGATGGACTGCGCGGCGGCGGTCGGTCGTCGCGACGACCTGGTCTCGGCGTTCCAGGCCGACGTGGTCGCGGTGTGCGTGGGACCCGTGACGGCGGCCGCCTTCGAGATGTGGGGCGTGCCCACGATCTACCCGCCGGACCGCTCCCGGCTCGGGGCGATGGTCAGGCTGATGGAGACCGAGCTGCCCTCGCGGCGCTCGGGTCTGAGCGTCGACCTGGTGGGTGGGCACCAGCTGCTCCTGCACGGCGACCAGGTGCTCCTCGACGGGGTGGAGGTGAAGCTGTCGCCGGCGCCGCTGTCGGTGCTGCAGGCACTGGTCGCCGCCCCCGGTCACGTCATCCCGCGGCCGGCCCTGCTGGCGATGCTGCCCTCGGGCACCGCCTCCTCCGAGCACGCCGTCGAGATGGCGGTCGCGCGGCTGCGCGCGGCGCTCGGCACGCGGTCCGTCCAGACGGTCGTCAAGCGGGGTTATCGGCTGGCGGTGGCATCGTGAGGGTCGTGAGCCTCGCCAGACACCCCGGGCAGCCCGCGGGCACCGCCGCCGCCCTCGTGACGGTCGCGCACGGCACCCGCCGCGCCGGCGGCAACGAGATCGCCCGCCAGATCACCCGCGGGGCCGGCATCGCGCTCGGGGTCGAGTCGACGGCGGCGTACGTCGAGCTGAGCGAGCCGCTCCTCGAGGACGTCGTGCGCGGGTTGGACCGACCGGCTGCGGTGGTGCCGCTCCTGTTGTCGACCGGCTACCACGTGCGCACCGACCTGCCGGCCGCGTGCGCGGGGGCCCCGGCGCACGCGCCGGTCGTGCTCGGCCGCCCGCTCGGCCCCGACCCGCTGCTCGCCGCCGCCCAGGTCGCCCGGCTGGAGGCCGCCGGGATCGAGCCCGGCACCCCGCTGGTCCTCGTCGCCACCGGCTCCACCGACCCCAAGGCCTGGCGTGACCTGCGCGCCGCCTCCCACCTGCTCGCCGACCAGTGGGGCAGCCGGGTCCGCACCGCCACGCTCACCGGCCTCGGCCCGCGGCCGGAGGCGGTCCTGCGCCCGGGCGACGCGGTGTCGCCGTACCTGCTCTCGCCGGGGCTCTTCTCCCGCCGGCTCTTCGAGCTGTGCGACGAGCTCGGCCACCCGTACGCCGACGTCATCGGCCCGCACCCGCTCGTGATCGACCTGGTCGCCGACCGTTACCGCTCGCTCGTCGCCGGGGTGGCTGCCACCGCCTGAGGAGTCGTCGGGACGTCATACGCCGCGTGCAGGAGGACGTCCCGTCCGCATGACGTCCACGGGCCGAGGGCGAGGGCTGTGGTCAGCGGCGGGGGACGCGGAAGACGAAGCGGCCGGGGGCGCTCTCGCCGACGAGGTTGACTGAGCGGACCCGGACCACGTTGCGGCCGGGACGCACCGGCACGACGGTCCCACCCGGCTGCAGTCCGTAGCTCGGGGCGATCTGGCTGGTCCGTTCCTCGAACGGCTCCTGACCCTTGAGCTGCACCACGTGGTGGCTGATGCCGGAGCCGCGCGCGTCGACCCACCAGGTGACCTGCGCGAAGCGGCGGCCCTGCCCGACCCGGAAGTGGTGAGGACGGTCGGGCACGTCGGGGCCCTGGACGGCTCGGGTGAGGGTGGCCTCGTTCCCCGCCAGGTCGCGGGCGTAGAAGGTGAGCTCGTACCGCCCCGGCCCTTGCAGCCAGGTCTCGGTGACGTAGTCGTAGTCGCTCACCACGTCGTTCTGCGGCGGCAGCCAGTAGCCGTACGGCGTGAAGCCGGTCCCGTCGTCGTAGACCCGCTCGCTCAGCACCGTGTCCCCGACGCGCACGCCGGCGACGGCCAGTCCCTCTGCGGGGTCGACCCGCTCCTGCCAGACCGCCGCCACCTCACGCCGCGAGCAGGCCTCGCCGAGCGGGACCTCCGGGCACGGGTCGAGCCGCACCTGCGGCGGCACGGTGTCCGGCTCCTCGGTCGTGGCCGCCGAGGCCGGGACCAGCAGGCCGGCCCCCAGGAGGGAGGCGGCGACGGCGGTCAGGGCGGTTCCGAGAGGTCCGAGCACGAGAGAAAGGTAAAGGACGACCGGACCACCTGGACGCCGAACCGACCGACTGGCGTCCTCCCGGGTGAGGCCGAACGGGCCATCAGCCGCGGTCGAGCACGACGGCCTCCGGGGTGTGGAGGCGGACCATGAGGCGGTTGGTGTGCGCGGGGACCGTACGCCGGGTGGCGAGGGAGACCCCGACCATGACGAGCATCGCGAGGGGGGCCGACCAGGCGGCCGGCTGGCGCAGCAGCACGTCGGACCAGCCGTCGGAGGCCGGGGTGTAGAGCGTCACGAGGGCGGCCGCGCTGGACCCGACCCCGCCCGCGAGCAGGCCCGAGATCGCCCCGGCGGGGGTGAGGCCGCGCCACCAGATCCCCAGCACCAGCAGGGGGCAGAAGGTCGAGGCAGCGACCGCGAAGGCGAGCCCCACCGTCGTGGCGACGCCTGCGCCCGAGCCGGTGAGCGCGACCCCGGCCGGCATCACCACCGCGACGACCGCCCCGGCGCGGAAGCCGGCGACCCCCGACAGCCGGGTGCCGCGGAAGGGGCGGGTGAAGACGTCCTGCGACAGCACCCCCGCGACGGCGATCGCCAGTCCCGAGGAGGTGGAGAGGAACGCCGCGAAGGCACCCCCCACGATCATCCCGGTGAGCACGTCGCCGCCGAGCCCCGGCACGACCAGCCCCGGCAGCTCCAGCACCAGCCCGTCGGAGCCGGAGTCCGCGAGCCCGGGTGCGTAGACCCGCGCCAGCCCGGCGTACACCGGGGGCAGGAGGTAGAAGACGCCGAGCAGGACCAGCACGAGCAGCGTCGTGCGGCGGGCCGCGCGGCCGTCGGGGTTGGTGTAGAAGCGGACGACCACGTGCGGCAGCCCCATCGTGCCGAGGAAGGTCGCGGCGATGAGGGAGTAGGTGAGGTAGAGCCCCTGGGCGCCCCCGTCGGCGAGCGGCACCGACCAGGCCGTGGTGTCGGCGGTCGACGCCGGGTCACCGGGGCGCCCGTCGCCCCACCACACCACGAGCAGCACGGCGGCGGGGACGAGGAGGGCGGTGAGCTTCAGCCAGTACTGGAAGGCCTGCACCAGGGTGATCGAGCGCATGCCGCCGGCGGTGACGTTGACCAGCACCACGACCGCGACGACGACCGGGCCCAGCCACCCCGGTCCGCCGACCGCGCTGGCCAGCGTGATGCCCGCGCCCTGGAACTGCGGCAGCAGGTAGAGCCAGCCGATCGCCACCACGAGCAGCGCGCAGGTGCGGCGGACGGCGCGCGAGCCGAGCCGGGCCTCGGCGAAGTCCGGCAGCGTGTAGGCGCCCGAGCGGCGCAGCGGTGCGGCGACCAGGACGAGGAGGACGAGGTAGCCCGCGGTCCAGCCGACCGGGTACCACAGCATCTCGGCGCCGAAGGCCAGCAGCAGCCCGGCCGCGCCCAGGAAGGACGCGGCCGAGAGGTACTCCCCGCTCACCGCGGCCGCGTTCATCCGCGGCCCCACCGCGCGCGAGGCGACCATGAAGTCGCTGGTGGTGCGCGAGAGCCGCAGCCCGTAGGCGCCCAGCGCCAGCGTCGCGACGGTGACCAGCACGATCGCCACGATCCCCGCGGCGGCGCCGGTCCCCGGCAGGCCGGTCGTCATCGCTCGACCTCGTCCATCAGCTCCGCGAACGCCGCCTCGTTGCGCTCGGCGCGCCGCACGTAGCGCCACGCCAGCAGCACCAGGACGGGGTACGTCGCCCCGCCGAGCACCAGCCAGGCCACCGGGAACGGGCCGACCCGCAGCGCCGCCAGGTCGGGAGCCAGGTGCAGCACGAGCGGCAGCGACCCCACCACCAGCACGAGCACCGTGAGCGTCCGCACGGCGAGCCAGAGCTGCTCGCGCAACAGGCTGCCGACGTACAGGCCCCCGAGGCGGGTGTCCTGGTCGACCTCGCCCGCGCGGGCCACCGGCGGGCGGCGCCGCGGCGGGCCGGTGACGCGGACGCGCGGCCGTGGCCCGGGGTCGGCCACGGCTCAGGTGCCCCGGGTGAGCAGCAGCTCGCGCAGCTCGCGGGTGTGGCGGCGGCTGACGACGAGCTCGGCGCCGCCGCGGACCACCACCGAGCAGCGGCCGGAGTCCATCCGGACCTCGGTGACGTGCGGGAGCGCGACGAGCAGGGAGCGGTGGATCCGGACGAAGCCGGCCGGGCCCCACTCCTCCTCCAGGGTCGAGAGCGGGGTGCGGACCAGGTGCGAGCCCTCGCCGGTGTGCAGCCGGGCGTAGTCGCCCTGCGCCTCGACGTGGGTGATGTCGGCGCGGCTGACGAAGCGGGTCACCCCGCCGAGCTCGACGGGGATCTGCAGGTCGCGCCCTGCGGTCGGCTCCGCAGGGGCGCCGCCGACCCGGCGTACGGCCTCGGCGAGCCGCTCGGCGCGCACCGGCTTGAGGACGTAGTCGACCGCCTGCAGCTCGAAGGCCTCCACGGCGTGCGCCTCGTGGGCGGTCACGAAGACGATGCGAGGTGGCTGCTTGAAGCGGCTCAGCACCTGGGCGAGCTCGAGGCCGCTCAGGCCGGGCATGGAGATGTCGAGGAACAGCGCGTCGACCTCGCGCTCCTGGAGGATCCGCAGGGCCTCGGTCGCGGCCGTGCACGAGAGCACCTCGCCGACACGGGCGTCGCGGCGCAGCAACCACACCAGCTCCTCGACGGCCGGCTGCTCGTCGTCGACGACGAGCACGGTGAGGGCGGCCGCGCTCACCGTTCACCTGCTCGGGCGCTCACTCGCTGCTCGACCATCAGGCGTGCACCCCCGGGTGGAACTTCGGGACCCGGACGACGACCTTCGTGCCGGCCCCGGGAGCCGTCTCGACGACCAGACCGTACTCGTCGCCGTAGACCGCGCGCAGCCGTCCGTCGACGTTGCCGAGGCCGATGGAGTCGACCGACCGGTCGCCGGCCAGCACTCGGCGCACGTGCTCCGGCTCCTCGCCGACCCCGTCGTCCTCGACCTCGATCAGGCACTCCTGGTCCTGGTCGCGCGCGGTGATCCGGATGTGCCCGCCGCCCTCGACCGACTCCAGGCCGTGGCGCACGGCGTTCTCCACCAGCGGCTGGATGCACAGGAAGGGCACCGCCACCGGCAGCACCTCCGGCGCGATCGAGAGCGTCACCCGCAGCCGGTCGCCGAAGCGCGCCTGCTCGAGCAGCAGGTAGCGCTCGACCGAGCGCAGCTCCTCGGCCAGGGTCGTGAAGTCGCCGTGGCGGCGGAAGGAGTAGCGGGTGAAGTCGGCGAACTCCAGCAGCAGCTCGCGCGCCCGGTCGGGGTCGGTGCGCACGAAGCTGGCGATCGCGCCCAGCGAGTTGTAGACGAAGTGCGGGCTGATCTGGGCCCGCAGCGCGCGCACCTCCGCCTCCATCAGCCGGGTCCGGGAGTCGTCGAGCTCGGCCAGCTCCAGCTGGCCCGAGACCCACTGGGCGACCTCCTCGGTCGCGCGGGCCAGGCCCGCGGTCGAGACCGTGGCGAAGGCCTGCAGCGTGCCGACCACGCGGTCCTCGACGAAGAGCGGGCTGACCACCGCGGTCCGGGCCGGGCAGCCGGACTCCCCGCAGTGCAGGTCCTCGCGGCCGAAGGCCCGGGTGCCGGTGCGCTCCAGGGTCTGCTGGACCAGGTCGGGCACCCGGTCGGCGTGGTGCTGGCCGGCGCCGTCCCACGCCAGAAGCCCGGCGGTGTCGGTGAGGGCGACCGCGGGGGTGCCCAGCAGCGTGCGCAGGTGGCGGACCGCCCGCTCGGCGCTGTCACGGGTCAGGCCGGCCCGCAGCGCGGGGCTCGCCAGGGCCGCGGTGTGCAGCGTGCGGAAGGTCGCGCGGTCGGCGTCGGTGCCGAGGTGGCGTCGGCGCCAGGACCTCAGCAGCCAGGGCCTCAGCACCGGGCGCCGCCACGCGGTCTCGAGCGCGTCATCGGTGCCGGCTCAGCGGAAGTCGATGAGCAGCATCGCGGTGTCGTCGTCGAGCACCGACGGCGGCGGGGCCTTGGCCACCTCGACCTCGATCCGCGGGATGCTGCCGGTGGTGACGAGCATGGGGGAATCGGCGGATGCGTCGTACGTCGCCTCTCCGCCGGCGCCCGTGTCGTCGTCGCGTGTGCTGCCGGCGTCGGGACGGCCGCCCGGAGCCGCCTCGGCGGCGGGCCGCTCGGCCACGGGGCGCTCGACCACCTTGGTGCGGAAGCAGCGCGCGACGAGCGGCAGGTGCATGCCGTCCATGCCGCGGCCGTAGTCGTCGTAGAAGGCGAGCACCTCCGCGACCTTCGCCTGCCGGCCGGCCTCGTCGAGGACGGCGACGTGCGAGCGGGAGAGGACGAGGTCCTGGATGGTCTCGCGGTCGATGTGCTGGCGGTGCTTGAACCGGGCGTCCTCGACCCAGCCGAAGAGACCGCTCTCCTCCAGCGGGTGGCCGAGGTCGTCGCGCTGGTCCTGCTCGCCGATCAGCCCACCGAGGCGCCGCACCCACGGGACCCGGTCGTCGCGCTGGTTCCACACCAGGCCCAGGTGGCCGCCAGGTCGCAGCACCCGGTTGATCTCCGGCAGCGCACGCTCGAGGTCGAACCAGTGGAACGCCTGCCCCGCCACGACCACGTCGACGCTGCGGTCGGGCAGCGGGATGTCCTCCGCTCCCGTCGCGCTGACCCGCACCAGCGGCAGCCGCGCGCGCAGCACCTCCAGCATCGCCTCGTCGGGGTCGGTGGCGTGCACGTCGTGGCCGAGCGAGACCAGCACCTCGGTCAGCTTGCCGGTGCCCGCGCCGAGCTCCAAGACCCGCAGCGGCCGGCCCAGGTCGGCGTCGGCGACCTCGGTCAGCCAGGTCGCGGCCTCGACGGGGTACGACGGGCGGCCGCGGTCGTAGGCGAGGGCCACGGACCCGAAGCTGCGCCCGGGATCAGTGCCCGGCTGGAGGTCGGTCATCGGACTCACCCTAGTGCGCCGATACCCTCTCGCAGGTGAGCGTCGACCCCCTGTCCTGGCTGGTGTCGCTCGAGGGCGTCCCGAGCGCCTTCGCCGCCACCCGCGACGGCATCGACGCCCTGTTGCGCGACCGCGGCCTGCGACGTACCTCGCCCGAGCAGACCGCCACCTCGCTGCTGCGCGGCGCGCACGCCTCGGCGGTGCTCGAGGGATCCACCTCGACGTGGGAGGAGGTCGAGTCCGGTGCCGGCGACAGCGTCGCCGCCGACGCGGTGCGGCTCTCCACCGAGCTGCTCTCCCAGGTGCCCGTGCTGGGCCGGGCGCCCCTGCAGGCGCTGGCCCGCCTGCACGCCGTCGCCTCCGCCACCTCGCTGCCCGAGGAGCAGCGCGGCCGTCCGCGCGACGCCGCTGCCGCCGAGCGGTTGCGCGGGCTGTCCGAGCTGCTGTTGGCCGACACCTCCGCCCCCGCCCTGCTCGTCGCCGCGCTGGTCCACGCCGACCTGGCGACCGCCGCACCCTTCCCGTCGCACAACGGCCTGGTCGCCCGCGCCGCCGAGCGCCTGGTGCTGGTCGCCCGCGGGGTCGACCCGGCCTCGCTCACCGTCCCCGAGGCCGGTCACCTCGCGCTGCGCGCGGCCTACGAGTCCAACCTGCGCGGCTACGCCACCGGTGGCGACTCCGGCGTGCACGCGTGGCTGCTCTACGCCCCCGAGGCGTTCGCCGCCGGGGCCGACGCCTCGCCGCTGCGCGGCTGACCCGCTCACGTAGCGCTGGTCCATCGCCGACTCGGCACTGGTTCGAGCGTGACTCGGCACTGGTTCGAGTGCGGTCCCCGGCCCGCGCGCAAGCCCGGTCCGCACCGGTGAACGATCCAACCCGACGACTCGCCGGTAGCCCTTGCACCCCTCGTCTGACAGGCGTACACATGGAGTCACAACTCCACAAGACGTACACGAGACCCGCGGTACCCACGCGGCGATCGACCCTCTCGAAGAGGGTGCCTGTCGAGTCGGGATACTCCCGCGGCAGCAAGTCGAAGATGCACGCCTGGTAGCCAGGCGGGTCTCGTGTCAGCGGTGGCCTCCGGGGCGTATGACCCCGGGGGCCACCAGCATCTTCGGGCCCTTCGGCTGGCGTGGAGGGTCAGGCCCCCGTCGTACGCCGCCGGGCGCCGGCCCACCAGACGCCGCCGACCGCGACCGCCCCACCCACGGCCAGCGCGGCGAGCGTGGGTCGGGACGGGACGGGGACCCGGGAGCGCAGGGCGACCGGCTTGTCGAAGACCAGCACCGGCCACTCCTGCTCGACGGCGTGCCGACGCAGGTCCTTGTCGGGGTTGACCGCGTGCGGGTGGCCGACCGCCTCGAGCATGGGGACGTCGGTGACGGAGTCGCTGTAGGCGTAGCAGTCGGCGAGGTCCCAGCCGCGCCGCTCGGCGAGCTCGCGGATCGCGATCGCCTTCTCCTCGGCGTACATGTAGGTCTCGATCTCGCCGGTGTAGCGGCCGTCCTCGACCTCGAGCCGGGTGGCGATGACGGAGTCCGCGCCCAGCAGGGAGCCGATCGGCTCGACGACCTCGGTGCCGGAGGCTGAGACGATGACGACCTCGAGGCCGTCCGCGCGGTGGGCCTCCATCAGCTCCACGGCCTCCTCGTAGACCAGCGGGTCCACGACGTCGTGCAGGGTCTCGGCGACGATGTCGCGCACCGTCTGCACGTCCCAGCCCGCGCACAGCTGCGACATGAACTGGCGCAGCTTCTCCATCTGGTCGTGGTCGGCGCCGCCGACGAGGTACATGAACTGGGCGTACGCCGAGCGCAGCACCGCCCGCCGGGAGATGAGCCCCCCGGCCTGGAAGGGCCTGCTGAAGGCCAGGGTGCTCGACTTGGCGATGATCGTCTTGTCGAGGTCGAAGAAGGCCGCAGCGGGCATGTCGTCGAGCATACGGGCCGCGGTTCCTGCACAGGGGTGGCCGCGCGCGGGCTCCTCCACACCTCGTTGCGTACGCCGCCGCACGGGCGCCGTCGCGCGCCAGCCTGGACCCATGGACCGCCCCGCCCCGCTGCTCGCCACCGCCGACGCCCACCTCGCCGAGGAGGTGCAGCGTCTCGCCGCGTCCGTGGGCACCAGCCCGGTCGTGACGGCCGACGCCGGCGGGCTGCTGCGCCGCTGGCACGGGCCGCCGCTCGTGCTCGTGGGGGCCGACCTCGTCGAGCAGGCAGCCGCGCTGCGTCCACCGCGTCGTGCAGGGGTCGTGCTGGTGAGCAGCGGTCCGCTTCCTCCGGGGCTGCTGCGCCCCGCCCTCGACCTGGGTGTCGGCGAGGTCGTCGAGCTGCCGAGCGGCAGCGGCTGGCTGGCCACGGCGCTCGGGGACCTCGAGGAGGCGACGCGGGGCGGGGCCGTCGTGGGCGTGCTGGGGGGCGCCGGCGGCGCGGGCGCGACCACCTTCGCCGCGGCGCTCGGGCAGCTGGCCGCACACCAGGGACCGGTGCTGGTGGTCGACGCCGACCCGCTGGGCCCGGGGCTCGACCGGGTGCTCGGCGTGGAGCAGGGGCAGGGGGTGGGCTGGGAGGTGCTGACGACCTCGCGGGGTCGGCTCTCGGCCCGCGACCTGCGCGAGGGGGTGCCGCGGCGCGGACCCCTCGGCGTCCTGACCTGGCGCGGGGCCCAGCTGCCGAGGCTGCCCGACGACGACCAGCTCGCGGAGGTGGTCGAGGCGGCCCGTCGCGGCCACGACCTGGTCGTGGTCGACCTCGCCCGCAGCCGGGACGACCGCGCGGGACTCCTCGCGCGCTGCGACCTGGTGGTCGTCCTGGTGCCGGCGACGGTGGTGGGCGTGGCCTCAACGGTTCGGGCCTGCGCGGCGCTGGACGACCCGGGTCGGGCCGGGCTGGTGCTGGTGGGTCGCGAGGCCGACGAGGAGGCGGTCGCCCGCGCGACCGGGCTCCCGGTGCTGGCTCGGATGACCCGGCAGCGCGGGCTCGACGAGGCGGTCGACCTCGGGCTCGGGCCGGTGCGGCACCACCGCGGCCAGCTCGGCCGGGCCGCGGCCGCGGTGCTGACGCGCACCTCGCTGCTCGGGCGGGCGGCGTGAGCGCTCCCGCCCCCGACCTCGTCGAGCGCGTCCGTGCCCGGCTGGCGGCCCACCCGGGCCCGCTCACCGCGCAGGCGGTCGCAACCGCCCTGAGGCAGGACGCCGGGCCGGTCGGTCACGACACCGTGCTCGCCGTGCACGCCCGGCTGCTGCGCGACGTGGCCGGCGCAGGCCCGCTCGAGGACCTGCTCGCGCTGCCCGGGGTCACCGACGTGCTCGTCAACGGCGCCTCGGCCGTCTACGTCGACCGCGGCCAGGGACTGGAGCGCAGCCGGGTCGACCTCGGTGAGGAGGAGGCAGTACGACGGCTCGCGCAGCGGCTGGCGTCCCTGGGCGGTCGCCGCCTCGACGACGCCTCGCCCTGCGTGGACCTGCGGCTGCCCGACGGCACCCGCTTCCACGCGGTGCTCTCGCCGGTCGCGAGCCCGGGCACCTCGATCTCGCTGCGGGTGCCTCCGCGCCGCTCGCTGACGCTCGACCAGCTGGTCGCCTCCGGTGCCGCACCGCCACCGGTGGCCCGGCTGCTGCGGGCGCTCGTGGCCTCGCGCGCGGCGTTCCTCGTCTCCGGCGGCACCGGCAGCGGCAAGACGACCGTGCTCGCGACGCTGCTGGGGCTGGTCCCGCCCGAGCAGCGGATCGTCGTGGTGGAGGACGCCGCCGAGCTGCGACCCGACCACCCCCACGTGGTCTCCCTCGAGGCCCGGCCGGCCAACCTCGAGGGGGCCGGCGCCCTCGACCTGCGGACCCTCGTGCGACAGGCGCTGCGGATGCGCCCGGACCGGATCGTCGTCGGCGAGGTGCGCGGCGCCGAGGTGGTCGAGCTGCTCGCCGCGCTCAACACCGGCCACGAGGGCGGCTGCGGCACCCTGCACGCCAACACCGCCGCCGACGTCCCCGCCCGCGTGGAGGCGCTCGCCCTGGCCGCCGGGCTGGACCGGGCCGCCGCGCACAGCCAGCTCGCGGCGGGCGTCGAGGCGGTCCTGCACCTGCGACGGGGGCGGGACGGCGTACGACGCGTGGAGGAGGTGGCGGTGCCCGAGCGCACCGGGGACGGCTCCGTGCGGATGCTCACCGGGGTGCGGGTGGAGTCGGGGCGGGTCGTCGACGGTCCGGGGCTGGAGCGGCTCGCGCACGTGCTCGAGCGGGCGTGACCGGCGCCGGCGTCGTCGCCGCGCTGCTGGCGGCCGGGTGCGTGGCGCTGCTCGTGCCCGGGGGCGGGCGACTGCCCGGCGGAGCCGTCCCGCGTGCGGCTGCTGCGACCCGGCGTGCCCGCGTCCTCGTCCCGGTCGCGGGGGTGGTCGCGGGCGTCGTGGTGCTGCCGCTCGGGCTGCCCGGCCGTGTCGTGGTGCTCGGCCTGCTCTCGACGGCGGCCATGGGCGCAGTGGCGGTGCTTCTCGGGCTGCGCCGTGACGCGCGGGCCGCCGCCCACGCGGGCGAGCGCACCCGTGAGACCTGCGAGGCGATCGCCGACGACCTCGCCGCGGGCGCGAGCGCCGAGCGGGCGCTGGCCCGTGCCGCCTCGGAGTGGCCCGACCTGCGCCCGGTGCTGTCCGCACACCGGGTCGGAGCGGACGTGCCGACCGCGTGGCGCGCGGTGGCGGCCGGGAGGGCCGGTGCCGACGGGCTGCGCCTGGTGGCCGCGGCGTGGCAGGTGTCGGGTCGCACGGGGCAGGGGCTGTCGCTGGCCCTGCACCGGGTCGCCGCCGACCTCCGCGCCGCCGCCGCGACCCGGCGCGCCGTCGACTCCGAGCTCGCCTCGGCCCGGGCCACGGGTCGGCTCGTCGCCGGGCTGCCGGTGCTGGCCTGGCTGATGGGGTCCGGTGCGGGGCAGCACCCGCTGGCCTGGCTGCTCGCCGGTCCGGTGGGCTGGGCCTGCCTCGGGGTGGGCCTCGGGCTGCTGCTGCTCGGGCTGACCTGGGTCGAGCTGCTGGCTCGCGGGGCGGTGTCGACATGAGCTTCGGCGGCCGCCCGCGGGGGACATCGGCTCGGCGACCCGCCGGGGACGCGCTGTGACGGGGTGGAGCCTCCTGGCCGGGGGCGCGGTCGCCGTGGCACTGCTGCTGGCCGTCAGGCCGGGCGGCCCCACGCTCGTCGCCGGCACCGCTGCCGGGTCCGACCCGGAGCCGCGCCCACCCGCCGACGTACGCCGCCACCGGGCGCCGGCCGCCGTGCTGGCCGTCGTCGCCGGGCTGACGCTGGGGCGGGCGGTGCTCGGTCCGACCGGGGGAGTGCTCGTCGGGCTGGCGGCCGCGGCCGCGGTGTGGACGCTGGCGGGGCGAGGGGAGTCCTCGGCAGAGCGGCGGGACCGGCGCCGTGCCGCCGCCGACCTGCCGCATCTGGTGGGGCTGGTCGCCGACGCCCTCCGGTCGGGCGCCGACCCGGTGGCGGCCGTCCGCCGGGCCGGAGCGGCCCTCCCGGGACCGGCCGGGGAGCGGCTGCTCGCCCACACGCACGCGCTCGGGCTCGGCGCCGACCCCGCCGAGGTCTGGCGAGCGCTCGGCCGCGACCCGGCCCTCGCGCCGCTCGGCCGGGCCCTGGGCCGGGCCCATGACACGGGTACGCCGGTCGCCCGCGTCGTCCACCTGCTCGCCGAGCAGCTTGCCGAGCAGGCCCGCGCCGGCGTGGAGGACCGCGCCCGCCAGGTCGGCGTGCGCGCCGCCGTGCCCCTGGGGCTGTGCCTGCTCCCCGCCTTCGTGGTGCTGGGCATCGTCCCGCTGGCCGCCACGCTCCTCGGCGACCTCTGGTGAGCCCGCGGGGGACGGTGCGCCTCCGCCCGCCACTGGGCCGCCGCCGTCGCGCGGCCCGCTCCCACGGCTCGGTCCTGTGCGGCTCCTTCCGTGGGGCTCGGTTCCGTGGGGCTCGGTCCTGTGCGGCTCGCTCCCGTGCGGCCCGGCCGCCCGCGGCTCCTGCCGCTCCTGCCGCTCCGGGAGCGGCTTGTGTGGTGTTTGGGTTGAACCAGGTGGCTGTTGCAAATCGCCGGGCGAGATCGGCCCGTTTTTGCGGCTGGGGCGAAATACTTGGGCATGGCTCGTTCGTATCGCCCAGTCGTGCGGGATCAGGAGTTCCTGCTCCCGCCGAACATGGCCGACTGGCTACCTGAGGATC